>Ga0123355_10007485_pt1 | contig 16372 bp, 3 predicted proteins | sample TergutEmb28metaG_3_FD_89872 | JGI IMG/M metagenome (GOLD analysis project Ga0123355, IMG submission 89872) | Embiratermes neotenicus P1 segment gut microbial communities from Petit-Saut dam, French Guiana - Emb289 P1 | ecosystem: Host-associated > Arthropoda: Insects > Digestive system > Gut ...
ACCCCCTTCTAGTGCCGCGGTCATGGAAGAGTAGAGCTATACCTCTACCCACCCTCTGGGCCACACCGGGCCTGTAACGGGATCACTTTACCTTTTACCTTTTTATTTAAACATACCGAAGTTACATTGAACACGCGATTATGGTTACGAGTAAAAGCACAGAAGAAAGAAGACGAGCTGCTTTCAAATACAAGTCACCGCGCATAAATATATGAAAGCTGTCACTTTAAACTTTACACATCTGCCATGGACCAGAATGCATATATGGATATATGGAAGAAATACCATAAAACTGCATGTACAGATCTTCCTGAGGATGAACACTTGTCTGTTCGAAACGTGTCGAAGACACAATAATTGAATTAAAACATTAATGTAAAAAGTGTGCATTTTGATGGTTCTTATTACATAGGTCTTTCACTTTAACCTTAACTTACAGTTGTAAAATACGAAGAACATTTCAACCTGAAAATTATGAAGATATGGTGATTATTACTGTTATAGTTACTTTTATTTTTATTGCTACTTCAGTATTAATTCCTGTTTTGAATTAGTTATTAGGCTGTTTTTTTCGGTACGTAAACGTCCGTGGAAATGAGTTATTATTATTATTGATATATTAGTAGTAGTAGTAGTAGTAGTAGTAGTAATCTCTGTGTAGGTTTGGGATACATCATATGTTCTCATAAAGAGAGCGTGCCTCACCGCAATAACTGCAATACCCACAGGGCAATACGCACTGGCTGGTGAAATTCGCCGCAATGATGCTGTACTGGCGGTCATTTATCGATCTGGTGCAAGGTGAACAGAAGACTTTGCTGCGGTGTCTGGAGGTATTACCGTATTCTTGGTACATGACAAGCACCAGCACCTCTAGTCATTAACGTGGCGTGACGTATAGCTCTGAGCTTATATCAGATCCGAATATGTAAATATTTCAGACCGAATACTTCACAGTCACTTAACTCCTTAAAGCACAGTCGTTATCAGATAGAGCACTTCTTTTACCGTTAAATGAATTCCACTTTTTGCCCACACACCGTAATTACGTATTCTTGAAAACGAACTGCGATTTAGCTGATAAAGAATTTGCCCCCTTTTTATTGACCCTTTCGATTCATTATCATGTCAACAAGACCCTGTTACTTGATCATCTTCCGAGATAACTAAATTCCGTCCACACCATCTTCTAATACTTCAAGGCTTATTTTAATGTCATACTTGCACTTGCGTCTTAATATCCCTACTGATATTTTGCCGCCAGGTTTTCTGTCCGTGGCTTATCACGCAGCCCGCATCTCCGAGTCAATTCCTCTTTCTCATTTCGTCTTCCCTTTCTTCTTTCTTTCGCTGCCCAAGAAATCTTACTATATCAGTCCAATGTTACAACAAATTCAACTCTAATCGACATATTGTAAGTTTTCAAAGATGCAAATTCTTAGGCAAATTCTTCACGTGTACCGCCTGCTGTACCGTAAGTCTGTATTTTGCCCACATATTTTATTTTTGTATATCTGGTTCTTATCGCAATAAACATTTTATATCTTCCTACACAGCATTAATCGTTTCTTCTTTCAAAACCAGATGCAGTATTTGATAGGAACTGAGTTCTTAAAATGTATTTAAATTCACTTCGTGATTCTAGGGATTAAATGATAGATATTATTTTCCTGGCGCAACCGCCCCTAGTGGGCCAAGGCCTCCTCATTATCGAGACTTTGTGATCACACTCAATTAGGCACACCACACTCGGTAGGACTGACGCAGAAAACTCTACCTGACAACCACTATACATGTCGCCGGCTGGGTTTGAACCCACAATCCCAGCAAACTAGCGGGTGCAGGTCCACGCCTCCGATCGCGCGGCCACCGGGATTGGCAAAACTGTAGACGTATTGTATAAAAGATTGATAATATGCGTTTGAATTTGCGGCGAGTAAGATAATTGTCAACGCAAGAATCCATTGAATATGCTAGATGATTTCGAAAAATTATTTGTGCTTTTTTGGTTTGTTTTTGTTTGTTTCTTTTTGCATTTTTTTTTTTTTCATTATTTCATACGTTGCTCTTCACCCTGAAAAGCAGAGGAAATATATGAATGGACAGATCGCGTGCTCAAATATTGCACTGTGTGCTACGATGGCTTTGTTTTATGTATAATTGTACGGCTGCTAGAATTCGCCGACATGTCGAAACGAAAAACGACAGGTGAGATTCCTTTTACTGATACCGTCAAGCATAGAGGCTGTCCCATAAAAATTATATTAATAAACGAGAAATGTATCCTGCTCAATACGACGCAGTCAGGCAGGAATCGCGCGTATGGAATCAGAAACCGAATTTGGAAGTTACTGAACTCCGTATGAAGACCGTAACTACGTGTATAACAGATTAAGGTGAAGGAGATTCAATTCGCAGGCGCAATTGTCATCCATCGCGTTCGAATTGCTTTGCGGTAGTCAGAAACATGCACCCCCATCCCCCAGCGAGCTGACCCCAGCTTTGTCATGCGGCACAACCCAGTCAGTTCCGCGTCGCTCCGTGCAGAGCACGCAGCGAGCTAACATCACAGCCTCCCAACGAGTGCATGGACCATCGACATGGATCTTCAGCAGCGGCAGTCCAGATCCCTGGTGCACTACACGAAAATCCGTCCATCCGCGGACTCGGACCACGAGCCACAGTACGCCTACACGGATTGCTGCGGTCTGTCTGAAGACGATGTAACACCTAAACTAGGAAAGTACTGCGCATTCTTCATTACAAATTTAGTTTAAGATTCCCCCCGCTCTGCCAAACCACGTGCCTGTAGAGTCATTAAATGTGTGAAATGAGTTCGTAACATGCAAAGTAATGCAAAGTAACTGTTGATTTCTTTCTTACCACCCGCACTGCTTCTTTATTACAGATGTCGTTTAATCTATATGAAGCGTTAAGGTGAATAGAAAATAACAATGTCAGTATAGTACTCTTATTTTAGCATGTGAATAGTATACACCCCATAAGTTTTCTGACATTGTGAAGGAAATAGTAGTAGACAAATTTTGACTATTTTTTATATTTGTGTGACCGTACAACACTGATACAATAATGTAAACAACCAACTAGATGCAACAATAACAATTTATTAATAATTGCAGTAAGCTCAACATGTTTCGGGCGATTATACCACAAGCCGTAAACACAGTCTAGTGCTCCTGAGGATGGGCGAAATTATCGCCCGAAACATATTGAGCTGATTGAAATTATTAATAAGATGTTATTATTGCATCTGGTTGGTTCTTTACATTATTGTAGAAATTTTGTCATTTGAATAATTTAAGGCATCAAATAAAGCTAAATAATGTCCCGGTTAAAACAGCACAGATAACGCCCTAATCCTCTGTTATAAAGTTAATGTTGTTTAGATAAATAATCGTTGTTTATTCTGAGAATCATCCGAAACATGTAATTGCCTTCTGTGGGCAGCAGGCACAGTTCAGTGCTTCTGATGTTACAGCAGGTTGTACTGTAATGTAATAACGGCTGTGCCTCACAGGTTAAATACATATCCCTTCTTCAATGGCCTTCTGCTTTCGAGCTTCTCAAATTTGTTTGGTTTACAAACCGCTTAGACAGGAGTGGATTCTCCGAGGACTGACACTTCGTCTTGCATCGTTAAATGCGAAGAGGATTTTGTTTGTTTGTTTGTTCATTTGTTTGCTTTTGGCGCAACAGCCCCCCAGTGGGCAAGGCCTCATCATTCACGAGGTCTTTACATCACACACAGCGACGCACCACAATCGGTAGGACTCCTCTGGACGAGGGATCAGCTCGTCTCAGAGACTTCCACCTGACAACACACAACACCCACAACAGAAAATCATCCATGCCCCCAGCTGGATTCGAACCCACAATCACAGCAGGCGAGCGGCCGCAGACCTACGCCTTAGACCGCGCGGCCACTGGGATCGGCGAAGAGGAGTTTACAAATCGAAATATTATTACAAGTCTAAATGTTTTCATGTATTAAGAATTACACATTTATATGGTATTAAAGTCTAATTGGCGTCATGACGAACCACAGGGACACATTAGAAAGTAAAAAGTGTACACGAAAGCTGTGGAATAATTTCAGTCACAGAACTGCTCGATTTTTCATGCAAACGAAAAACTTCAGTGCAATGTCAATAACGCTATGAATATTTCTAAACAGCAGGGCCCATATTATTACTATTATTATTGCAACTAAATGAGGTATTGTAAGTATTAACCATAGAAGGAGCAGATCACGATGTTGAAGAAGAGAAGACGAAGAAGAAGAAGAAGAAGAAGAAGAATATGATGATGATGATGATTATGAATAAGAAGAATAAAAGTAGTAGTAGTCAGAGGCCTTACATTTATTAGAAGGACAAGAGACAATTTACTATTCCCAAGGTTCCCAGGTTTTGCCCGCTCCTTCGCTGCAGGAGACATAATTTGCAATTGCCAAGTTATTGTCATTTTCAACGAAAGGAATGTCTTTAATATAAACCTTAAGATTTCAGTCCGTTTATGCCGTTTACTAAATTATACACAAATTTCATTTCAAATACAAATTGGTTAATAATATTTTTTTTTAATTTATACGCAATTATCTTGAGAAGCATACGAAATACGTGAGAACGGTGTGGCGAAATGGAGAGTTTATTAATGCTGTCCTAAGTGGTACGCAGAGTTACCTCTGGGCTGTAACAGTTCAGGTAGAGGTCATCTGTGCCACCAATATTAAGTCTCTGTTGCGGTATGGAACACATCCAAAATAGAATGCTGGGTCCAAATCCCTCTTAGGAGATGGATTGGTTTCCCTGTTTTTTTTTTCTGTAGGTAGAAGCTTCTTAATGGGCCGATCCCCATCCAAGGGGCCCTATCAGATATCTGAAAGATTTATTCTTCCGTAATTGATTATAAATAGTCACATGTTAGAGAGCGTGACCTATGGCAGAAAAGACGAGAAGTAAAAGTGTGAATGACAGCTAAAGCAGAGAAGGAGATTACAAGTAATTGAATTTCAAAGGAACTAGTGGACTTTATGCGTCAGTTCGTGTTACAAATTAGCTGAGAAAGGCTTGGTAGTGATTGGGGTTCTTGTTTCTGGTACACACGCTACATAGTTTTGGAAGGAAGCCCGCATCGTTTATTAACACACACATCTCAAAAATATACTGCCGTAGTTTACAAGACTCTTTAAAAAACCGTGTATCAATTGTGGCGTGTTGTAGGATTTTTGATCTCTCGTTGTTTCTTATTGATTTGCTTAGACTTCTGACATACGTTTTACGTACCACTTACGTATCGTTATTAGCGTCCCCATAGTCTCGCTGCAAAATAATGCGAAATTAAAATATAACTAAAACGGACACGTGAAGTGTGCAGCCTTCAGACGAATATTTAAATCTTTAAAGCAGTGCTTCTCAACCGCGGTCCCGCAGATTGTGCGCAGGATGTCCACAAATTGTGTGGATTCTACTCGCTGCAAAATACCACGTAGTTATTTTCGTGTAGGTTTCTCTCATCCAGTTCCATTAGCATTACTGCTAAGAAAATTAGACTTCAATAAAATTATTGCATTCAATTAATAGACTTACGATTTAATTGTGTTACTTATTCATAATATTCAAGCTATAAATGCTACAGTTAGTTATGCCTAAGGTGCTTGCGTGATGAGATAATTTTATGGAGGTGTCAACCGACTAAGTGAGACTTTGTAAGTGAGCGTGTTAGTTTTTAAAGCTCATTGGTTAACTATAATTATGGCCACCTTTGACGATTAAAATATCTACATCTGGCCCAGAATGTGTATTATTCGTTTCCTACGATTCTCAGGAAAAAAAAAAGATCATTTCCCTAAATAGATTAAGTCAGTTTTGTAATGGAAAGACAGATTGCTTTCTGTAAAGTAATAAATCGAGTTGTTTTTAATGTATTTTTAATTTCTTTGTCGGTCTACACTTGGGCACAGTTTGCCTGTTAGTGTACTAGAAGCTGGCTCTTAAAACCGGATACAGCTTGTCGAAGTCTGAGGCTATTAGCCAAAATGGGCGAAAGTGTTGGAATAAATCCAGTGAAAAGTGCGTCTTTCCTGCCAGCTGTTGTTAAATCCAAAGATCATATCTGCAATATTATTCCAAATTTGAGACTTCGTGCTTGATTTGTACTGAAATATGTGAGGCCAGTTCCAGTGATATTTCGTACGGATGTTATGCCGCCAGTCAGTGTAATCAGTGTTTGGTCACTTTAAACACTCTGGTTGCTTACCGTGTAAACAATGCAAATTTGAACTTTCGAGCTGCAGCTTCCCACACCGGATCAGTTTATTTCATTACAATCTTACAATAAACAAAGTTTATTTCTTTAAACAACCTTAAGCCACTGGGCTTCGAAACACAACCGACTGTATTCTCTATCAATTAGAAAATAAATATTTTACACGTAATTTCGATTCACTTCTGGCTACACGGAGTTAAAGGAGATGATTTGGGTGGGTTATAAAAATTTAGTTATAAATACAGTGTTTATGGGGTTAACTGCATAAGTAGACTTCATCAGAGCATTGTAGCTTTCGTCTATAAATCTTAGAAGCAGTCTTGCTTCTCAAGGAATAAGACACAGCTGGAAATTGTGTTCTCTTGTGTTTGTTGTGCGTTCTTTACATAGCGGCCTCTCCGACGAACTGGTCACTTGTTCAAAAGAGTGTGTCTAATTGTGTGTAATCTGGACACCTCAACAATGAGGCCGTCTAGGCCCAAGTCGGGATATTACGTCACAGAACAAAAATAGCTATATGGCAAATATACAAGGAGAGACGATAAGTGCATACATCGTAGTCGAAGGGCGTGAATGGAAGAGATTTTTCCGATATCTAGGCTTAGGGTGAGCAAATCCTGGTGCATGTAGCACGTTTCGGGAGAAGAGAAATGCATATAGGGTTTTGGTGGACAGGGCTGAAGGAAAGAGGCCATTTGAAGGATGGAAAGATAACTTTAAAATTGTCTGTAAAAAATAAGATTGTGTAACGTGGACTGTCTTCGGACGGAGACAAACTGGGGACTCTTCTGAACACGGTAAAGAAGTTGAGTTTCCAAGAATGTTGTTTGCTATCCAAAAATATAAAGATTAAGATATACAGCACTATAATTTTGCTTCTTGTTTTTTATGGGTGTGAAACTTGGTCTCTCAAGCTGAAGGAGGAACGTAGGCTGAGGGTTTTTGAGAATAGGTTGTTGAGGAGAATATTTGGGCCTAATAGGGACGATATATCAAGGGATTGGAAAAAACTACGTAATGAGGAGCTTAATGATCTGTACTCCTCACCCAATATTTGTCGGGTGATCAAATCGAGACGAATGAGATTGGCGGGATATTTAGCACGTACAGGGCAGAGGAGAGGCGTATACAGGTTTTGGTGGGGAAACCTGAGAGAAAGAGACCACTTGTGAGACCCAGGTATAGATGGGAGGATAATATTAAGATGGATCTTCAGGTAATGGGATCTGGGAGCATGGACTGGATGGATCTGACACAGGATAGGGACAGGTGACGGGCGCTTGTGAAAGCGGTAAAGAAACTTCGGGTTCCATAAAATGCAGGGAATTTCTTGAAAGCTAAGAACCGGTTAGCTTCTCAAGAAGGACTCTGCTCCATGGAGTAAGTAAGTAAGTAAGTAAGTAAGTAAGTAAGTAAGCTGGGTTCTGTTGACTAGATAAAGACCTATTGGCTTCTCAAGAACAACTATGTTCCTTGCAGGTAAATAGATAGGCGTGGATTGGAAGGTAATACGTGGCATTAAAATGAGTTTTTAATATCTGGATTTGGGGACGCTAATTAGGCTCATGTAGTTCGGAGGGGTAGGTCCAGCAGCGGCTTTGTGACGACAGGTTGACAGAATGATATCTGCATCACAGAAGAGAAATTCCTTCTCCAGTTGAACGACTTTAGGACATATTACGTTCTGTGTGGTGGCATATAAATAAGGGTTTCTTTCAAAACTACGTCATACCATCGTACCGATTTCATTGCCCAGTCACTAACGCAAATGTTAAAAAGAATTTGGAAATCCTGGAACGAAATGTGTTAATTAGTCATGTGTTGAACAAAGTCATAAATAATTTTATTTTTAGGTGAGTTCGCAAAACGGCGAAAAGCGACGACTATTACCTTCGTCACGTCTTATCTTGTCAGTCTATTTGTCCTGTCTGTCTGTCTGTCCTTCTATCCATCCGTGTTTCTGTCCGACCGCCTGTCTGTCCGTCCGTCCGTCCGTCCGTCTATCCGTCCGCCTGTCTGTCTGTCCGTCTTTCCGTCCATCCGTCCGTCTGTCTGTCTGTCCCTCCGTCCGTTTCTCTGTCTGTCCGTCTGTCTGTCCGTCTGTCTGTCCGTCCCTCCGTCCGTCCGTCCTTCTCTCCGTACGTCCTTCTCTCTGTCTGTCCGTCCGTCTTTCCCTTTCTCCGTCCGCATGGAACAACTCGGCTCCCACTGGACGAATTTTCATGTAATTTTACATTTGAGTGTTTTTTAAGATCTGTAAAAAAATACAATTTCATAAAAAAAATTAACATGTTACATTGTTAAATGTTACAAGATACTTACTTTCCCTGTCTGGTTAATATTACATAAGAGGAAACTGCGAATTGCAGTTACACGCTACGGCACACATATTTCCTGCATTTTTTTCATAAATGATTACTTTAGTCACAGATACACTTTTCGTAAGGATTCGTTACCCGAAGAGCAGTTACCAAGTTTACACAGTAGCAAATACCACAAAACTGTGAACCCTGAAGACGGCGTCACAGACACTCTCTTATTGAGCGCATGAGCGAGTAGGACATAGTTCCTTTGACTTTCTTGCAGTTCTGACGTCACTTACATACCAAGCTCTATCGTAACCACAGAAATCGGATTGTGAAGTTATGCACAAATTAAGCGTTATCTTAACGAAGAGAACCCGGTACTTATAGCAACTCAGATGTGACAAAATCACATACAAACGTGGTGTAAATCGATCACATAGCAAGCTTCGTGTATGTATGAGTTGATAACACTAAGGCAGTGACAATTCAAGAAAAGAACACAAGCGCAGACCGATGAGAGTACAAAACAAGGCTGAACAAGAACACGCTGACATGTTTACACTATTTAAAAGTTGCTGAATTTCAGACCTCTCCCTTTTTAACGTTTCAGCTATTCAAATTATTTGTTTCTTGACCAAACATTTTAAACTCAAGATCATATTTTAACAACAGTGTAATTTACTGAGTATCGTAGGCCTAGTAGTTCTGTGTACTTAGGAACAGAACACAATGATGGTTTAAATTTTAAACAAGTCGGGCTTGAAGAAGTGACTATTAAACTGTAAATGTTTCCTTCAGTTCTATTATACAGATTAAAACAACACCTTATCGAAAAGTACTAGCTGTAAAGTTACTACTTTAAACGTAACTGAAAATAAGTAATTACAAGGAACATGCACTTTTGATTAACACATGACAGAATATTTAAATTATTTGCAAATAAAGATCACAGTTTCCGAATTCTTAACTTCAGCATTAAATGACTGTGGGTGGTCAGGTTTACATCTCTACCGCTTTACACTCGGGGGACGGTGTTCTGGGCAATCAGTGGGCAGGAGCCTGGAAGAACCCCAGTGAATTTAGAATCGCTAAGGAACAGGCAATTTTCTTCTCCTGCTTATCTCAGCATTAAACCTAGAGAGCCATACCGACTCTAATGCGTAAGATCGAGTGGAAAATTTGCATTCCAGCAGCATTACACAGGGTGATTCAGGAGGAAAGGCCAGACAGTTGCGAACCAGTGGCTTTAAAATTCGTAGTGCATTTACTTACCTTGATTCACTTCTCAGATGTAGTGTTGAAAACTGCACTACGGACAACATAACTCGTCTTCTCTCGAAGCTGTTACGTGCGCACATTATTTCGTTGTGGCTGCTCTTTCTTTTTATTTTACTTTGCTGTTATTACATCAAATTACTCAGCGTCTGTGGAAGGATGGTTGGTAAAACTGTGAATTGGAAACATTTGGTTGGCAGCCGTTTTTGTCTAATATATTTACCCAGTTCATTCTTCGCTGTAGTGACTCTAACACCCACGAAAGCAATCAGAGTAACCCGTGTTTCGGCAGATATTCGAACAGAGCGCCCCGAAATACGGGTCTAGAGCCTTACCCCCTCAGTGACATGACATTTAGTTTGTTACTAATGAGATCAGAACAGCTGTTACAGTCCCAGATATCTTACGTATGAGCTTACGAACTCTTAGTAGTTTAGTGCAACATTTTAGTGATATTTTATATCTGCGGAAATAGGGTTTATAGCTCCCGTATTTCCGTAACGCATCTCATCTTCCGGACAACCGGTTCGTTACGGTAGTTGTTTCAGGTTCCTTTCCTCTTCATCAAATTGCGAAGAAAATTCTGGAAACATTTCTGAACTTCCTCGTGAAGGAAAGAGAGAGGACATTAGGTTGTCAAGGCACTGCAGTGCAGTTTGATCGGGTGCGAAGGAGGAAGGTGTAAGGACACGGGGTGGAGAATTCTAACTGGGGTGTACAGTTCACATTGCCCACATCCGTCCAAAATTTAACTCTAATTCGGGCCTCCAAATTGCATAAAGTACCTTTTTAAGGACCAATTTGAATAATCAAAGAAGCGGGTCCAATGCGAAGAACAAGCATAGGAATCTGTCGCTACAATGAAGTTAACGAAATTTTCCACAAGCCCTTTCTGCAGTTTTTCCTACCTCATTGTGCCTGCACGTCATATAATTTGTACAAGCTACTGATGGACGAAAATACTGTTCGTCAGAATTGGTTGAATGTGAGTCACAACTTAAAGTATCCAGATTCAGGTCCTATATATGATACGAACACGTGTGGGCCGGGATAGCGCAGTCGGTATAGCAACTCTCTACGGGGTGGACGATCCGGGGATCGAATTCCGGTGGAGGCGAGATTTTCCACATCCGTCCAGTCCGGTCCTGGGGCCCACACAGCTTCCTATAAAATGGATACCAGGTCTCTTTCCATGAGGCAAAGCGACTGGGGCGTGGCGGTGACCACCCAACCCATCTAGTGCCGAAGTTAAAGAAAGAGTAGGAATATATCTCTACTCATTATATGTTCTAGGGTGTACCGCAACTTTACCTTTAAGAAAACAAATGACATGTTCTTGTGAGTATATCAGGCCAAACCTGTGTATAAGTCATGTTTCGATGTAATAGACTGACGGGAATACGTTGTATAATATCAAGTTTTCTTTACCTGATAACGAAAGCATAGCTGGCTTCCGAAACATCGTATATGAGAGTATACCTAAGATAATGGACACATTTTAAAAGTAATATTCTCTTTACACAAAATTTTTTATTTTCTTAAAATACTGGCTGAATTTGTTTACTTCGTATTATGACATAATTTGTTTTGCTTCAGACGGTCTAATATAAATTCGTTTGTTTTTATTCACAACATTTTAAACAAATTTTTGACAAGTAAGCGGGTTTCATATTCCTTCTTTTTCATTTGTTATTGTTATGTAGTCATTATCTTAGATATTATAATATGGAAGGTTAGGATGACTGTTGAATGATGAATTGAAAGATATTTGGCAGGAAGCGATCATTTTCTGGTCAATGTACTGTTCCGGAATTTGACTGATGATACTGCCGATAATTACATAAGCCTTAATCAGGATAGCCGGTAGCTCAGACGAAATTTGATACTGCCGATAATTACATAAGCCTTAATCAGGATAGCCGGTAGCTCAGACGAAATTTGACCGGGTTCTTTCCGACTGCAAGTATATAGAACACTGACGATGTGTTAGTATGATCGGCCAGTGTGTTTATAAGCGACTCAGCTTATGACGTATACTGCACGTCAACAAAATGTAGCAATAAATGTAAATGATTGCTTACAGAATTAGTATTTTAAGACTTGCAACATTTTCGCTGGAAAAAGTCAAGTACTTTCGGGACCAAATTAGGTGCGCTTTCCTGGAGATGTTGCCTAAACTTTCCCTGCACCTTATAATCGAAAGATTCAAAACACAATATATGAGTACAATATATGATTCTGTATGAACATGTTAAATTACACCAGACGTAGTGGAAAAATGGCAACAGTATGACACTGCCATCTTCCCCAAACGAGGAAATAATACTCGAACCTGAAATGAAAGAGAAAGAATTACGAAACTGGGCTTGTTGCGAAATGGCCACAAATAGAAGAATTAGTGGTAAAATGGGTTAATGGCCGTAGTTAAGACGAAATTTTTGTGTTGACAGAAACGATTATGCAGTAGACTACATTCTCGTATTTGAAGCAGGAATGTGGAAGAGCAAACATGATATCACTGATTTTGCTGAGACATAATACTGATGCCACAGACCTGTGACGAAGCGTACCTTCAGCATGCACGCTGGAAAAGGAATAGCGCAAGAGTTGCAGGACAATTACGAAAATTATATTGTTTGTTTTCATAAATTTGTCGTTAAGACAACGAAGATATCGTGTGTCAAATAGGGACAGGTAGTTAATGCTGAGGAAGTATCCTAAATTCCAATGCTTTATCAGACAGAACAGTATATATTAACCCACGTTTCTGGAAGCCACTGGAACCACGATAGAACTTACTATACTCTTGTTTTGGTGTTGCGCTGATAGCCTAAAGCTGGTTCGCTTGTTTTTAGACTCGTTCAAAACGGAGAATATTTAAAGGAAGAAATTCTTCAAGAAGTTCTCTTCCATATTTACGCCAAAGGGTGGATAGGCTTAAAAATATTGGAGCTTTGGCTGGGAAACTGTTGTCAAAACATGCATTGGGCCTTCTGATTAAAAAATAAAGTGTTTAGAAACTGAAGTATCAAAAATAATGTTGCGAAACCTGTTACTGTACGAGGCCTTAATAGCCAGCTGTGGCCATGGGGTGTTTCAGTTAATAAATATTCTGAAGCTTTCACACATCACGAATGGACCAACTGTATGAAGGGACTAATTTACTATTTGACACCAACTGGTCGAATGGAGAGTCTAATTATTTCACGTGGGTGCGACTGCGCAAATAGTTCGTAGGAGTTTAGTGAAACAGGAGGCAGTTGCCAAGTCTTTCAAGAAATGTGGAATCAGCAGTGCTCTTTTTGGCAAAGAATACGACGCAGTCTTGGAGGAAAAAGTTGTGAATTTTCGCTTTTCGGACGGTGCAGCTGAGTCTCATTTCTGCCGGGATAAAACGCTGGGTCCATTGGGTCGTTGGTGCCCGACGTTTCTAGACAGCGTGTGGTCTTATCTTCAAGAGTCGACTGTCCAATGACGGATGTTTGAACCCACTAGCAGTAACACCGCGCCGTAACCCAGAACAACGGAGACCTGACTGTAAAATTCGTAGCATTGAATTAGCAATGATATATGTGACAAGAATGGTGGGCTAGTAATGGTGTTCTGTAAATAGCATAAGCTTTGTTCTACACTGATGTTTTTTCGAGCATCTACAGGTGTGTTTCGAATATTAATTCATTCCATAGTCTGTCTTACGACAGGTCCACAGCCTCTAACAAAGCGATTACTCCAGGGAGTGCGATTTGGCCCTTCCTCTTTCATTTCCCAGTATCCCCTCTTCCCCTTAAGGTGATCCAGTGGCTGCTTATGTGTTCTTCCTCGTCTATCCATCACCCCTATCCTTCCCACTGCCTTTCCTATAATAACGTGTTATAGAAGGCAGTTCTTATGCAAATAATAAAAATATTTTTCCCAAAGTTCTCCTTGTAAAACCCGAGGCAGCCTTATCCGCCCGGACGTGTCGCTGCGTTTGTAAATAACAAACTCACTTAGGATAAAACTCGGTGCCGATATGTGTAGGAGTTGCTATCAGGAATTGTATTTTATGATTTGTATTTTATTTTATTGGGTGCACTTTTTGGTTATTGTATTGAAAACTGAAAACAAAAAATGATTTCAAAGTCACCTCTATCTACTGGCAAAATTTAACAAGAATGCAACTTGCCGCTGTTACACCGTTAGTCTTGCTTATCTGAAAACTGTGAAAGTCAATGTTAATGCTCTTCTGATTCTAATTACGCATATTTGTTCAGTTAATGAAATAATATTTCATGAATATACTTGCATGTTTATTGTTTCTTTTTTGTTGCTTTCGTTATAGTCGTATATCTTTTGTTGTGGTCCTTCAAAATGTAACCAAGTGATCTTTCTCCAAGTAAATGTCAGAAGGTTTTTATTTTTGTGATGTTGGATGCTGGAGGATATTAGTGTTCACGGATATGTAGCATTTACACACGATGTCAGGTTATATTAATCTAATACCAGTCGTGTAAAATTACTAAAAATTTGTTTGAAGCTATGGGTCTAAACGCTGGATGATATGAAAAAATTCAATGACAGATAATTTGTATTTTCAGTTTGTTGTTAGTACGTGAAAGATAAGTGCACTAATCTGTAACACACGTGTTGCTTTTAGGTCATATTGACGTAGTGAAATTGTCAAATTGGGGTGAACAATATTCGTTTTATATACGTTTGAAATGTTAGTGGTTTCTGAAGTACTGGTATATTCTGTATACCACAAATTACATCGTGTGGGGAAGCACTGCTATATTGTGAATTTGCGGCTCCGTTAGAAGTAATTCACCCGCTTTTCGCTTCAAGTAAATTGACTCCTTATCTTAAGGTGATTATCCTTGTTTTGTTTTGTTTTATTCAGATGTTACAATAAAAACACAGTCTTACACGACACATCTACAAGTTTTTTTTTTTTTTAGTTTACTGTTTTCGGCTTAGTCAACAAGCCATCGTCACACAAATCCTTTAAACTGACAACACATTAATATCTACATTCAGATATTTTCCATATTACAGACCTCAAGACTCATAGTTACTAATATAAAGAAGACAGACACCAAACAACAAAATTTTAAGGCTTTCTCACGCATTCAAACTGGAATTACTATACGTGCAGTGTAACTTATTTCTCTAGAAGCATAAATTCATAGTTCCTTGGAAGAATAAGATAGACGTGTGCTTCAGTACATCAGATGTAATGCCTATCATTTTATTAATGTTTATTTATGTTTAAACTCTAACACTAAAAACCTTTCTATACTCCATATTTGCACTTGCATTTTATATTTTTGTTGTTATTAATTTTATGGCAAATGCTGCGTCACTTCCTTCAGCAAGCGTAAATTTCGCTGGACGGCTGTAGATTAAAAAAGTCTGATAATGGTTTGTTAAAAAAACCCGAAAATAGTAATTTGGAAAACTTGCATATGTGTTTTGTGAGAAATTACTTTTTTAAGGTCGCATTAAACTCCTTGTGATCAAATTCTATAGCTTCTCAGCTAATGGATCTGACGTGTTGAGCCCTTTATCTTTCCTATTTTAAAAGCGGTGATATTTAAACACATCAAGCAACCGCTGCACAAACTTTATTTTCACAAATGGAAAAGAAATAATTTGTGTGGCTTAAGTTAGGAGAAAAGTTAGCAAAGCAGTGCAACAGCAGTAACGAAAGCTGGAAGCAGCAAATTGTCTGTCATCACGTCCAAAACCTTGGCACATCTTGCGGCACATCAATCACTCTCTTTAATTGTTAAATTAAATGTGCTTCCAGACTAGTTGCTCTTGGGTTCGTGGTCGTTGACTTTCACGTCGATTAAATGTAGACGGTTTGAGGAGCCCGAGCCCAAGAAACGCGATCCACCGGAGCCCAAAGCATGAGTGTGTGTTTCGACCCACAGTTAAGTACTGCAAACAGAGTCTCGCCTCGAACCACTGGTGTCGCATGTTACAAGCGACTAAATATACAGTCAGTTCACAACCAACAACAATCACTGCGAATAACACGAAGGTAAGCTAGAGCACAAGTAACCTTGACACAACTCAGAAAGAACAAATGCGAAGTAATGATTGCCAATCAGGGCAACGTCCCACAGTCTACCTTCTACAGAGTCCGTCATATTGTTACACTGGCATGTTTCTACATATTAAATAAACTCCTATTCTTTGCTATACAAAGATATAAAATGTGAAATTTCTAGATAATTTATGTAGATAGATCGGTGTTCAGCACCCTTTTAATAGTAAGAGTAGAACATTAAAATTAGACGAATACATGCATTTATGCAACACCTTACTGCCCTGCTGTGTTGTTATTAACGTCACTGCTAGCAACTACTCATTCATTCCGGCCTTAATCTACAAATAGAACAGGTCATTTCTCAACGTCCTCTCCACTAATGATTTTGAACTCACGTTAACATGTCTGACACTGACCATCCTCAACTGTCCGCTATGTACAGATGTAGTCTGTAAGAGAATGAGATGTC
>Ga0123355_10007486_pt1 | contig 16372 bp, 5 predicted proteins | sample TergutEmb28metaG_3_FD_89872 | JGI IMG/M metagenome (GOLD analysis project Ga0123355, IMG submission 89872) | Embiratermes neotenicus P1 segment gut microbial communities from Petit-Saut dam, French Guiana - Emb289 P1 | ecosystem: Host-associated > Arthropoda: Insects > Digestive system > Gut ...
ACCACATTCACAACAGCCCACCACCTGTCACTACCCTAGCCAAATCAATCCATTCCTCTGCCCATCACACTTTTGAAAGGTGCAGCTTGTTTCCTTTGTGGTCGGGCTAAGGACTTATCAGCACCCCGGTAGTATGAGAAGTGTTTCAGACAAAAGTTGTACAGAAAATCAGAACACATATTTTAGGCTCAATAGTTTTTTTCTTCAGTAAATTGTGCCGTGTATGATATAGTGTGGAAAAATATGTTAGGATCAGACAGGACACAGTAGGCAATAAAATAAGAAACATGCGCTTTACATGCTGGTTAACTAAGGTTAGAGAAACACACTCAGAATATGTAATAGTTACTGCTTTTCTACTGCAACAATGGTTACCTAAACGCACCTAAATGTTGCGTATATACATACATTTACCGTCTTTTTATATATTCTCTTTGTTTCTTCCTTTTAATAAGGCCATATTTTGGCCTGTCACTGTAACTTATTGGTACATATGAAGGGACAGACATGATCCTATTTGAGAATTATAGAAGTAAAGTTTCCGAAAACTACATTTTCACTTACTTTTGAAGGGCGAGATATTTTGAACTATTTATTACATCAAAGAATATTACATGTACTAAGTGGGTAGATTATGGGTTCCGTGAGATGCAGGAGAATATATCTACACCTGAAGCCAAATCCCAGAACTGTAAGTTTTGACGGAATACATGTTTGAAGATAAAAATATTTAAATTACATTAAAATGTTTACAGTCTGGAAGTAACATTTCCCTGTTCGGGCACAAAAATTGTGAGGAAAGTTAGTAAAATTTAAGGATTCCCTTCTTGCTGCGACCGGACCCTCCGTTGATGGACAATCGGACCCTGACTTTTCGAGGGTAGATAGTGTCCTTGTATTCAAAAACCGAAAGGTCACAAAAGAATAGAGGAGAGCAAGAAGATTCTGTGACCTACTGACCCTTGGATTTGACTGCAGTAGCTTACTTCGAAGCTTCGGAATCCGATTACACAATGACGCAGCGTTTCATCGCAGGGGAACGGGAACTGGAGAGTTGCTTCTTGAAATTTGTAACAATTCCTAAGTGAGTTCTAATGTTTATGTTGTCAAACTCGCTGTTAGGTTGATATTTACTAATTTCGCAGGCTGAAGTGCCTACTGGGTTTTGAAAGTGTCTTGTAGCTTATCTTCCAATGCCTTACAGTGCGTAACTACTCTGTAGTGCATTTTTTTCGTAGAGATATTACTTTGTGTACTTACACTGCTGCGCGTTGTATTGTAGGGACACAAAAGTTGCACATACACTGTTTTACATTGTGTTGTAGAGATACAAATGATTATATTTAGAGCTGAATTCACGACGACGGAAGAAAAGGAGTACGTACTCCACGCCCTATACCTTATTGCTTCCATTTTCCCACAACTTGATTTTCATCACTTTCATTCCCACCATACAATTTTCTTCACTTACATAATCGGCGTACAGGCAATCTTCTTCTTCTTCTTCTTCTTCTTCTTCTTCTTCTTCTTCTTCGTCATCTTCTTCTGGCAATACAGTCCTTGGTGGACCTTAGCCTCTTCCAAAAGTTTCCTTCACTGTTCTGTGTAGGTAATAATTTTCTTCTATTTTTTGTGGTTTATTTTTACAACACTGTGTCTCACGTTTTACAGCTTCGATGGTAGGAAAATTTGTGTGAAGTTTGGAAACCTTTTGCAGTGAAGTGGTCGCGACTTAATGGAGATACTGTCTTTGCAGTTACCTGAAAGGACTGAGGGAAATATCTGGAAACCTAAGAGATGAATGTCATTTGACGTGCAAAACGTCGAACTCGGCCATTCTAAATATAGGCTAAAACGTTACCGCCGAACGATCTTGATTCATAGATACCTCGTTAGTCGAATCGTCAGAGTATGAAGAGCCGTCGTTTAGTTTAACAATGATCGTTCCTGTAGAGACTTGAGTTTCGTTCGCTTTCCAGTCTGAGGCATCTGCTGTCCCTACCACAAGCTAAGTAGCTGTTTTGATTGTATACACACGGGCTACAGTGTCAAACCCTTCATGCGTTAGGGTCTAGGCTTCAGCACTTTAAAATATTGTTAAAATGTTCATGGTAACACACGTAACGTTTGACTTAAATTCACCCAAATTCAACAGGATTTATCTCACGGCGATTTCGAAGTAATCGCAGAACTCCGCTCACTTGTTTCCTGGCCGTTTCGTCGGCTATATATCGGCCACGTCAAGTCTCCATTGCACAACACCCACCGGATTTATTAAACCTTCCTTCAGCGCCATTTATTCGAAGGAAATATGAAGTGTTTTAATACACTTGCTTATCTTCTTACTCACACGACTTTGCAAGACGCTGTTCATTCTCTTGGCTTCGGTTAAGATGCGCTTTCGACTGCGATTACCGATTCAGGCGAGATGTTACCAAGAAGTTGTTCAACAAAGTACTTTTCATAGCAGTCAACGCCAATTTCATCGTGGGAAAGGCCAGAGTTTTTTTTTGCGGGGTGAAGGGGGGCAGAAACACGAGTTTCGCATTCGCAATAAATCCCTCTGTTAATTTTGGCACGTACTGAAGCAAAATGTGGCCTTCATCCTGTAGGTGACTTAAACAAGTACAGAGTTCTGCCAGCCAAGCTTGTCTTGGGGTTTTAAGTGTCTCTTCTCTCCATTCCGTGTCAATGGTTTGCCTACTAATGACCGACTATTCGTCTGTATAAACATTATTCTTAAATTCTTTTCTGAACTTCTTAATGTGGATGTGGTATTTGTGACTTCAAGACACGTGTCTTTCCTTCCGCTCCTAATGGCCATGATTCCATTCTCATCACAATAAAACCGAATTATTTCAGGGTATGAAATTTGGATGTTTTAAAATTGTAGTGAATTGTGTCTCCATTGACCGCTGTGAGAACACAAAAAAACTGAGTGCTGACCGTCTGTAAAGCAGATTTTGTGAGAATCCTTTATTATGTTCCTCGTTACGAAATTACTTTATTTCACTTTGCAATGGTTCAATGTAGCTCATTTTGTGAGAATCCTGTGTTACGCCACTCGTAAAGAACCCACTCTTTTTCACTTGCCTATAATGGCACTTGGCGGGCACTTGTGAATACGGTGATGAGCTTTCGGGTTCCATAAAGTGCGGGGAATTTCTTGACTAGCTGCAGAATCAGTTAGCTTCTCAAGAAGGACTCTGCTCCATGGAGTAAGTAAGTATAATTTACTGTAGTTAATTTTTTTTACCTTTCATTTTGCAATGACAGCCAAAGGGTCTCGAGCAATTACGACACCAATTTTTAACACCGAAGAACCCGAAATGCCTGTACTGTAGCTTGTACACTTGTTTCACAAAAAAATTGTGTTTCTGGGGATTTATTTTTAATAATTATTAAACACCCCCAAAACAATTATCTCCGTACATGTGCACGTGAAATCTTTCTGTATCACAATAACGAACTTTATGGGGCAGAGTCCGTCTTAAGAAGCTAACAGTTTTCAGCTACTCAAGATAATCTCTGGTTCATTACTGTGTTCACAAAAGCCTGTCTTGTCCTTATTCTCAACCAGATGATTCCAGCCCACACCCTGCCAACACACTCCTTCTAGAAACATTTTAATATTATACCCCAACTGTGCTTAGCTGCAAAAGTTGGGAAGTATCTGTAATTGGTTTGGAGATTGTGTAGTAAATTTAATTGCCCCAAGGTGTGAGCCAATGTCAGGCTTTTATACATAAAGTAGTCAAAATGTATGTTGCATAGAAGGCGCACAATCTCTCGTGTAGATGAACCACTGTTAGATTCTCATTGTGTGAAGCTGTTTGGCTGGCAGAACAGTGTTCATTGTGGGTCTGCACGAGATAAAACAGCAAAGAAAATGAATGTGTTTCTGTGAGACAGAGTAATGGTATGGTGTTTGTGTGTTTACTGTGCCTAGAGCTGTAATTACATGTCGACTGTGTTCACGTCTCACACTGCTACCACTTCATCAATCAGACGACGAGCACGCAAATTGCTGAGTTGCGACCACAAATAAACCGGCTCCAAGGAACAAAATACCTCCTTCAGAAGGCCAAGAAATTCCTAGCTTTTTGTGGAAACCAGGGCTCATTATCATCGTTACAGAAGTGCGCCAGTGGACCTGTCCCGAGCCCTATGTATCCGTCCAAAACATCCAACCTTAGTCCTATAAAATCAATTTTAATATTATCCTCGCTTCTAGGTATATGTCGTGAAATTTCTTTTGTTGAGACGCTCCGACCATATTTTTGTATTCATTTCTCGTCTCAGCTATGCCTGCCGCATCTGTGATCAACTTGGTGTATATAAAAAAGGTAAAGTGATCCCGTTACAGGCCCGGTGTGGCCCAGAGGGTGAGTAGAGATATAGCTCTACTCTTCCATGACCGCGACACTAGAAGGGGGTGAGTGGTCAGCAGCACGCTCTGGCCGCACTTTACCCCAGGGAAAGACTCGGTACCCATTTTACAGAAGGCTGGGTGAGCCCCAGGGCCGGTCTGGACTGGCGGAAAATCTCGTTCCCACCGGGATTCGATCCCGGACAGTCCAGCCCGTAGCTCAGTCGCTATACCGACTGAGCTACCGGGCCCACATTGGTGTATCTAAAGATATAAATGTATGTATGTATGTATGTATATGTATATATATATATATATACAGTGTGATGGTAAGTAAATGCTATCTCAGATACATTAACATTAGACTTTCTTTTACGCTTGTGTTTTGGCTGCGTATGTTTTCTTTTCCCAGACAGCTTAAGATAAACATATTACCATTACTAATCCGAATATACTGTACTTGTTATTACTAACAGATTAAATAAGCTACTGTGTGCTGTCTTTGGGGACGTAAGATTGAATCATTAGTTACGGAAAAAGGAATCTGAATCAAAGAATCAGCTACAAACGTTTGGAACACTGGCGTTTCTTAAGTTGTAGACATTCTGTACAGGGTACAGAGGAACCAACGCCTTCAAAATAAATTACAGGCCAAATCAGCTTTGATTTCGACATGCTGCTTCACCCAGACGAAGAGCAGAGAGACAGAGTTTACAGATTGGGGGTGATGTCCAGAAAGATTGCGACAGGAAAAGGAGGACGACTGTTGAACAAGCTGTTACACGACTGAGAAAGGAAAAATCCAACAAAGGCACAACTCCTTTGTCGTTTTGTAGACAATAAATCCAGTCACTTGTATATTTCTCTTACTAATTGGATCTTGCATGAAGTCCACGTACCTGAGCCTTCATAGTTAACTTGTAACATACTGTCGGTAAACAGGCGTTCGGTACAGGGCGATATTTTGGTCAGGACAGAAAATAACTCTCCGTTAATTTATTATAGATTGATTGTTAGATCAATTAAGCTCTTTAGAAACTAGAGATTGTAGATTAAAGTGTTCTGTTTCGAAGTTTCGTGAGATTCGCCCCCCGAGTGGCTAACAAATGAAAATAAAATCCAGAAACTAAATTGATCTTCAGTGACACACCGTCATATTATCGACCAGTTTATCATAACGTTCCGTCAAACACAGCACTTTTTTTTTCGCCGACATTCGTTTTTTACTGCACAACAGTTTTCAAGTCAGTTGGTTCTTTGTCAGTTCCTCCGTTATTAGACAATTGTTGTGGATACAGCGTATAGGTGGTGTATATTGTTAAAGTGTACAATTAAAAACGTATTATAACTAAATATTTTAAGTCTCCTTATAAAATATGCATTATATTTAAGCCTACTCTTTGTTTAATAACATCAGTTATTAGCTACTAACCACACGCTGTAAATCCTCTGTAAACTTCGAAACACTTCAAATAGAAGCAAATCTTACTCACTCTGTCGGTTACAATTTAGTGAGTAACAACTAAGAAAGGAAGTTGTTTTTTATGTAGGTTTATGGTCAATCAGAAGCAGCATATTAATTAATTCGGCCGAGATTTGAAAAGGGCACCCCGTGACAAAAATAATATTCCTTACTCGAACATCAAATAATGTGTTATACTTCAGAAAAAGGAAGTGCCACTGAAGAAATAAATACATGTACGAAAATGTCTGAGTGCAGCAGCTCTCCAATGAGGGTATCAACTTTACACCAATGCCTAGTATTCCCTTCTTTCCCCTTCTGCTTGTGTCCTTAGACAATATGTAATGCAGTTCTGTTGTGACGTTGGCCGGACTACAGAGAGTTTTGTTGTTTGAGGCTCCAGTAAATGCAGTGGAGTTTTTCCCACATTAATTTAAATAAGCTCCAGACGCACGAGACGGGGGTGAAAGCCCAGCCGCGCGCGCGCACGCACACACACACACACACACAAATTCTTATGATTAGGGAGTCAATGTACTGCATCCCGACGTTGTTAAGAGCCAGACAATAGCAATGCCTTACAGTGTCTTCTAGCTCTGTCACAGACAGATAATTACCATGCAGCTTAGAAAATTATACATTGAAGCCTGCTGGTTTGCGGACCGACTTAGAGTCAACATGGAGTGCATATCCTTCTGACGATAATGAGCTCCCACAATTGGATTAGTTATTACTGTGGATAGGTACGGCACAACACAGTTGCAGGCTTCTGCACAAATTATTTCCCAGCAAATAATTTAAAAATTTAATGACTGTTTAATGACTATTCTAGCTTATTTTATTTATAGTTTATTTAATGACGCCAAAAGATCAGTCTGAAGAATATTTCTTGATGGGACAATTAGCCAAGGATAAATTAGGAAGGATGTAGGAAAGAGCAATTGCTTTCTACTTTCAGACACCCTCCGAAATTTGCCTTGCAGGGCTCGAAGAAATAAGCGAAAACGTACTGTCAGGTTGTTAGTTCCCAAACCGAGATCTTATCTGTTACTTTCGGGACAAGAAACGGGCATTCTAAACTCTGGACTGGACATTCGGTGATAGAAACATTACTTGGTAATAAAAACACGAAAGCTTCTGCAGCGAATGTGGACCTATTTCGTAAATTATAGTGTACGACTTAGGCCTACATTTGTAAATAATATTATACGTCATAGGCCTATAGTCGTAAATTATAGTGTACGTCATAGGCCTACATTCGTAAATAATAGTGTACGTCACAGACCTACGTTAGGGAAAAACATAAGGTCTGAAATACCCTAAAACACAACTTTACTTGTTCTTTTACTATATATATATATACTTTACGACTCTGTCGACACATCAGACTGTACAGCATTGATGATGAATGATTAAGTGGAAAGTAGTTGAAAGGAGTCAGTCTTGAGAATTCGTGGTACTGTCCTGGAGTTTGTGTGGAGGACTGAGGACAAATCACAGAAACCCTCAGTCCGGAGAGCCGATTGCGTTTACACCAGCGGGGGTGACGTTGTTCTAGCGCTGGGAGGGCAGTTCGCACTGAGAGAAATTTTCCCAGGAAAGTACTTGTTGGAACTTGTACATGAGTAGCGGTATGACGTTAGCAGTTGGCTTAATAAAATTTATCACAAATTCACAACGCTCATATTTTTCGCACTCTTCCTGTAATCCAGTCACGTTGATAAACTCAAACTGGACGCATCTGACTGTACAGACAGGTACTAAACATGGAGCCGTGTAAAGTAATTGTCTTCTGTCACGGTGACAAATAATTCAGTAAAGAAACAACAAAAAACTAACTAAAGAAATAGCTGCCCAACTACCCAAGAAACTAACTAACCAGCCAACCAACTAAACTAACCAAAATAAATAAACTAACTAAACTAGCTAAAGTAACTAAACGAACTAAACGAACTAACTCCATGAAGAAATGTCCTTTTTGAATAGCTAAACGTTAGTGAGCTAATTAAGAAATTCCCAGCATTTTGTGGACACCGAATGTTCACTACTGTATTCAATAAAGCACGTTACTTGTACCTACCCTGAGCCAGACTAATCCATTCCAGCCTCCGCCCCCCCCCCCACAACCAGTTTAATGAAGATCGTTTTTAATATTACCCTTCTCTTTCCATTAGGTTTCACAACAAAACTCTTCTATGCAAATCTCGTTTCTCTCATACTTGCAACATGCCTCGTCGGTATCATTCTTCATGATATGAACACTCGGATAGTATTTGGTGATGAGATCTAATTACGAAGCTCAACATGGTGCAATCTGCTCCACTCCCCTGTTACCTCGTCCCCGTTAAGCTCAAATATCTTCCTCAGCACCCATTTCTCGACTGCTCTCAGACTGTGCTCTCTGTCTACCTGAGAACCAAATTTCAGTAAGTATTTTTTTCCGTTAACTTTAAGATTCAAAGAATATTTTACAGTCGAGCTGAAACCATCTGAATGCCTATGATGCTGAAACGCAGAAATCAGCTTCGTCTGATCTGGCACTGAAAGTGTGACAGATATGTACACTATTTCCACGCGATACAAACGAGTTTCTATTTGTAGACGCGACTTGATTGGACTAAAATCGATTGGTTTAGTGAGCCCCTAGCCTTTGACCTGCAGGTTATAGCAACAGAGCAATGAAAACTTTAACTGCAGCGCATGGACCACTCTGTGTAGACCTGAAGCAGGGCGCGCCATGTGTGCGGGTTGTAGAGGCTTCGCACACGTTATTCTCTCCTCAGTAAACGAGCGCGTCATGTAAGAGTGTGTTTTCCATTTATATCGAAAAGTAGACTTTTATGCAACCCACCTGATAAGACGTAGACAGATTCAAACACCGCGAACCGCGTTCTTTAGAAAACAACATTCACTACTTGTGTTATGAATACAGGGGTGAAATCGTTTATCTTGGTGCATATACATTTTTCTTTAGAAGCAGCTTTCAACTTTGACCTATGAGTTGTTGGTAGGTATCTGAGAAAGATATTCATAACAATATTTAATTTTCAATCCAAATAGTGCTGCCGTGGTACGGCATAAAATCAGCTTTCCAGACCCAGGAAATGGCCTCTGCATATATTGTCAATGTAGGTATAACGCATATCGTAAATATTCCGAACTACTGGATCTTATTTTCTCTAAGTTTTCAATTACTAATTTTGGTCCTCTTTTGTAACTGGCGTGGGCCTCTGTCAGGTGGGTGTGGTGGCGCAGTTGTTTGAGGCATTGCGATACAAGCCGGAAAGTCGCAGGTTGCGCTGACATAATCCTTCCGGCAGCACTTTAACAGCCTCTAACATAAATGAGTACCAAGGTTATCCCCTTGGGCGTAAAGGAGGCCGGTGCGTAGGTTTGACAGCCTTTCCACCTTCATGTGCCCATTTTCTAGTTCTGGTAACTTCAAACCCTTGGAGCCTCGGGGGCTTGTCCGGTTAGTTTTACTTCCGGCTTGAGGAGCGGTCGGTGGCAAAGTTTCTGCAGTTATAGTTTCAAGCATCGTTACGAATAAAGTAACGTATTTCAGTTTTCTCAAAAATTCTTTCGCTTATGAAAAATAATATTGTTCATAAAATGTTTTTTATTTCCAATAATATTTGTCGACTTACACACAGAAGTACACGCAGATTTTCTTGTAAAATCCCTGTTATTTATAGGATTTTGTCCCAAAATTTAAAGACGGCAAATTCTAGTAAAAGTTTGGAATATCAAAATGGAACTGTCACATGTAGATAGGAAGACGGGCCTTCGGATTTGGCGAAACTCTTCATGATCGGAACAAAGAACATGAACTCGTGTCCGTGTCCCAAGCGAAGCTGGACAATAAAATTTGTCGGACTGTTCAAAGATTTGCGCGTAATAAATTATTTGTCTTTGTGATAAGAACTTAAGAAAAGGAGTCGAAAATGTATTCAGACTATCATGTTGGATTATACTTTATAGCGCAGATAGAAAGTATGTTGAAACTCGAAAGAGAAAATGTGATATTCCCCTCGTTTACCTGCTGTTTCACACACGAATGCGACACGTCTAATGTTATATATTGTATCCACTGACATTATTTGAAATCATTATTTTAGTTAATATTAGGCTAAAACTTCAGATTTCTAAAGAGTCTTCATGCTAGGGTAAGCGTACTACTTAGAAAAATTATTCTTTTTGGCACAGTCGGGACTGCAATACTGACCATAGCGGCCACTTTGTGGTGTATGGTAAAAGGTAAAGTTCACCCTTGAACAGGCCACAAAAGCCCAGAGAGGGAGTAAATGTATAGCTCTACTCTTTCTTTAACCTCGGCGTTAAATGGGGGGAGGGGTGATTAAAACCACACTCCGGCCGCTTTACTCACGGGAAAGAACCGGTACCCAATGTATAGGAGGTTGGGTAAGAACCAGGGACGGTCTAGACGCACGCAGAAAATCTCGCTCCCTCACCGGCATTCGATCCCCGGATCGTCCAGCCCGTAGCGAGTCGCTATCCCAGCCCACCTTATGGTATACGGCTGTAGCATCATGGCAGAAAGCGACCCTTGCAAGTTAGTGCTTTTACTCAGGCATGTTCGCTTGAAGTAGTACCTTATATTGAGGTTCTTTTTCCTGATGTTGTTTAGAGTCACAAATATCTTATAGACATAGGTCAGGTCCACAACGTTTGGAGGTTTGTTGTGCTTGAATTTAACAACACGATGGCGGAAATACAACACTAATACAAAAAAAAACTCTAAACAAACAAAGCATACATGACAAAGAAAGAATAGAGCAAGTTCTGTTTCAGCAGCTCCGTACCATTCCATCGCACTAAACTACACTGCTGCCTGTGCACTTACCGTCTCGGCAACCGTTAACGGTATGAACGGCTAGACATTACTGGTACATCGACACACGTAACTTACTTAGAACTAACGACAAGCACTGCTGAACGGACTGGAGACACAGACGACGACGACAACGAAGACGGTGATGATGATGATGATGATGGTAATTTTTTCCCATGGCGCAACAGCCTCTAGTGTGCCAGGGCCTCCTCATTATCGAGGTTTAACGATCACACTCAGACACAACACTCGATAGGACCCCTCTAGACGAGTGTTCATCTCGTCCCACCTAACAACACACAACACTCACAAGAGACAGAAATCCATGCCCCGGCGGGATTCGAACCAACAATCTCAGCAAGAAAGCTACCGCAGACCAAAACCTTAGAACTCTGTTCGACCCACAAACACGTGTTATTATTCAATTAGCCAACATTGAACCATATTTGATTACATGGATGCGAAAGGATTACGTCTGTTTCAATAGTGCGGTGCGTCATGTCAGTGAAGCCCACATCTCACCTTCAATTAAACAAATAGTTTTCAGCCGTGACATTGATTGTTTGCCCCGGCTGTTCTAATGAGACCTTCTTCTTAACAACAAGCCACTTGAGCCCAGATAATCTGTCCTCGTCAGAAACAAGGGTGGAGGGTTAATTAAGGAAACTTGTAAGGGCGAAACTGGTTTGGAAGTGACAAGTGACGCCAAGTAACGAAACCACTTCTAGAAGCCCCACACACCACAAAAATCATTCAGGCATTCTCTGGCAAGGAGAGACTTCTAGGGCTTACACTTTTTATATCGCATCGGTGTGAATTCGGTTTGGATATCTATTTTATTCCTCGCTTTGAGCAGTCACCACTCAACTAAAATAATGAGGCTGAAGTTCTGAGAACTCTTCCAGGACGGCTATTTGAAGGGGTTTTCTCTCGGTATGATTCCAAGTACATGTGTTAGCGAAGAATGTAACTGATAGGTCTGTAGAGCAGATGGAGAACAAACAAATAGATGTGGCCTCATTACAATTTGTTAAAAGAAAAGTCGAATTCCAAATAGAACAAAGTAATTATTGTCCTTATTATTTGAGACGTTCCTCATAAACATATTGAACATAAAGTGCTTAAATTTACAACTTTCTGTAAAGGACAACAAAGAAGGAAAACGCAATTCACTCTGTAAATGTCAATTATTGTAAAACAAAGTTCTGCGTGCTGTTTGCTTATAGAAATACTGAATACAATATCATCTTAATCATTAATGCGTTTAGGTCGGATTAGGCAAAATTGTCTGTTCCTAAAACTTACACGCGTAGCTGGTCCCTTTACTTCTTCAGCCACCCAGATTTTTATTAAAGGTAAAGGTAGGCTTAGGTATGAGACCTAACAATACTGCCAGTTCTGTACAAACGCGAATCTGAAGTGAGAAAGTCATAGATTAATAAATGTCTGAAGATAAATTGCCTAGAGATTGTAGGAGATGTTCGAGTGCATAACTGTGATTTCTTTCGCCAATTATTACAACGAACCATGTGAAAGCGTTATAGTAACAACTACAGAGACTCCCTGATGACGGCACATGTGGTGTGCCGAAACATGTTGGAGAATTGACATCGTGTGAAGAATACATTCAGTGCCTAGGAGAATATTTTGTTTGAGAAACTGTATTCGGAAATCCCGAAAGAAAGGTAGGGCACGCGAACACCAGATTTCTCTTGTAGTATGTTAACGACGCTAGCAGGGTCTCAGGCTATATGGCGTCAAAGGTAGGATGTGAGGTCACTGATGAATTGGAAAGGATTTGGAAGGAAGTTGTCGTGACTGACTCAAGGTACTATTTCTTTACTTGAATATAAATGGGAAGCCAGTGCGTATTACAATCGATTATGTTGCCGATCATTTTTGGTATAGCTGTTTCTTAAGATTGCTGGTGTCAGTTACGGACGGTTCATGGCATGCATTGTAAGTTAATCTGTCAACGTATATTCAGGACCTTTGGTGATAAGTAGGAAGGGAGAGATTTAAATGAGAAAATGTTAGCAGCGGACAACGGACGCTAGCAATCCAGTGCGAATTCAGTCGCGCACGAGTGTGGTGTAGGTGGGAGTACAAGTGACTGTTATTTTAATAAAATATGATTTAATTGTTTAACTTGATACAGCACGCCTTTTGTTCAGTTTATCAACAATAAATTGAGTAAATAAAACAACGAGTAAAAAAGAAATATAACTATATGTGATTCGGTGAACCACACCCATTTCCCGAAAGGAGATCACCTACCAGACTGAGCGCGTCGGGACAACAAAGTTACGAAGGGTGATCGTGTACAATTACAAGTATAATAACATAAAATGGCATTTATAACCATTCAGCTCTTGGAATTTGTTCATTTTACAGTGTTTAAAAATACAAAAATTACGAAAGACGATGGAAGAAGTCCAAAAATCTAATGGCACTAAATGTGATACGCCATTATCAGAACCTACAAAATTGATAACAAAATGGGGTCGAGTTTAATATTGTAAATAACATCTTTTAAGGGATACAGTAATAAAGATATTATTTGAGCCGCTGAAAGGCAAAATAGGGTAAGTCATTCTTTCAAGAAAAACGAGATAATTGCGTGCAAGTTATCAGATTTGTGAACAGGCGTTAAAGTGTAAGTTCGTTATTAATTTAACGCTCACAGCATGCAGGATATCGAGGCATGAGAGTGATAATTCTATCGCTTTGAGAAGCGAAGTTGTGCAATTTATCCAAACAAACATGTGACTTACACCCGTCACCCTTCAGAAGCTCATTTATAGCACACTGCAGTTCGAAGCAGTTAGGCTACAAGCTGTCAGCCAGCCCACAGCAGCTTTATCGGTCCGTGCATCAGGAACGGTCGATGATTACTGTGAGAATATAACTCGTAATGTGGTTAAACGAATACATTTTATATATATTAACCGTTTGGCGCCGAAATTATTTTTTTTTTAATTGTAGAACACACTGTATATAAAATGTGAATAAAACAGGAACCAAATACGTTTGAATTATGAAACAAGCTGCATTTAGAAGAGAAAGAAACGAAGAGTATATACCGTGTTTAAAATATTCAGTACCTATATTTGTTGAATAAATATATAAAATGCAAAGTTTAGAGGTTAGCGGTGCGGTACGACACTTATAGGTGTCGTTAGGCGTCAAAGGGTTAAAATATGCAGTTTCGAAATATGGAATGACACCTTCGCACAGTGGGGAGTTTATACGTTTGTTTAGTTAAGCTGTAACAACTGCAGAATTTATCTTCGAATGCTCGCCTGTGATGACTTACTAAGTTTTAAGAATCAAGGAACTGCTTTCTTGATATTACTTACTTACTTACTTACTACACGAAGCAGAGTTCTTCTTGAGAAGCTAATTGTTTCTCAGCGAGTCAAGAAATTCCCCACATTTTACGGAACCCGAAGGTTTATTACCGCATTCACAAGTGCCCGCCACTTGTCCCTATCCTGAGCCAAATCGATCCAGTACATGCCCTCACATCCGACTTCCTGAGAATCCATCTTAATATTATCCTCCCATCTACACCTTGGTCTTCCAAGTGGTCTCTTTCCCTCACGTTTCCTCACCAAAACCCCGTTTAAACCTATTCTCTCTCCATACGTGCTACATGCCCCTCCCATCTCATTCTTCTCGATTTGATCACCACAAACACGTTCTTGATATTACAACTGTTGTATGTGGCATCAAATTCTCCGAGAAGCGTCTGACTTACGAGATTCATTTTCGAACTTTTATGACCATCAGATGGGGTTCTCATCGCTACGATGGGTTATATTTTGGTACTCTGGGTTATGATATCGTGTAGTTTGGTAGTCTGGTACCAGCCGTTCTAATGAACTTATAATGAAAATTCAGGAATGATTTTGCTCCGAAATGTCGGCGACCACCTGACAGACTAAAGGGTATCGTAACCCATATGGCCACAGTATTTACGTTTACGAGAGCTGTCGTCTGAAGGATTAAGTGAAACAGGGATATCTGTGACCCTTTAAATGGGATTCGAATTGGGGACCTCTTCAGTAAAAGCCACACTACTTATGAATGTGTTCGGTGCGGTGCGAATAGTTGTAACAGCGTCGTTTAAGCAAATGTGTGTCAATCTCGCGGCCAGCCTGCTTGTGTTCTGTGCCCACGGGCACATTTGAAATAAATAAATATATATTTATTTATATCACACAAAATTTTAGCCAGTTAGGCACTCCAGTTATTACCATTTTTATTCGTGCGGCCCGCGAATCGGCCAGAATTAGCGGTGGTGTGGCCCTTGTCAAAAAAATTTTGGCATCACTTATTTTTAAGGGCACGTAAATTCAGAAGCTGGTATGAAGTTTGAACACACTATTAATCCATCTAAGACTTGGGGCTGTATAAAAGGGAGACAGACAGACAGACGAAGGGAGTGTGACACACTACAAGACCCGCAAAACCGAAATGAACGGACGCATTAAGTGGCTACAACTGTGATATTTTATTTTAAGGGTTGGTTGAATAAATGCAGAATTCCACAAAAGAAGTTTCTTTTTTCTGTTTGTCAGGCCACATTTAATATGCGTGTTACTGTCGTAAATATTGCGGACTCCAGTATTGGCACGCTCTCTGAGAAGCCTCTAATGTTTCAGTCCCTTTAAAACACAATATTTATCTAAACAATATCTAAAAATTCAATTCTTGCTTCACACTGCGGCTACATCCCCGTTACAAAGATAAGCTGGTTAATGCTGTTTAGGGAAATAATCGCCGTTTATTTTGGGAGTCAAAGGAAAAATATAGGTTCCGTAAACGAGGTTTGTGAACGTTAAAATGGTGATGAATTCTTGCCACTGAGCTTTAAAGTGTTAAAAGTGTTACATATAAGAGGGCATTCCTCTAACTCAAAATGAGGGTCTCGGTTGATGGCCTTCCATGTTTCAGTCATGTGGTTGCGGACCGTCAAAAAGCTCCGTCTGGCCTGAAGCGAAAAGGATTGTGGGAATTAATGCAATAGACGTTTAGATCTTCCGATGCCATGAGGTTTTCTACTCTGACTGCACTGATGTTTATAGTTTCGTGTACACTCTTGCTCCATATTCTCAGTTTGTTAACATCTGTTGTTCTTTAGCACTCACATCTCTTAACAGTATTTTCGTGTTGTATTTATGGGGCTAATCGAATACGTGCTGCCTGGAGTCCCTTACACAAGCTTTCTTTCTATCACAAGTTTCTATTCTACGTGTGAAGTACATTTTGCAGTATCGGTGCGAGATATGCCCCAGTCATACATTAATCTGATTCGATATGGTGTTGAAACCAAAAAATGTGTATAAACTTTACCTTTGTGCACCGGTTCGAAAAGTTTCGTAACATATCCTTTGTAACTTTATTTAGACCAAGATGATGAATATAATCATAAGGTTGGCCATCCCCTTGTGTTAACAATAAATTAGGTTGGAGTGTGTGTGTACTGTCTGACACAACTACAGTTGTGTCAGACAGTATAGGTTGGAGTGTGTGTGTACTGTCTGACACAACTACAGTTGTATCAGACAGTATAGGTTGGAGTGTGTGTGTACTGTCTGACACAACTACAGTTGTGTCAGACAGTATAGGTTGGAGTGTGTGTGTACTGTCTGACACAACTACAGTTGTGTCAGACAGTATAGGT
>Ga0123355_10007487_pt1 | contig 16372 bp, 21 predicted proteins | sample TergutEmb28metaG_3_FD_89872 | JGI IMG/M metagenome (GOLD analysis project Ga0123355, IMG submission 89872) | Embiratermes neotenicus P1 segment gut microbial communities from Petit-Saut dam, French Guiana - Emb289 P1 | ecosystem: Host-associated > Arthropoda: Insects > Digestive system > Gut ...
ATGGTCGCTCTGTTAATCGATGGTGAGCTCTCGTGGTAATAATTTTTGCGGTCATTCTCTATGCCAATTCATGCGGTCAGCGTGTCAGGCTCACTTGCGGTCAGCCAACGCGGCAAGCGACACCACATTTTTAAAATAACCGATATATGTGTATACTCTTGTTCTGATAACAAAGTTCATACTCATTTGATATACATTCGCTTCTAAAGGTTTCAACTAACAAGTATTGAGCATTATTTTGGTTGCAAAAGCATATTCCATCTACAGTTCTTTCAACTATATTATCAAATAACCTTTCACACTTCAAAAAGATGTCAACATTGATAAAGTAAGAATCCCATATATTGCGAAATCCTCCATAACCCGACAATATATGCCCATATTTCCACCATGCAATTATTAAACTATCTGGAGCAACATTTTCTTTCAACCAGTTAACCCCAATATAGACATCATTGTTTTGTTTATTTTTTCCTATTACAATTAGAAAAATAATATTTAACACAAATGACGGCACAAGCACATATGGATGCAAATCAGCAATCCCTACCAATAGCATAGCTGAAAAAAAAGCCAAATGAACTAAGTATCTTCTACCATTGTATAGACCAACAAGATGAAACAATGTCATTAATCTAACAACAAAAAATAAAAGCGTATTAGGAAGAAAAAACGCAGAAACTAACGATAACGGCAGAAATGGAATCAAATAAAACACTTCTTTAATTGAGGGTGGCTTTTCTTCTTCTGTTAGAATATATTCTTTTGTAACATATGGGTACCTACTTCTATGTATTGTTTCAGATTTCTGTGCTTGGCACATTCTAAATGTTGGTAAAGTAAATTCAATTCCTCTTCTCTTGTAGTGACTTCTAACTATAAAAAAACATACTATAGTTAGTATAAAATGGTATCCATATTGCACTTGATTGAATAGCATAAGTGCGAGAAAAAGCGACAATGAGCTTTCTATAAACATCAACGAAGTTTTTGTTGTCAACATCATGGTACAATAAATCATAGATATCAATAACAACGTTACAGGTGATGCTGGAAGATAAAACAACCAAATCGAAATAACAATTAATGCTCCAACTAGAATCTCTCCACGCAAAGACATCTTTCCCATCCGCATTACTATAATCGGTGTTGTGCATATAATAATTGCACTGAATAATGCTTGTATTGGCCTTCTGAATAATATATACGGCAGAAATCCTGTAAATAAAAATATAAAAGCATTTAAAATGTTAACTGCACACAAATCCCTGATATTAAGTTTTCTGGTACACTTCATGAAAAATCCATATAGGTAATGTATTGTTGGAGGATACGTATCTGACTTTCGTCCATTAGGGTAATAGCTGTAATAATCCGCCATTTCTCTGCATCCATATCTAGCTACCACTGCTGATTGTCGAAAATGATACCAAAAACTATCATCGAGCGGATAGGACGGATTGTATACACTGCACATTCTACTTTTCACAGTCTTCCAAAACATTCTTATATTCATCAACTTGCCTTTCAACGTCAAAAATTTGATATCCACATTTCACAGCGATTTCAACAACTTTCTTCCAATACAAGAATGAAGAGTATTGACAATGGAGCAGTAATGAAAACGATGGTCTAAACGCTAAGCAATAATTAAGTTTATTTTCTAATACATCGAGAGCTTTTTTTTCACTATATTGATTTACTTGAAAATATTGATAATCGCCACCATCAAGTAATGGAATTTCAACAATGTTTAAATCTTCCCCTTCAATAATAATTGAAAACGGAGCAAATCCAAAAAGGCTTGAATCTACACGATATCCTAGCTCCTTTAATGATGAGTAAGTATCTGTTTTCGTCTTCAATTTAGGTGCACGAAAATATATCGTTTCTCTGCCAAATAGATTGCGCAAATCATTATGAACTTGGTATATCTCGCTGTGGCTTGCATTTGTGTGACTCATTGTATGATTCCCTATAACGTGGCTCTGAAGTCGTTCTACAAGGCTCTTATGTGAATGTAACACTTTTAGTGTAGATCCGGTAAGAAAAAAGCACCCTTTTAATCCCTTTTCTTCTAAATAATTTAACCATTGCGATAATTGTTCTACATATGTATAGTCTTTCAACTCTAGGTCAATTGTTACACTTAAATTTCCTGCTTTATGCATTTTGGAATTATAGCTTATTTTACCTGCACTAACTTCTTCTGCAAACGACATAAAATCTTTAATCTGGTATATTTTACATCCTTGCTCTCGCAAAAGTTTTAGTATATCCTGATTTATTGATGCAACAAAAAAATGAGAGTTTTTGTCTAAAGGGTACAGCGAATTAAAATCGCCCACACATACCACACGAATAGATTCCCTATATTTATCATAATACAAGTCTTTTAATGGTCTTATTGTACAAAATCCAAACGCATTGCAAATGAGGGCATGGATACTCTTCCAAATCCCTTTTTTTGTAGTGTCATCAACGAACAAAATGAGGTTTGAAACAACCATACATTCCTCCCATTGCACAACCAAACTGATAGGCATAACTAATGCAAAGGTAATAAAATGTTAACCAACATTTCGTTATAAATTGATCGTGTTTTTTTATGATTTTTCTAAATGTCAAAAGCCGCACACAAAAAGCAATCTGAAAAACAAAAGCACTCATTAAAATTAACATTAATTCAATATGTAATACAACACTAAAAATTACAATAGACATCAAAGCTAAAGGTAGTAAAATTGATTCAAATATATTATGCCCAAATAAGGTTTGAAATGAAATCTTCCCGCATTGCTTAGCAAACAGGGCAAAAGAATATCCATAATGGTATTGTTTTCTAATTAACTTGTAAAAACTTTCGGGCACTTGGTGGTAAATACTCATTGACTTATCGTAGTCTAGTACTGCGCCATTTTCAATTAGTCTATAAAAAACATCGGTATCTTCACCATAGTACAATGAACTATTTAGCAATCCGATTTCCTGGAGTTTAGACAGAACAACAATGACATTACCAAAAGGTAAGTCAATAATATCATCATTTCTCTTTCTTGGTTTGTGAAGCGGAAATCGGCTAATACGTTTTTGGAAAACATTGTCTGATTGGAATAATGGTAATATTTTACCGCCTATCGCAGCTATTCCAGTTCTTTTCATATGAAAGATATTTGAGCGTATTGCCGTTAGCCAGTTAATATCCACAATACAATCACAATCAACAAAAGACACATAATCTCCTCTTGCATATGTTAACCCCAAGTTTCTGCTGTGCGCAGGTCCACGTTTCAACTCACTCTTTAACAATTTAAAGTTTGAGAATAAATTCTGCCACTCTTTTAGTAAACAAAGCGACTCATCACTTGAGTTGTCATCAATCATTATTAGCTCCAAATCATTACAGTCGTTGTATCCGCTTGTTAAAATACTAGACAAAAAATCGTTAATAAATCTGCTTTCGTTATATACTGGCACTACTATAGACAACAAGATGTTATCATCTTGTTCCTCTTTATATGTTTCATATCTTCCACAATATTCCATGATCCAACTTCCTCCTCGAAAAATGTTTCCACTTGCCCTTTATAAACATTAAGCTCAGGATCGTTCCACATATTTCCTGGCAACCCCGATTTAAGGCAAAGTTGAGAAAGAGCTTCATAATAATCAAGATTGGTCATACTTACCAGTTCTGGTAAAAAAATAGACGTATGTTTTTTGTAAGACACAATAACGGCATCTTTATTCAAAGTTATATCTCGCTCCGCACAGATTGTTTGTACGTTTTTTATCAACGTAATCTGAAGCAAATGTTCATCTATTTGCACAGGGGTTTTTATAGCCGGAAAAATTGCATCATGCTTAACTGCACCAATCCCAGCATCTATAGCCACTTGTAACAGTGAATTCCCACTTTTCATCGTCCCCTTGCTCGCTCTTATATCTAAGTGTGGGTAACGCCATAACGTAATAAACACTCCCATGTTTGGCTGCATTAGTTCAGCTGGAAAATCCACTTCATTCTCTACAGCAAGCCGCTTTCCATATGTTAGATAACTTTTCATGGCATACTTTACCGCTTTAACAAGAACTATCCTGTTTACAAATTCCATAATCATATCCTCTTTTGTAGTTTGTAAATTAAATATCGTGAATATGAAGTATTGTCCACACATCTCTGTTGCAACACATCACCTATCCACTGAACCAGCAAAGATAGCCGTTTGGTATACTTATAGTTTCGCATTGTATGCAAAATTGGAGTATTAAATGATATAGCACCCATTCTTTCAACAACTTTAAAGCCACTATTGTTCAAAAGGTAATCACAGCTTTCAAGAGAAAAATCCCATATGTGCCCATCAAATGGACTAGCAAACTGTTCTGAATTCATCAACAACTTAGGACGAGTTGATATTTTTGCATCAAGTGGACGCCCATATTGCACCCAAGTCGGAACAGACAATATCAAACTCCCCACATCGTCTAATATACGTGACAATTCTGATAATACCTTATCTGGAAATAGTGTATGCTCAATTGTTTCCAAACATACTATAGTGTCAAAAGTCCCATCTTCAAAAGGCAATCTTTTGTTTGCATCAACATAAACGAATTCCGGTTTGTTTGATTTAGGAAACAGTCGTGCTATTTCATGGGATTTTTCAAGTTTCATTTTACTAATGTCGGCACCTATCACATTTTTTGATGTTCGGGCTAAGTGATATGTAATATACCCTTCGGCACACCCCAAATCTAATACTTTATCCTCTTCAGAAAGGCTAATCATCTTTAATGCCGTTTTTAAACGAAACCGATGTTCATACCGTTCAAAAATATTGTTTGAAAAATACATCTCACGATAATTCTCGCCCATTTCACTTTCCCAATTGTAATATCTTTCAAGAATTTCCATATACTCTTCATTCATTTTCTATTCTCATATAATACATGTATTTTTTTCCGCACAGACCTGTGGCGTCATTACAAAAGTCAATGCGTTGACAATTATCACAATTTTTCTTACAAAATTTACCATATTCATTGCACATAATCCTGCACCCTCCTAAGCAAGATTCAGATTGTTCACAATCTCCACAATTTTTCAACTCAGCAAACCTAATTTTTCTAATCTTTTGAAGAACCATTGATTTCCTCCAAATATTGATGAATGATTCTTGGGTTACGTTGCCCGCTACCAGATGAGGAAAGCTAAGCGGGTTGCATGGAGTCACTGTTCCATCTGGGCGCACAAAACAATAGGTGCGACTCGCCAAACATCCCGCATGAGGATAGAAAAATCCGTCAAATGCAGATTGACACTTCTTATAAAACGACCCAATCCCATATAAATCTTGAGCTTCACACGGCTGCATAGACTTTTCATGCCTAGCTATAATATCTTTGATGGCTAAGCGATATTCTTCTTCTGTAAGATATAATTCATCTTTACTATCACGCCCAACTCCACAGGGAATAAATCGCATAAATAATATTTCTTTTACCCCAACCTGTCTTGCATGGTGAATTACTTCATCAACCACAGGTATGTTTTTCTTGGACAATGTCAAAGATATAATTACATAAATGTCACAATTTACCATAGTTCTAATGCTTTCCATGGCTTTGTCGTGGCAACCTTGAACTCCTCTCAAATAATCATGAGACACCCTATTACCATCAATACTTACTTCAACACACTCAATACCTGTTTCAACCATTTCTCTTATAATCTCTTTAGTTAACAGGGTTCCGTTCGTTGTGAGTGTAACCCCAAGACCTCGTGCGCGCGCATGCTTGATAAGTTGTATCATGTCAGTGCGCATAAATGGCTCCCCTCCACCAAAATATATTTCGTGTACGGAATTATTCGCTAAATCGTCAATTAAACTAAACCATTCTTCTGTACTCATATCTTGAGCTATATTGGGATTCTTTTCAAGTTTAGGTGAGCCTGCAAAGCAGTGTTTACATTTTAAATTGCAGCTGTAAGTTACAGCAGTTACTACGCCAAAAGGTGACGCCATATACCAATTTTCCATAGTGCACCTGTCCTTTTAATAAATTATTCGGCAACTCTAAATAAATCCCAAACCCCTAGTCATACTACTACCACTTCAAGTGGTGGCTTGAATTTAGCCCTATAAGGGCAGATTACATGCACGCCCTAAAGGGCAGTATCGCAAACCGTTACTTTGACCGCCTCTGAAGAGGCTAACTAAGCGCTCTGTCTTCTTGACGATCTCTTGCTTGTTGTTCCTTAATATAATTCTTTATCGTCTCTTCATTTACATTGCCAATCGTTGAAACATAGTATCCTCTCGCCCAAAAATACCGGTTAAACTTACTGCCCATGTCTGGGTGCCTGGCGAAGATCATTAATGCAGATTTCCCTTTCAAATATCCCATGAAATCTGATATGCTCAGCTTGGGTGGAATGCTCAAGCCAAGATGTACATGATCCTCACATACTGCTCCTGCGATTATTTCTACTTTCTTGTAGCCACACAGCTTCCGTAGTATCTCACGGACATCTTCTTTTTCCTTGCCATATAGTGCTTTTCTTCGATACTTTGGGATAAATCACTATGTGGTACTGGCAACACCATCGTGTATGTGATAAACTGGAATCGTCCATTTGGACCGCCCCCTATGGTTTTGATTTCGGTTTGCGACACCGGATTCATAATACCATATGGGGCATTTTTCTTCACCACACCCACTTCTGCTTGTTCAACTCGCCCCAGCATAGCTCTCTCCTTGACCCACAAATATGTAGGATCATAGAACATCGTCCATTTATGCGCCCCTTGCATTCGCGACCCGCGCCCCCGCCCATCTAAACCGACAAATTAAGGTCATATCGTATATCTTGTGGCCATAACTACATATACTCAACACTGTTTTTTGTAAAAAACATCTGTGGACACGCCAGCCTGAAAACTTTGGGAAATCGGACAAGGAGCAAACGTACAAAGGCAGTTGTGAACGCAACATGGTCGGGACGAATCGGAATAGATAAGCGACGATACTGTCTAAACCTGATATATGCGCAGCTGACGAACACCGCTGAAGTTGAGGCTGCGTTGAACGTGCTGTGCATAAATGTGGCGCACGTACTTAGGATTCTTTTACACTTATTATTCCGGCGGTGGTGGGTAGCGGATTTTTTCGCTCGCTGCGCAATAGCTTAGTTTCTCAGCAGACCCTAATTATCATATATGCATAGAGCATCTGGTGAAAGAGGATCCAGCAAGTCATTATCCCAATATGCAAATGCTCGACATCCTCCGCACAGAATTTTTTTTTCACAGATTCCACAATTACCTTTCAAATGCTTCCTATCACGAAACTTCCATAAGTAGTCCGAGTTTAGCCAGATATCCACTAGGCGTTCATCAAAAACATTTCCAAGATAAATTGGCAATTTCCGACAAGGTACAACAAATCCGTCACATAATACTGTAACACCATACGCACCGATCGTGCATCCACGTTGCCTGCCTAAATACTTCTTTGCTGAAAAACCTGTTTGAGCATCGAAAAGGGCACACCCGAAAAGCGGGTCATTAATAGAAACATTTAATCCTTGTGTAAATTTCAAGTTTGCAACATGAAAAATAATATGCTTCCATTCTTTTGCGGTGAGTTGTATTCTTTCTGATAAATTTGCAGCTTGCCCCATTGGAATAAATCTATGAAAACCCATCATAACCCCTAGCTTTGAACCAAGTTCTAACATATGATCAACCACTTGAAAATTCAGTTTTGTTAATGTTGTCGCAATTGTCACTCGTATGCCAGCTTGTTTCATTAATAAAACAGATTTCAAAACAGCTTCATAATTTCCGTCGCCACGAATTATATCATTTATCCTCTTGTTGCCTTCTAATGAAACTTGTACTCCGCTTACTCTGTAAAAAACTAGACGCTCAACAACGTTCTCATCTATTAATGTACCATTCGTTAATAAATTCCATTTTGAATTAGAATCACAAATCCCCTGCACAATTTCCCAAAAATACGGATATAGGAGAGGTTCACCACCTGTCAAGTTAAATTCTATATTTGGATATATGTACTTAAAATCTTCAACAGTTTCCTTAATAAAATTCTTTTGTTCCTCTATTGATATCTGCTTAATTTCATTATAATCCTGATTTTGATAGCAGTGTGTACACTGCAAATTGCACTTTCCCGTTAAGTGCCACTGTACAAAGAAAGAATGCACATTCTGCAAAACTGAACCAAATTTATTCTCCCCCATATTTTTTTTCTGAGCCACTTCTCATCGTGCTGCAAATTTTGCAATGACAATGGGTACACAAAAAATCCATTTCGTTATCATCGTTGCTTTCCGCTTTCAACTTGTCGATTAATTGCATAATTTTATTCTTATCTTCTTCCGTGAATTTTTTCATTTTTACCACCTCTTATTTTTTCTTGACATAGCCATGAGCAAAACTCATCAACCTTATTATTATCAGCGCTTTGCTGACATGGCATTTTACGTTTATCACGATTGTTAATATAGAAACGACCATCTCGCAATGATATAATATTGTTCCAACCAAACCACACCGAAAGAGCTAGTCCTTATCTACCGTCAAGAGATTATACAGGATGTAAACCTGTTTGCATCACAGCCTAGGGCGAAATTCTGCTCTGAGTTTATTTATGCACTTGGATTTAAGATTTAAATCTCACGCTAAAACCGGACGAAAATCTCAAAAGGAAGCATTGTCCTGCTCGTTTATCGTAATGAAATACGAAGGGTTTTGCTCACATCTATTCTTGACACTACCCTGTCACGTAATTTCCTTTCTTGTTTCCACTTCGTAAACATGTTCTGCAAAATTGCCTGTTTTTTTTAGCCGCTCAATGGTAACATACGGTAACTTATTCATACTTAGTGCATTACGCCCATCATCTATAAGCTTTAAAGTTTCTTGTTCTACCCAAAGTAAATTATCCGAAATCACAATCCCCTTATCAGAACAAACTGGTGGATGTGTGAAACTTGCACAGTCACACTGACTAGTTATATCTGTAAGTAAATTAATATACAACACTTGCTTGTCCTTTATCACTGAAAGTGCTACGTCTGCGAGCATCTTGTTAAATCGTTCGTATTGCTCTTCAACATTTTCGAATACTCCTTGAGGAAAACATACTCCCATACAATGCCCACACCCTGTACATTTGCTATAATCAATTTTAATTTTATCTACACACTGCAACGCTTCAAATCTACATCGCTCCAAACATCTTTTACATCCAATGCATCGTTCGTCATAGACTTTCGGAACGGTGGCCATGTGGATGCGACGTTTCCCTTCCATCGAAACGCACCCCATCCCTATATTTTTAACGGCACTACCTACCCCAGAAAACCCATGAAAGGTAACATGCGTTACCACAATTAAATAATCAGCCTCTGCGATTGCTGACGCGACTGGGATAGATGTGAAATAATCTCCTTCGCATTCTACTTCTCTCATATCTTTTCCAAGTAACCCATCAGCAATAATTACTGGACAGTTCAGTGTCGCTATATTGTAACCATGCATAGACGCAAGTTCCAAATGTGTGGTGGAAGTCTGACGCTTCCCTGGATACAACACATTCGTGTCAGTACAAAACGGATTTCCCCGTTTTCTTTTTACTGCATCAGCAATTCTCCGACAATACAGTGACCGTATGAAGCGCGTGCTACCATCTTCTCCGAAGTGCACTTTTATTGCCACATTTTTATTAGTCATTTCTCTATCAGATAACCATTTGCCTACCTCTCTTTCCATTATTTTATCTGGTGAGTGATAAGGGGTCGTGTTAAACGGAATATAAGTTACGTTTTTCATATAACAATACTACTCTTTTCTTTCCTATTTTAATTTACGTTCAAGCTAAGCGACACTTTCCTTAGCTAAAACTAAGGTTTAATTGCGCAAGTCTTGGACAACAACAGTTCACATTTTTAACATTTTATTTAGGTAATGTGACACCAGTGCCACATTACCTTTCAAAAATGCACATAGGATCTTTGTCAAACAAATTACCTCTTTTTGCATATGCTCTTACATGACATCCTCCCGAACATTTATTGCGATGTATACACTTACAACACTCTTGATAATTTTTAATATTCCTAATTTTTTTAAGTAGAATATTATTCTCCCATATGTCTATGAATCCATTATTAAGCAAACTAGAGCTTTCAGTTGCCATTCCCGTACAAACAGGACAATGCACCATTTTCCCTTCATGTGTAATTATGCAAAAACTTTTTCCAGCAGGACATCCTAAAGATGGCTCATTTTTATAATAAGACGTGAACAAATTATCTAATATTAATTCTGGTTTTTCCCCCAACAAAATAATCCTTTCCGAAACCTTGCAAATCTGATAGATGTCGTTTTTGTTAAGCAGCAGAGGGGTTAATCGCTTCCCACGTCCCATAGACACAAGAGGTTCAATTTTCATATACCCTATTTCATATTTGCTCAGAAAACGCCAAAGATCGAACAACTCATGCATATTTTTTTTATGAACAGTCATGTTTGCAGTGACAATAATTCCTGTTTTGAGAATTCCCGGTAAGTTGTCAACTAGCTTTTGGAACGCCCCAACACCTCGTATATAATCATGAGTTTTCTCAAGTCCATCAACACTCAACTGAACATATCTAACCCCAGACTCAAAAATCTGTTCTGCAAAAGCTGGTGTTAACAAAATCCCATTAGTGTCGATATTTATGCTCTTAAACTTGCGCCCAGAGGCATGAGCAATAATTTCCAATATATCTTTGCGAACAAGTACTTCTCCACCAGTAAATCCTAAAAAAACCTCTTCAGGGTTAGGAATTTTATCAATTATTAGCTTTACATGCGAAACATCTAAATCTTTGGAGTTACCTCTTGGGTTATAGCAATGCTTGCAGTTTAAATTACAATCTTTAGTTAGTTCAAACACTATAGATTTTGGTACAGTCTCACAATTCAAACTATACGACAAAAATACATTCATTGCATCAGTTGACACCAGTTTCACTCCCCATTTTAACACGATGCCTTTGGTGGACTCAAATGGATTCAAACCATTATCTCACGCTTATCTGGCGTGTGCTCTACCTTTAAGCTATGAGTCCATAATCCCCATCTTCGGCTAGGTGACGGCGTGACTCTCGTTTTGTTTAAGCTTTTCGCCACACAAAAATCATAACGCCACCAAACCGCACCTAATTACGTGATTTTCACACCCATTAGACACATGTGATCAATTATTTTGTGTTTCTGTTTTTCAACTTACATGCCACTCACAGCCTATATTTACTTAGACATTGCATTTTTAACAACTTCTATAATTCCGTAGTATGTTCCTAGCTTTTCAATCAATAAGTCACCATCGTCAATCTCTACATCAAACTCGTTTTCGAGTTCAACAACAAGCCTTATTATATCCACTGAAGAAAACTCAAAGTCTCTAATAAAATTCGAATTCTTCGATATTTCTTGATTAACGAATCCACCCTTGCCTCTGCAGCGGTTGATAACTTTAATTACTCGACTTTCATCAACACCTATCATTGTGCCCCTTTCTGCACTAATGCTTTACCAAACTTTTCCCAGTTGACCATTTGTGACAGCACTGCACTCTCAAATGACTACTAATACGCATAGTACTTGCAAACTGAAGCAACCGTCAATAGCTTTTGTATAACAGCTACTGTTCAGAGTCATACAACTGATGCCGCAAATGATAATGTGACTCCCATTCCCAAGTAAGTTGCAGAGCTGCACCACAATATTTCCTTTAGGGTCAAGCGCTACCATTTGCAACCACCTAAACACACCGTATCGGAAAAGACTATAACGTCTCTTACTCTTGTCCGTAAGCGCAATATCTAAGGACATCTCACCAAGCTAGTGAAAGTTTGCTAGAGTTACTACGAAAACTTGAAAAACTATCCATGTAAATTCGAGAGAAATCGGAGTAATAGTTGATGTATATGAACCAAGAGAGGTAGCGACAAAATTCAAAGTGACTCACTGGGCAGGAGTAATACGTGAATGCCAAGAAAGCGGGTTGTCAGTAAGAGCCTTTGCGAAAATGCTGGATTCCACGAGAATTGATATTACTATTGGCAAAAAACTCCGCGAAATGGCTTTCGAAGAACTGGCATTGGCAGAGCCATCATCATTGGGAATGCCGAAAGCGGTGTTTGCAGAAGTGACGCTGCCGTCTCAGCGACCAAGCAGGCAAGTCGCATGTAGCGTGGCAAATCAGGTGAACACTGAAGTTCAGGGCATCTGTATAACCGCAGGCGGCGAGTATCCGGCAGGTAAACTGTCTGAACTATTACGATAAACGATGCGCTGATGTTACTGAAAGACATCCAAGAATACAGCAAAATATATATGGTCTGTGTTCTTGCTCAATGGCAGCATTGCCATAAGCACCAACTATTTGGAAAACAAAATCCGACCTTTTGCTGTCAGCAGAAAAAATTGGTTATCTGCGGACACTGTAGATGGCGCCAAAAGCAGCGCTATTGCCTACAGCATTGTCCAGACTTCAATCGCAAATGGGCTTAACCCATATCAATATCTGCTGCATATATTCACTGCACTTCCAACTGTGTTGACTAAAAATCTGGATGCGGATTTAACTGACTACTTACCTTGGGCAGAGGCCATACAAAAAGAATGCAAATATGCTCATGGCGCTCAGGGACAGTTGTCTTTGCTAGATAGTGTGGACATGAGATTATAGTTGCGATATAGTGAGAGTATCAATGTGTAGAAAGAGATATTCTTATGTCAACAACAATGCATCGACACGATATTACCGATGAAGCGTGGGCGCTGGTAGAGCCTCACATGCTGGGGCAACAAGGACAGAGGGGCAGGATAGCTGATGACAACAGGCGTTTTCTCAATGCGGTATTCTGGATATTGCGAACAGGGGCACCATGGCGCGACTTACCGCCGGAGTATGGAAACTGGAACAGCGTTGCCAAACGTTTCAGACGATGGGCTGAAAATGGTTTATGGGAAAAAATCTTGGAAGTACTCATTGACGACCCAGATTATGAGTGATTGATGATTGACGCAAGCCACATAAAAGTACATTCTCACGCAACAGGCGCAGAAGGTGGCAACCAAGACATGAGGGGCACAAAAGGGGGCTCAATTCCAAAATACATCTTGCCGTGGATGCGAATGGTATGCCGGTCAGAGTACTTGTTACAGCGGGTACCGTTAATGATTGTAAAGAAGCTTGTGCCTTAATTGAAGGCTTTGCGGCTCAATGGTTGCTTGCCGATCGAGCTTATGACACCAATGACATCATCGAAAAAGCTATTTCACAGAACATCAACGTTGTAATTCCACCAAAGAAAAACCGGAAAGAGCAGCGAGTTTACGACAAACAACTTTATACTATGCGCCATCTCGTGGAAAATGCTTTTATGCATTTGAAGCGCTGGCGCGGCATAGCAACAAGGTATGCGAAGAACACGTCCTCTTTTATTGCTGCTGTGAGAATTCGATGTATTGCACTATGGCTGAAAGTATTAGCTTAATCTCATGTCCACACTATCTAGGGTAAAAGTATACCACTTGATTTTAACAGTTCCACGAATCTTGCGCTACTCGCCCTGACATTGTGCGCTTACTCTTGTCCAACTATTTTACAGTATAGATTTGGAGCACCTTCGATTGCATTTGTTGGAGCATAGCTTATTTTATAAAATAATTCAATACTTCTGTGGCGAACAGTGGTTTTTCCGTGGCGAATTGCACAGTTTTCGAAATCCCACACACGCCTCGCTTGTTTGACAGCACATTAAGATAGACAGCTCTGTGAACCCTTGCAACAAAATATGTTGCGAGGGAATTTTTTAATTTTCTGCAAGAATCGTTCGACGCACTCTTCAAGGCAGCTTCTTCTGCAATTTTGAAGCTTAGTGCAGACTCAAGATATCTGGGTGCAACACCTGGCTTCACCGCCGTCCTCCATACTTGGGGTCAGACTATGCAGTTCCACCCGCATCTGCACGTTATCATTACCGCCGGAGGTCTTTCGGATGACTCCCTCAGGTTTGTCAATAAGTCCGATTCGGATTACCTTTTCCCCGTGAAAGCCCTGTCCAAACTCTATAGAGGCATATTCATTGATACACTGGACAATTGTACCAAACTCCCGCACACTTTGAAATCGGACTTATGCAAACTCGATTTCTTCTGCTACTTGAAAGAACCGCTTGAACGTGCCGACAATGTTGTCAAATACCTCGCGCGCTACGCCAACCGCGTTTGCATTTCCGACAGCAGAATTCTTGCCTACGACAAAGTGTCGGACACTGTCGCTCTCTCCTACAAAGACAATAAAGACGGCGGGATACAGAAAATTATGAAGCTCTCCTCGATTGAATTCATGCGGAGATTCCTGCTACACACGCTGCCGAAGCGGTTCACTAAAATCAGGCACTATGGCCTACTTGCCAATCGCGGCAAACTTGACCGCATAAGTCGTTGCAGGCGTATGCTCAATGCCTCCGCTCTGCGCTTCTGTGCCAAAGTCAAAAAGTGCTTTCAACCAACTTGCAGGAAATGCGGTAACTTATTGCATGTTGCCAGACATATGGCAGCGGTCGAGCTAATGGTTGCTATGCTATGTTGATTAGATAGTGTGGACATGAGATTAAGCTAATACTTTCAGCCATAGTGCAATACATCGAATTCTCACAGCAGCAATTGTTAATGACATAATAGAAATACCCCATCGGATCGAGAAAAATCCCCACTTTTAGTATACTGAAAACACGAGGATTATCCGTGCGATGAGGGAATTTAATTGTGTTGGAGGTATCCATGCAAACGACGATCAAAACACTTTATGAGAAAGGCTACAACAAATCGCAAATATCCCGAATGTTGGAGGTAGATCGCAAAACAGTCAGAAAAATCATAGCATCGAAGGAACGAGGTGAACCGGAGGTTCACCGGAAAGAGCATCTGTCACAGTTCGATCCATATAAGGAGTACATCCTGACAAAGATGGAAAAGGGCTTGACGATCAAGAGGATTTATGAGGATCTTGTCCGTGAATACGAAATCACCGGGACATACAGCGGGGTCAGGCATTATGTGCAAAAGCATCGCCCACCAAAGCAGGCGGTGTATATGGTTATGCATAGTCTGCCCGGAGAAGAAGCACAGGTAGACTTTGGATATATCGGCAAATTGAATGTCGGAGGCAAAGTACGTAAAGCTTGGGTATTTGTAATGATACTCAGCTATTCACGATACATGTATGCGAAAATAGTGCTTGAGCAGAGCGTAAAGACGTTCATCAAATGTCATATTGAAGCGTTTGAGTACTTCAAGGGAGTACCCCAAATCGTAAAAATAGACAACCTGAAAGCGGCAGTGATAGAAGCTGATTTTTACGAGCCACTGATACAGCGTACATATGCGGAGTTTGCAAAGCATACGGATTCTTACCGGAGCCATGCCGAGTATATACACCAACGGACAAAGGCAAGGTAGAAGCAGCGGTAAAATACATCAAGGACAATTGCTTAAAACAACGAGATTTTACAGACATAGAAGAGGCCGATAAATTTCTGTCAATTTGGTTAGAAACGATAGCGAACCAAAGAGTACATGGGACAACACATAAAATACCTGCGGATATGTTTCATCAAAATGAAGTGGAGGTTCTGGGCAAGCTGCCAACAACGGATTTCACGATGTCAGCATCAGATACGGCAATAGTGGGGACGCAGTGCCACATCTGCTACGGCGCCAATTATTATTCAGTGCCATATCAGTACACAGACTTTAAGGTTGATGTTATTGAGGTAAACAATCTATTGAAGATCTACTTCAAAGGAAAAGAAATTGCTGTACATGCATTGGAAACGAGAAAAAAAGGCGAACACATAACAGATAAAAATCATTACCCGGCAAGCAAAAATATCTCACAGGCTGAAATTCTGGCGAACATAAAGCCAAAGGTATATGAACTTGGAACTGGCGCTATTGAGTTTTATGATCGCCATGTCAAGGCAAATCCGCTTAATCGTCAGAGCAGTACTCGTGCCCTAAATGGGTTGCTCAGTCTTAAGAAGAGATATCCTGACGAAGTGATAAATCAAGCATGTTTGCGTGCATGCCATTATGGCAGTGTTTCGTACCAAACGGTGAAGAGCATATGCGAAAAAGGGGTTGAACTGCTTCCCCTTGGTGATGGCAGTTCTGACCGTTGTATTGTAAGCGTCCCGAGTTCCAAAGCAAGAGACCTCAACGCATATAGCCAAATCGCCGCATTGGGGGTGATTGCGCATGACTGATTCGCTCACTGC
>Ga0123355_10007488_pt1 | contig 16370 bp, 11 predicted proteins | sample TergutEmb28metaG_3_FD_89872 | JGI IMG/M metagenome (GOLD analysis project Ga0123355, IMG submission 89872) | Embiratermes neotenicus P1 segment gut microbial communities from Petit-Saut dam, French Guiana - Emb289 P1 | ecosystem: Host-associated > Arthropoda: Insects > Digestive system > Gut ...
AAAAAAGAACAAAAATTTAAGGGAGGGGGGGGAAGGGGGAGGGGGGGGGGAGGGGACCGTTAACGTACTGTATATCTTGAAATGACTTTATATGTTAAGGCTTACAATTTAGGTAGCCTTGGGAAGTATAATGGCAATTATCAACTTTACACGAAGCACAATCTGTTACTTACATTCAGTGTTAGTGTAAATGTTTAAGAACTGTCTGTTAAGAACATCATGCTCCGGAGACATGAAGATGCCTTACTGGGTAACAGGGTTCCGACGTTTCGAGAAACGTAGTGTCCTCACTTTCAAGGGGCAACACGTCCTGAAGAAATGCCAGGATTCGGATACGGGGTGGCGCAACGTCATATTCCAGAGAAACATAATCCTTTGGTACACGGCTGTGAAAACATAAACATCATCAACAGCCCGTTAAGTAGACATCTAAGCTGATTATGGAGAGCTTGAGTTATGTTTATGTCAAGGGTTAGCCTAACAGAAGGAAACATCGCTGCAGGAATATAAAAGGAAGATGAAATGCTGCGACACGAAACTGAAGATGATTGACATAACATACTGTATATTAGTTGCCTGAAATTCTCTAGAATGTCCAAAATGCAACATCTGCAACACCTTGAATCCTGTGGCACCGGCTGTTCGTGTTAGAGGAACCATTCCGAAAAAGCAATCAAAAGTCTTTCGTACTCTGTCTTAAGAAAGTTCAACGTACTTCTTATTGCTTTTTCCTTCTTTTCTATATTTCTCCATCTGCCGATCTGAAACTTGCAAGTTACCGCTGTTGTAATCAACTTCCAATAGGCCTAGAGCTTCCGAGTTGCTTCGTTATCAGCCCTAATTAAGAGAAGGAAATGGACGATCATTGCCAAACCAGCACACTCTCATGAGACAGACCTTCTGTATCAACACACGTACATAGTACGTAAAACCCGCCACGAAATAAACTATTACAATTTTTAGAAGTCTGAATTTAGGATTATGAAGATGAAGCGGAATAACACGACAAAGTGTTACAAACTTCTTTCCCGACTGTTGTTACTAATTTGTCAAATAAGAGACCTCGTAGTTTTTTTTTTTTTGGGGGGGGGGGGGTTTAAAAAAAAAAGTCTGTGTTTAGTTTTTTTTTTGTGTGGGGGGGGGGGGGAAATTTAACAAAGCAAGCAGAAGGTGATAAACTTTAGACATTTGATATGACGCTCTGACCAGTTTTCATAGAACTTCAAAGACAAGAGAGCCAGAATAACGGCTCTCAATATACATTATGTCTCTTTTTGTCTTGAACATTACGTGTTTCGGGATGTCCAGAAAAATGCAAGCTTTCTGGGCGATAAAATCGCCTCGGTTTGAGGACTGAATAAAAGGGGAATTCTCTGTATTTAAATCATTTTGTGTGAAAATAGGTTACAAATTTTACATGATTGTATTTTTAGAGCATGTAAAAGAACAAAATCGTGGACGTGCAACCAGGAAGGAAACAAGCTCATGTTCCTGTCAGAATGCGTGAATTTCCTTCGGCGCCTTGCCTTGCAGGAAAAAAAAAAAAAATTATGCCAGCTCGCGTCTCGCTGTTGTTGAAATCGCGCTCGTCCATGTGCTGCTTCCGAGCTTGTTTCCTTCCTGGTCGGGCTAAGGACTTATCAGCACCCCGGTAGCTTCTAATTTAGTGGCGACAGATAATGTAGAAATTGTGGACCTACAATGTAAATTTTATGAAATACTTTTTGTGTAAAAAATTAGAAACTTGACGACGGAAAGAACACAGATCTTTACGCAAAAAAAGTAGTAGGAATCTGTACCTGCAGGGGTAAATGGCTCGATAAATTACGTAAATCATATATACTCGTTAAAGTAGCATAGATTATGTTTACTGGGGGGACCGCGGTAGCACAGTAGTTAAGGTGATGTGCTACAAATCGGAAGGTCGCTGGTTCGATCCCAGCTGGTGTCAGTGGATTCTTCATTCACATAAAATCCTTCTGATTGCGCTATGGCCCTGGGGTCGACTCAGCCTCTAGCAGAAATGAGTACCAGGATTATTTCCTGGGGGTAAAGGCGGCCGGTGCGTAAGGCTGACAACCTTCCCACCATCCTGTGCCGTTGTTATGAAATCTGGGAAACTTAACTTCCTAAGAACCCTCTGGGCCTGACCATGCCTGTAATGGGACTGCTTTACCTTTTTTATGTATATTGGACCGTGCATCATTGTGATAGTTGAAGAATAAAAGACCAACCTGATGTCACTTGCTATTTTATTTCACATCTTATGTGCTCAACATGTTTCGGACGTTAATATATCCATCATCAGGAGCTTGCGACTATTCTGTTGAATTACCACATTGGTCGTATTGTTCTGTAAGGACGGAGGATTTAAAATTAGCGTAAATTGTGGTATGTAGTGGTGTGTGTTTGATGTAACATGCTTAGTCGCTCTTTTGTAGTTGGTAAGCATATTTCTGTTGATACTGATAATCACAAAGCAGAAAACACCATAACAGTCAGTATCAACAGATATATACTTACCAACTACAACAGAGCGACTAAGCACGTCACATCAAACACACACCACTACATACCATAATTTACGCTAATGCTAAAAACTCCGTCTTTACAGAACAATACGACCAATGTGGTAATTCAACAGGTTAGTCGCAAGCTCCTGATGATGGATATATTAATGTCCGAAACATGTTGAGCACATAAGACGTGAAATCAAGTTGGTATTTTATTCTTCAACGTCAAGGCAGAAGCACAGTTTCATCCCCAGGCCAATCCATAAGGGATTTGTGATGGACAAAGTGTCACTGAGACATGCTTTTCTCTGAATGCTTCGGTTTCATTTGTCAACATTGCTACTTCATTTCTCCTTACTCATTTACTCATGTCAAAGACGTACTGTAATCTTAGAAATCTGTCGCTTCGTTATATAAAACAAAAATTTTTTTTGCCGCAACAGCCCCCAGTGGGCCAGGGCCTCCTCATTATCGAGCTTTCTAGATCACACACAACGACGCATCACAGTCCGTAGAACTCCTCTGGACGAGTGATCAGCCCGTCGTAGAAACCTCTACCTGACGACACACAACAATCACAAGAGACAGACATCCATGCCCCTCGTGGGATTCGAACCCACAATCTCAGCAGGCGAGCGGCCGCAGATCTACGTCTTAGACCGCGCGGCTACTGGGACCGACACAGAACACACACCTAAGCACAGTTAAAAATATGTAGGCATTTGCCCATCATTTTCATATATTTTCTTGCGTCGTCGTTTTTCCTTATGGGTACAGGCGAGAGCTGTGTGCAAGAGACAGTGTCAGATGAAGCACGACATTGTGAGATAATTTTGGTTTGAGGGAGTATGATGTGAAAACTGTGGTAGTGGGATAGGAAGAAGGGGCATTAAGATTGAAGAGACGAAAGAGACTGGTCTTCTTTTATCGTACTTTAGCTCACTTAGAATGTAAACTTTTGTTGGAAAGCACCTGTCATATGCTTTGCCAGAAGTTTTGTTGTCTTCAGAAACAGTAATCTGTCCACGACTGCCGCTGATCCAATATTCCTGGAACTTATAAGGGATTGGCTTTTAAATTGACGTTTGTTACCCATAGCTCCTGCCAGAAGACTTTCCAAATCGACATCAAAAGTTGGGAAAGGAACTTTTGAGTGTATTACTCAACTTGTTGATCTATCTCTAGTTACAAACTTTTTTGTTTAGTTTAACGATTCTGAACGTTACGGCTAAAGAAAACTGAACACAACCCTGCTTCTGATAAATTCGAAAACTCCTTTAACGTAGGGACTAAATATGAAATTTGTTATAACGAAGAATTAAGTAAAAGTTCTGAAGTGCTACTTCAGCCTTACTGGGTCACAATAAAGAGAAGTTAACGTGTGTATTGGTAGACGTGGTGCAGAGAAAATTACGAACAAGAGAGGCAAAGAAATTATAACTTCAAATTGGGGCGCATTCGCGTAACCATTATTGCCGTGGAAAAACAAAAAATATTAAGTGCGAGTGTTATGAGTGTGTGTTTGTATTTCTGCCTTAGTTATCTGGAATGCAAAGCGCATTTTTTCTGCCCCGTATTATTTGGTCACCTGTGGCCTGTCTGCCCGTAACATATCTTTCCACATTATCTTGAAAAAGGCAAGATATCCTGAAAAAAATGTATTGAACACGAAATGTGTGCTTTGCTTTCCTCTGAAAGGCTTGTCTGCAACATTTCTCATTCTAAGAAGACTTCAGTGCTTATGGTCATAAATGTATGTAGGTTTGTATGTAAAGTTCCGTTATTGTTGTCAAATTGTAATAAAACCTAGATTTTCTCTGCAGATTTTCGAAAAACCCTCAAATATCAAATTTCGTGACAATCCGTCCGATAGGAACCGAACTGTTCCATGTGGCGCGGGAGGGAGAGAGAGGGGGAGAGGGAGAGAGATAGACGGAGAGAGAGAGAGAGAGAGGGAGAGAGAGAGAGAGACGGAAGGGCGGACAGACATGGCGAAGCTAACAGTCGCTTTTTGCAAGTTTGCGAACGCGCCTAAAACCTTGCCTTGAATAGTAGAATTTACGTATATTATAACGTCTGTTAGTGCATGTGCTGTCGTTGGTAAATGTGAAGGCTACGAAATACTGAAACATTACGCTGTGCGGATCATTAAAGTGATGCAGATAATTTTCGGGAAGCTGTTCCCTCCATTTTCAAAATAGAAATCACGAGACTGCCTTGTAACTTGGTTAGTTAAAATTTGTTGGCTCACGAGAACAACTTTGACGTTAACAAACCCTAGAATGTCGCCTACTTCCAGGCTATCCTTGCGGAGAAAAATATAGTCCCTGTCAAATAAGTAAGTCTATTAACTGCATCGAAAAATTTCCACTACTCGACGATAGGTAGGTGTTGAGGTTATGACAATCCTCATGTCAAATTTATGCACAGGTCTAATCGTTCAGAACACAACAGGAAAGAAACAATATTAACTCGCGAGTAAAAGACATGATGGTACTTCAGCCCAAAATATTTTTAACTGGAATACATCGCTTACTGCTCATAAATACGTAAGAGCCTGCGTCACCACCGCCAATAGAAAATGTATTTTTCCTTTCGTGATTCGACAGATGTATGTACCGAAGTGCGTGGCACATTCCAGAAGGGCCAACTTTCTTTGTGCTGCAGAATTTTGGAACCGTGTTTTTCCAGATAACTACTTTCCATTTGCACACATTTTCCCCCCATACCTGTACTTGTTTCGTGACTCATGTTTAATACCCAGTTTTCTACTCCGTCGCAAGAAATAACAAGCTAATGACCTGGAGAGATTTGATACGCTTTTGGTGTTTCGGGGGAACCTGCTGTCTCTTTCCTCAGCATAGTAGAATACGAGGCAGTAAGTTTCCCCGAAATATCGATATGTTAACTCTCTTAACTAGTTAAAATGCGTCACGTCGTAGTAGAAAGTTTTCAGCAGTTTAATGATTTGTACTCTTTACTGAGTATTTAGCCGGTCCCAGTGGCCGCTCGGTCTAAGGCGTAGGTCTGCGGCCACTCGTTTGCTGAGAATATTGGTTCGAATCCCGCCGGGAGCATGGAAGTTTGTTGTGACTGTTGTGTGTTGTCAGGTAGAGGTCTCTGCGACGGTCTGATCCCTCATCCAGAGGAGTCATACCGATTGTAATGCGTCATTGTGTGTGATCTAGAAACCTCGTGAATGAAGAGGTCCTGGCCCACCGGGCGGCCGTTGCGCCAAAAACAAATAAACGAACTGAATATTATTAGGGTTACAAGGCCAAGGGGAAAAACACGCTCGAAACATGTAGTGCCCATGGGGGGAATGGAAAATGGGTAAATATTCAACTGGACAATCTCAAGTGATAATGTAACTGGCGAGATCTAGGCATAGAGGGAGAAAAATTTAAAACAGATCTTGAAAAATATTTGACACTTTTTAGTGGCTTAATCTAGATCAGGACAGAGCCCAGTGGATTTTTTGGCGAATATTGCAATTTAATTTAGGTTTTCATAAAATATAGGCGTTTGTAACGGGCTGAGTGACTATCAGACTGTGACAGTAAAATGACGCCTCAAAAACTGGCTATTATTTACTGGTAAATGGCAGGGTTGGACCCACAAGCACGATCTTCTCGTTCCAAAACCTTACTCTTCAGGAAGTTAAGGAGGGCATAAATACTCGAAGAGTGTATTATAGTATAATTTTTTTTTTTTTAATTTTCTCACGAACTAAGTTTGAGTTTTATTAATGTCGTGCCTGATATGAATTTTCCATGTGTGAACTTTGTAGTTAACTTTCGGTTTCCTTGAAAAGAGGGTTTTTTTTTTCCTGAATAGTTACTCGACAATAGGATTCTCAAGAAGAGCTTGCTCCCCGCAGTCACACAGACCATCTTTTGCAACTTCTAGTACTTTGCACAACACCTTTACATACAGTACTTCCGAACCCCAGAGAACATTAATAAGTCTCTACCAGAATTCTCCAGGAATGATTCTTATTCGATTCCCTGTAAACCTTACTTTTGACAATGGGGCTGGATAGGAACATTCCAGCTTTGTGGGAAGCCAGCCTTTGTCACTTCCAGTGCGAGCGTGCGTGTGGGTTTGCTGTTTCTCTGTTTCTCGTCTGTAATGTGCAGCGCCTTTGATCTCCCTTCCCCTATCCCGTTGCTTCTCTTCTCATCTAATACATTTAACTCAAGTCATCCATATATTTAACGAGAATTGCGGGCGACTGGGGTATTTAAGAGAGCACGACCACAAGATGGCAGCGGGCTGAGGGTGCTCTTGAGATGAAAAAGAGATGCTGCGAGGTACAGTCATGGCCCAACTGAAAGAGTGGCGAGGGATTTCTGGAGGAATGAGGCTTGCCGTCTGGTCTGATATTGAAGGCATATAGTTAGTAGCCTTCAATTTTTCCTGTCAGCACACCGACTACTTAGTGTTCACCTTCCTCCTTCGATACTCAGAGATGCAAATGTCTCAAATTGCTAGAGCACTTGAAGGACTAACTTTCATATTCATATTAATGGCCAATATCTTTGAGTTAGTTGAAGGCGGAGAATATTACTTAACGGAGGCATTCATAATGTGTGCGCTACACCATAATATCATCAGGGTGGTGGAGTCAAAAGGGGTACGCGGTGGTGTAGTGATATGAAGCACTGCGCTACAAACCGGAAGGTCACGGTTTTGATCCCCTGTGGCCCTGGAGTCGACCCAGCCTCTGACTTAAATGAGTAATAGGTATACCTCCTGAGGTAAAGGCGTCCGGTGCGAAGAGCTGACTTCCTTTCCGCCTTCATGTGTCCATTGTCTGGAACTTCCGAGCGCCTCAGGCTCCTGAAGCTCTAAAGGCCTGTCCAGGTCTGTACATGGAGAGCTTTTAGCTAGCTGGTTGAGTCAGAAAGTAGGAAATTGGAGTGACACATAACTTGATGGAGGAAGACGAAAAGTGCACAGAAATTTGCAGTCCGAAAATGTTACTGGAAGAAATAAAGTAGGGCGCATATGTGGTAGTATACAAGTAAAATATTTCAAGCCGCGTTCCCATGGCAGGTATACTTGACAAACTCGTGTACCTTGTGTGTACTTGTCACGTCACGGGAAACATGCGCTTTTATAAATATTGTCCACTTTTCCCTTTTCCACCGACTGTCGGTGATTTGATACAAGTCAAGGAAATCGCAAATGTTTTTTTTTGTTTTGTTTTTGTTATTTACTCATAAAGGCGATACTTGTTTTTGCTTTCCCATCCGTCGTTTGTACTTGACATACAGGTAAGTGACTTGTGTGTGTGGACGAGGGTTATCACTCGATCCGGTTGAGTGGTTACGGTGTGAATGCCGACAAACCGGCGTGTGTAGTCTGATACGAATATTTGCCAAATATAATAAAAATTTGGGGTTTAAAAGTGGGAAAAGTTAGACTGAACTGGCACAAGATATGTGGGATCGGATGCCTAGTTCTTCGTCAGCACAGATATGAACCTTAGGTTTAAACAAGCGAGTGAGCTATAACGACCATCTAAACAACCGTAAAAAAATTAGAACCTTGCACTGTAGATGACATTTCATAGATTGTTAGTATGAAATTGTAGCATGTTATCCTTTTCAAAATTTTAAGTATTATCTCTGCAGGAATAACCACTTTGGGAGCCATTTTCTTATGAAGTATGCTTACGTTATTTTTGTCAAGTGCTTGTTAAGTTCGAGATTACAGTGGGGAAATTTCTCCTTTGAGAAGCATTACCCTTTTTACATTTTTCAACGGTCGTCCTGATGAATCAGCGAGAGGAACGAAAGGGGATTACTACTGATCCTGAAGAACACCGAGTTAAAAATGTAATATGCCAGAAACTAAGGTAATTTCACTGAATGCGTAAGAAAATTAATTCTAACACAATACTCATAGGCTTTTAGCTCGAATTTCTGTAAATGCATTTCCTTAAATTAAAAACTGAAAGAAATTTTAAATGCTACAGTCGTATTCAGTCTTTCCCTCTTTAATTAAGCAAACTCTCACTAATAATTTATAATGCTTTTAAAAATGTATCGCAAAACTACGTGTCTCTAACTGCAGAGATGTGTAATTATTTTTAATGGTCTTCCTTATTTGAAAATACTGTCCTTAAAATATTTAAGAGAAATTACTCCAGCGGAAATATCTCTGGTCTGGATACTGTGGAAGCTTTAACATTTCACTGGCAGGGATACAAATTTGCATATTACTTAAAGTGGTTAGACGGACTGTTGGCTTAAGGTTCTTGCTTTAGTTATATACCGGTATCTAATTTAACTTGTCTACATGTATTTCGAACGTACAGATGAGTATAAGACATGAAGTTCTTTCTTACCTCCAGACTGTGTTTCTCCATTTCTGGTCTGATTACTCGGCGACTGTAATTTAGTTTAAACTGGCATAGAGTGATTTATGTGCACACTGTGTGCACTAGGATGTTTTATGTTCTGACAAAAATGTTGTTGAATATTCGAGTCTTCTGGTGAGTGACGCCTTGTCGAAATGTGAGCAATTCTGTGTCATTTAGAGCTTCTGTTCTTCTTGGACCTCTTAACGCTGAAGATAAAAAAACGACGATCTTTTGAAACCTCAGGAACCACTCGCCCAACGACACAGGTTTACATCCCAGAAAAAGTGAATTGCTTTTCTCTTTTGAGTCGCGCCTGCAAAATTGACTAAAGCGACCTAGATGCACCATGTCTATACACCCCTCTGTCTGTCCGTCTGTCCATCAGTCCACTCTTTACCCACTCTACGGATTTTTTTAATGAAATTTTATATTTATTTTTGGAAAATATGTCGAGAAAATTAAAATTATATTAAACTCGGAGAAGAATAACCCGTTGTTATAGATTTGTCCATTATAGTATTTGCGAGACCTGATAATTCATGATATCACCAAACAATGATTTTTGAATGCGATTTTTTATTTTATACTGTTTTCTTGATACCAGAAAGTTATGGTTACCCAGAGGAACACAGATTCATGTTGTTTATTTGATACAGTTTATTATCGAGTATTCCCAGACATGAAATGCATAAAAATTGCGCTTCAGAAATTGTCTCGCTAACGAAATATATGTAAGGTGTTTCTGTCGCTTTGCAAACAGTCACACACCTGTCAGGAAGTAAACACAACATGCAAAGCAGTAGTTGTCTGTGAACAACACAAGCCTGCACTTGAGCAATGATAGAAAATAGCTGGCAGTTCTTATTGCAATGTAATGTCGGCAGTAGGCATCCCTGATAGAGGAGCACTCTCGCTCCAAATACCAAAATTACTAACTCCATCGCGGTCCTATTTAGGAAGCCAATATTGCTTAACTTAATCAAGAAATATCCCGCATTTTACGAAATCTGGCTTTATGACCATGTATGTAAACTAACCAGTCACTTTTGCCTGTATATGACCAGCTGAATTCATTCTATGTCCTCGAATTAAATTTATTTAACCTTTATCCTGCTAACGTGGAGAATATGGTGAGTTCCTAATAATGCCAGCAAATGACAGATGGGATTTAATTCGGCTTTTAAAGGGTTAAGATCCATTTAAATATTATCCTCCTATATACCCCTACCTGTTCAAAACAATACAATTGCATCAGCTGTTCCCACAAAGTCCCTGTACACACATCTCTCCTCTCCCGTGAGCGCTACACCCTCCATCCATTTCTCTCTAATTAATAAGAAATTACATCAAAAGCTCTTAAATATTTCTGGGGATTAAGCAAGATGACAGACCTAGAAGAAACAGAAGTAGCCTTTCCTTCATGAGTGAAGGCTATGCAACATGTACAAAGAATGCCAGGAGAGACGAGAGTCAAAAAAGAAAGCATCAGCATTTTAATATTAAATTTCATTTCTCTGTGCCCCGAGGGTGTTCCTTCATTTCAATATTGAAGCACCCGCTGTAGAAATCCCGGGCCTCCTGCCAGGATCCTGCCTTAGGGCCATTGTCGGATCACGTACATATTATGATGCAAAATGTACAGTTTTTTTTCTCCCCAGCCACAGAAGAAACCATGGAAGGGCGTATATGTCTATGTGTCTAATGTCCGATCAGGCGTAGTCTAAGCGTCTGGCTTCTGATAAGGAGAACATATAAACCATTACCTGCATGTAAGATGAATATATATGGTTTTCAAGTCAGCGATATTACAATACATGCTGACCTATTTGGGGTTGTATTATGATGAAAGGGGACCGCGGTGGCACATTGGTTAAGGTGCTGTGCTACCAATCGGAAGGTCGCTGGTTCGATCCCAGCTGGTGTCAGTGGATTTTTCATTGACACAAAAATCCTTCCGATCGCACTATGGCCCTGGGGTCGAATCAGCCTCTAACAGAAATGAGTACCAGAGGTATTTCCTGGGGGTAAAGGTGGCCGGTGCTTAAGGCTGATAACCTATCACCATCCTGTGCCGTTGTCACGAAATCTGGGAACCTTAACTTCCTGGAACCCTCTGGGCCTGTCCAGGCCTGTAAGGGGACTGCTTTACCTTTGCCTTTATTACAATGAAAAGTGTGACACAGGGTCTAATATTATGCTGGTAATATGCTTCAGTGCAGACTGAATGTTTTCGGAGCGAGATTGTTTTCAGTCATGACATAAGATATTCGACCAGTCTGGAAATTCTGACCAAATGATCAGTAGTCTTATTTCGTATTCAGACGGTTCCGGGTGCAAAATTGGAGACCGGTAAAACTGTCCGAAGTCTCTCTAGTTTTCTTAATCCTTCAGGACAAATTCCTGGATATAATTTCACTTTAAGCAAAGACCGCTTTCTGCTACATTGTTTGGTGTATTTTTTGCGCTGATAACTGTATATGTTGACGACGTATCGTTCTGACAACTGACAGCACAATTAAATAAAACTTAAAAGTTAAATTTTTCCCTGCGCTTCGCGAAGGTATGTGTGAGACAGTGGAGGTATAACTCCACTCATTCTTAACCTCGACAGAAGATAGAAGCGTGTCATTGGCTTCATGCCAGGACCGTTTTACCTACTGGAAAAGGCCTCTCTCACCTGCGATGAATAGAACTGCGATTCTTACGATTTCCTGCCTGTACTTAGATAAACGTTAACTAACTAAATAAATCAATACATTGTAAAAGTCAGTTTCGTAATGCTGATATAGACAACTCTGTCACGCATGAGTTTCTTTTTGTCTCAGGACATGACATAGAAGCACAAAGTCTTGAAGGCGGTAAACATATTGGTGTTGCAAAGACGCTGGATAATTTTGTGACCTGCTTAGCAACTATATGCTTGTAAATAACGATTGTATTGCACGGAAATACTCAGTTATTTTGACAGGGTCTATCAATGATGGTTACTTCAGTTTGCTTCGTCTTGCGTTAACCCTGCATGAGGGTAATAAAAAGATACTTTATATTCTTGTTTTTAAGCTTTCGCTGTGTTCTAAATGTAATTTGTTCCTTTTTGGGTAATTCCCCGACGTCTGAGTTCTAATTGCCGACGTTTTGGAACTCACTGTGGTTCCATCTTCATTCACCTGCCTATGAAGATGGAACCGATAGTGAGTTCCGAAACGTCGTCAATTAGAACTCAGACGCCGGGGAATTACCCAAAAAGGAACAAATTACACACTTTATGTTCTCATTCCGTATAAAATGAAACTGACAACTAGTTACGAGGTCGACGGTCCGAGGTTCGACAGCAAGTGAAGGTGAGATTTTTAAAATTCGTCCAGATTGACCCTGTGACCCCCACCCACCCTCGAGTACAAATGGTAACGTGTCGCTTTCCCGCTGTAAAGCGGCCGGCTTATGACCACGTGCACCCACCTAGCGCTGGTGTTGCAAAACGTTTAGAGTTACTGTTCTGCCCCAGCTGTGGGTTCATAATATGTTTTATAGGGTAAACTTTCTTTAAATGTACGACTGTTGCGTGCGTCTTCCTTGCGGTCTTGAATAGCAGAAGTGAAATTAGTGCCACAGATCGTTTTTTCGGCAGCATACGCCTGCAGAAAGAGTATAAGTGCAGTTGAACTCACATATAAAGTCATGAAATGGGTTGAATAGTTTGTGTTGTTATAACCGGATATTGTTCTAACCAAGCAGCATAAATGTTATGGTTAACAGTGGGGAATTAATTGGTGTCATAGAAAATCTGACGCTATAGACCAGGCGACGCATAAACCGATGTCGTTATAACTGGGTTCGACTGTAGTTACAGTAAGAGGTGAAGGTACAATTACTCGTATGATGTATAAAGCACCACGTTATAAAGGCGTATGTGGAATGGAGGTAAATCTCTACGTATTCTTTATCTAGGCAGTAGATAGAAATGAGTGATTAGCTTCACGTCACGGCCGCTTTACCCCGTGGGAATGAACCGTTGATAACCGCTGAATAAGAATAAATGTGACCTACTGGCGGCCTGAAATGTTCGGCGAGGGGGAGAGTATCTTATTGCTATCGAGAATTACGGTCCCATTCCTAATTTATCCAATCCCTATCCTAGTTACATTACCAACCGAGCTGTTGTACTCCGATGCATGTCTAAAATTGAGAAATGTCTCCTCCGGAAATTGTGTTTTTATTTAAATGCATACCAATTACAAACGGTGCTACATGCAGTATGTGCTGTACGTCAACAAACATCCTCGTGCCTATCACATTAATCAAACTTCCAGAATATTAAGGTTTCGGGCTGTACCACTGCTCAGGTAGGGGTTTCTACCCTTCAAAACGTCTAAATCGACTTCGAGCCTCATCTAACCTAAATTACTGTCTTCTATTATTTCGGGGGTAAAGCGGAAGGGGCATCAGTATAAATACTCCCCTCCATGTCGTGCGAAGGCTAGGAATGCATGGAACCATGCCTTCAGTTGCCCATTCGCCTTCATGACGCGGTAGTTCACTGAGTCCAAGGAAAGTTTGTCTTTTTAACGTTTACAACAAGCGTAGCTGTCTCCCCCTTTTTATTATACCATGAAATAAATTCGCGCGTGTAATGCTATCTTCTTATTTGCACTCTAGCTCCTCTCTTGCTGTCGTTTTAATCAGCATCTGTCAAACCCTTGGAAGCAAACGATTCTGTTTTACACTTTATTGTTACTTATTACACCCCACCACGACGTCAGCTTATCGCATTATGCCAGAGCGCGTGATGCTCCAAAGAACTTCAATACTGAATTTTCGTTCCTCTTGAATTGACACATATTTTAAGCTTGAGAGAAAGGAGACGATTTATTTCGTTTTCTTTCCCTTTTCTTTATCACCCTTTTATATAGTCTACGTTGGATTCATTACCTATTAATATCACTCCAGTAACTCTGAGTTTAACCGAGGTACAGGGCAACGAATGTGACTGACACTAGCAACAGAATTCGAAAATTCATACACTGCTAATATCAAAGACTCACTGGATAGTATTTAAGCCAGTTTTATCCACGTCTGTCCTTACAATCTGTCTCTCGCAAGATCATTTTTAATATTATCCTTCAATCTATTCGGTCCTGTAGCTGTGCTTTCCCATTTCTCACCTGAATTGTAGACAGTGTCCTGTACTAAGGCCACAGGCAGTAGTCCCATGTATTTCTCCTTCACGCCTCCTTCGTGTTGTTACACTTCGTCCTACAGTTTAATACCCTAAATTATCTTCCATTCGTCTACCTATTAACTTCATACGACGTTTTGTAGAGATAACTTCAGAGGGCAACATATATTTTGGAAAGGTTGATTTAAGTCGAGTGGCTCAGAAAGTGCGAACGTTCCTGCTTCGTTATCCCCACCATCCACGGGTCTTCTTACGTTGGCCCAAGTTCTGTACAGTCGCATATCCAAATCACCATTGCCTCCTTGGCTTACGTGTCCTGAGAATTGGCCTATCGTCGGCCGTGTATAAATCAAGAAATCCATAGATATGCAATAACGTAATATCCACGTAATATAGGATATGTTTCTGGAAGAGATTTTTTCCTCTGAGCTCGTTCCGTAACATTTGGAGGTCACGTTCTTCCGTCAAAGTAAAGAGATTAGTGTGAAAAAGACTGGAGAAAGTAAAGAATCATACACAAATTTTTGTTATTTCTATACTTTTATTTCTCCTTGCTTGGCACTTATTAGTACGCGTTAATTCAATCCCTTAATTAGAGAAAAAAACTGTAATTCGCCATCGATAGGGAAAAGTTGAGAGTCAGAGACCTAGGCTGGAGAACCATACCAAACTGGGTGTTACAGAAGACGTGAGCAAAATTGAACTTTCTCAGATATAGTCCAGTAGTGGATGTTTGTGAAAACGATGATTATCCTTCGGTTTCCCTGAAAACAGGGAAGTTTTGATCAGCTGCGTAAGCTTCAACCATTCAAAACCACCGTACACAATTAGTTATTACTTTCTTTCGTTCGGTATTCAAGTTGGGATTGAAGCATATAAATACCTTTGTTAAGCCGTCTATTAACTTTATGCGAGGACAGTCAAAAAAATCTGATGGGGTTTGTAAGTTGTGTGTTTTAGTACATTGGTTGGCATTTGTGTGGAAGGCTTGCAATTGTCTTTGGGAATGGAAGCTAAACATTGTTGCAGCTTGTAGGGTCTATACATGTGTGTGTGTGTGTGTGTATGTATGTATGTGTGTGTATGTATATATATGTGTGTGTGTGTGTGTGTGAGGAAGGGAGATAATGTATACATAGACATTACATTTATTATAGTGAGAAAGAGAAAACAACTATCTAAACATTCCCAGGCGTTGCCTGCTCATCCTTCTGGTAAAGCAAATCAGGAAACATATTAGAGATCTGGGAGGCGAAAGTGACGGGAAGTGGGCTGTTTTGAGTGTGCGGCGGAGAAAGAAGGTTGAGTGCTTTCTCTGTATGAGCTGACTTTGATATTTATAGTGAGGCGGATTGATTAAGGTGAAAATTTCGCAAAGTTGGAAAGACTACGTTTGATTGACTGTTTGATGTCCATGTTGGCAACATACAGGATAAGCATTAAGTGTAACTTGGAATTTGGATGCACCTCGGCATTTGATCTAGGACTGAGGAAAACTACGGTAATCTTTAATTGATTTGGTCGGTCGTAGTGCTTTCTGGAGGCATAAATTACTTGTAGGTAACAGTTCTGCTTTCAAGTACGAGAAGCCTAGCGGCTATCCCTACGTGCGCACATTTTTGTATTTATAAATACTACATTTTTGTTTTATTTACTTTTTCTTTTTGTGATACTTTCTTCATTTTTGAATGCGTAATAAATAGCGAAGTGCGAATTAAATGTAACGAATATTTAATATCTGACTCCGTACTTTACACCAGAAGATCAGTCGGTTAATATTATACAGGGAAGTAATCGATGTTCAGTTTGATAATCATAAGAAGCACAAAAATCCACTATAGGAAACAGGGTCCAACCTCCGGGGGGTGACTGCCGGACTGCAGCCCCCAAATCGAAATTTAAGAAACACAAAGCTTGTTAACTGAATAATATCAACCTTTTATGTGATTTACCCTTCGACCGAAATCAGCACCTAAAATAGGCTAATGTGAAAAATGAAATAAAGAAAACGCAGGTTATCTTAGATGAAATAAAAAACCAAGAAAATTAGACGTTGCTATTTAAAGTAGGTGAGCGTGTTATCGAATATGTTATTGTATTTGTGTGTATATAATGCAGTTGTAAACATTGTTATGTTACGGTTCTACTTACGACATGATTTTTATTACATAGTTTTTTTTTTTAAATAATGCATGAAGTATATATAGCCTCAGGTTCAAAACCTCCCCCCCCCCCCCCCTCCCCTCCCCGGTAAAAAATTTTGTGCGCGCCCCGGGGGGGAAGTGGGCGGGGTTTTTTTAGGGCGCGTGTT
>Ga0123355_10007490_pt1 | contig 16366 bp, 14 predicted proteins | sample TergutEmb28metaG_3_FD_89872 | JGI IMG/M metagenome (GOLD analysis project Ga0123355, IMG submission 89872) | Embiratermes neotenicus P1 segment gut microbial communities from Petit-Saut dam, French Guiana - Emb289 P1 | ecosystem: Host-associated > Arthropoda: Insects > Digestive system > Gut ...
ACGGAGGAATGACGGCGATAATCGGATTGGAAGCGCAAACTGTGGAAAAAGAAGCAGACAAATACGATAATGTATTTTGTGCCAATTATAACGCTCCGTTACAGACGGTTCTTTCCGGAGCTAAAGAAGAGCTAAGCACAGCAGGCAGCGCGCTCAAAGCTAAAGGGGCAAAAGTAATGAGGCTGTCAGTGGCGGGAGCGTTCCATAGCTTATATATGACCAAAGCGTCCGCGAAAATAACAGAATATCTAAAAGAAGTTAAGCTAAACACCCCGACTATCCCGCTATACAGTAATGTGACGGGACTGCCGTACACATTCCCGTATGCCGACAGTATAAGTAAGCAAATCATTTCCCCTGTACGTTGGATTGAAACTGTTCGTAATATGGCTGGAGACGGGGCGTCGGAGTGGGCGGAATGCGGAGCCGGAGATGTGTTAACGGGATTATTGGATAAGATTTTGAAAAAATAATGACGCTGCAAAGGATACAAAACTTAATCGGCAAAGTTGCCGTAGTCACGGGCGGTTCACGCGGAATCGGGTGTGCTGTCTGCGAGAGATTTGCCATACAAGGCGCGGACATCGCAATAATTTATCGTAACGATAAGAAATCGGCAGAAGATACAGCTACGGCAGTCGCCAAACATAATCGTCGGGCGGTGCTTTACAGGTGCGACATTTCGGATTTCGATAAATGCAAAGAGGTTACAAGCAAAATCATTGCCGATTTTGGCGCTGTTGACATACTTGTTAATAATGCAGGTATAACGCGTGACATGCTTCTGGTGCAAATGAAAGAAACTGACTGGGATATAGTATTAGATACCAATCTCAAAGGGGTTTTTAATATGTCCCGTCATATATTAGGACAAATGATTAAACGCAAATCGGGTAAGATTATCAATATCACATCTACTTCGGGTTGTGACGGCAACGCGGGGCAAAGCAATTATTCGGCATCTAAGGCGGGTATTATCGGACTGACCAAAGCACTCTCTAAAGAAGTTGCGTCAAGAGGAATCACTGTCAATGCAGTAGCCCCCGGTTTTATAGATACCGATATGACGAGCATACTTAAAGAGGAGCTAAAGAGTCAAATCAAAGACCGAATCCCTTTAGGTCATTTTGGAAAACCCGAAGACATAGCAAGTATCGTAACCTACTTAGCCTCCCCTGCAGCCGGCTATATCACAGGACAGGTGATACGGGTGGACGGAGGATTAGAAGGGTAATGTGAATAATAGTTAACATATATTTTTTGAAAACCACTTGACAAAAGAAAAATTGTACGGTATAATATATTGCACACACAAATGCAAAATTGGAAGACTTGTTATATGATTAAAAAAATTATTAGTATCGGATTAACACTTATATTGTGTCTAAGTATATTCGGGGGCTGCGGCTCCGGATATTTAAGAGACTATGAATGGAGTGAAGATTCTTTTTCGTTTGAGCATGTCGCAAGTGTGACAGAGGCTAGAGTTGGAGACGAAATAGAGTTTACCGCTACATTTGGTGTAATGCCAATATACAGATCCGCGAGATTTTAAACAAAAAACAACTCAAGACTCTACAATACAGCTCGCAACCGTGAGAATTGAAAAAGCGATTGTAGCTGTAGCGAGAAACGTGAGTGAGAGCGGTGTTTATTGGCAACTAAAAAAACGAGGAGGGTCGCAATCATGATAACCAACAAAGCGGTAGGGATAGTATTCGGGAATATTCATGATACGGATGTGCCTGAGCTTACGTCTAACAGAACGTTGGCGTCTGTGCCTTTCGGAGGGCGATACCGGCTGATTGATTTTGTGCTGTCTAATATGGCGGGGAGCGGAATCAATAAGGTAGGGATAATTACCAAGAATAATTATCAGTCGCTTATGGATCACGTGGGCAGCGGCAAATCGTGGGATTTATCGCGGAAAAACGGCGGATTAATTGTTTTGCCTCCCTATACCGAAACTAAGGAGATTTATAACACCAGACTGGAGGCGATACGCGGGGTATCGACTTTTATTAAGCGGTGTCAAGAGGACTATGTAGTCATGAGTGATTGCGACTGCGTGTGTAATTTTGATTTTGACGCGGCGATACGGTATCATATTGAAAAAGGCGCTGATATTACGGCGGTATATCGGTGCGGTACGCATGACGCGGCGAGTAAAAGACCTCATACGGTGATGACTATAGACAGTACAGGACGCGTCAATAAGGTGAATACGGGTGAGCGGAAATTAAGCGGCGAGCAGTGTTTTTTTACTAATATGTTGGTTATTAGCAGACGCTTTTTGCTGAGTATTTTAGAAGGGGAGTATAAGAGCTTTAGCAGAGACGTTATGAAGAAAACCGAGCAGTACAGGATTTTCGGTTATGAGCTTACCGGTTACTATTCGTGTATAGACAGTATGGCTAATTACTTTAGGCATAGCTTGGGACTTTTGGATAAGACTAACAGGGACTTGCTTTTCCGTTCGGGTGGAGGAAGGATTCATACTAAAGTCAGGGACAGCGCGCCTTTGCGGGTGGAAAACGGTGCTAAAGTAATCAACAGTCTTATCGCCGACGGTTGCGTAGTTGAGGGAGAAGTCAAAAACTCGGTGCTTTTTAGAGGAGTGAGGGTAGCAAAGGGAGCGGTTGTTTCTAATTCAATTATTATGCAAGATGTGAGTGTAAGTGCAGGAAGTAGTCTTAACGCGTGTGTGGTTGATAAAAATGCTATTATTTTGGATAAAAGAGTATTAAGCGGACATCCGACTCACCCGTATTTTGTTGCGAAAAACGCGGTTATTTAAATATTTTATCATTCTGCTATTTAATATAAAGGAGACATATAATTTATGGTAAAGAAAGAGGACAACAAAGACAAGATTAAGAAAGCCGCCACGGCTAAAAAAGCGACTATAGGATCACCAAAGCCTGATTCGACCGTTAGACCTAAGGCAACCGTCTCGTCTAAAAAAGAGACTGCCGTTAGAAAAACCTCGCCGGCTGCTCTTCCAAAAAAAACTTCGGACGGAAAACTTCGAATCTTGCTTGTCGCGAGTGAGTGTATGCCGTTTGCGGGGACAGGCGGACTTGGCGAGGTTATGGGTTCGCTTCCGCAAGCGCTTAACGCTAACGGATGTGACGCAAGGATTGTCTTGCCTCTTTATGAGGGGTTTCCGCTTCCGCTTAGGGACAAGTTGCATTTTATAACACACATAAATGTTGGGCTTTCTTGGAGACAGCAGTATTGCGGTGTCTATAGCCTTGAAAAGGAAGGAGTCACTTATTATTTTATCGATAATGAGTATTACTTTAAGCGCACTAATCTTTACGGCTACTATGACGAGGCGGAGAGATTTGCTTTCTTTAGCCGTGCCGTACTCGATGTTTTACCCTATATTGAGTTTGTACCGGATGTGTTGCATCTTAATGATTGGCAAACGGCGCTTACTGCTGTTTATTACCGGTTATATTATCAAAACCGTCAAAGTTATGCCGGAATCAAGGTGCTGTATACAATCCATAACATCGAATATCAAGGCAAATTTGGACAAGATATTTTGGAGGATGTGCTTGGTATTTCCAAAGATGAGTACTTATCGCTTGAATGGAGTGGCGGGGTTAATTTTATGAAGGCAGCTATTGAGTATTCCGATTATGTTTCGACGGTAAGCAAGACATATGCCGAAGAACTTAATTACGCGTTTTTCGCACACGGTTTAGAGGATGTAATTGCCCGTAATAGCCGCAAGATGACTGGAATTCTTAACGGTATCAATTTGGATGTTTGGAATCCGCAAAATGACAAGTCGCTTTTTGCCGAGTATTCGCTAATGGATTTAGCCGGAAAGCAAGCCAATAAAGCCGGGATTCAAGCCATGTTATCATTACCGGTGCGTAAGGATGTCCCTCTTATCGCTCTTATTACCCGTCTTGTTTCGCACAAGGGCATGGATTTAATTAAAGAAGCGGCGGACGAAATTCTTAAAAGAGACGTGCAGCTTGTCGTACTCGGTACGGGCGAGAGCGAGTTTGAAAACTTTTTTGAGTTTTTAACAGGAGTCTATCCCGACAAATTTCATGCCGTTATTGCCTTTAATAAGGATTTGTCACATAAGATATATGCGGCGGCGGACATGTTTTTAATGCCGTCAAGATCCGAACCGTGCGGTCTTAGTCAAATGATCGCCGCCCGTTACGGAGCAGTGCCTATTGTGCGCGCCACGGGCGGACTAAAGGACAGCATAGAGGATTGCGGGGACGGCGACGCGGGTATAGGATTTGTTTTTGACAATTATGACGCGTGGGATATGATAAGGGGAGTTGACAGAGCGGTCGGACTTTATACAGATTACCGCGGCAAATGGAATGATCTTGTGCGAAGAGCCATGTCCGCCGACTTTAGCTGGACGGCAAGCGCGCTGGAGTATATTAAATTGTATCGAAAATTATTGCTCCGTAAGTGAAGTGAGGAATATCATGCCGTTTGATTTGAGAGTGCCGCCGTGGATGTGGATTTTGTCACAGGTTGTCGGGGCGGTCAGTCTTATTTGGTGGTTTTTAATTTACCAGCAAAAAGATAAAGAAAAAACATTATGGATGTCGAGCGTCGGCAAGTTGTTCGGAATAGTCAGCAACGCGCTACTTCTTAACTTTGTTATGGCGGGACTTCTTGCCGTCAGAGTGCCGAGGGACATGACATTCGCGTATTTAGAAAGACGTAACAAAAAAGGAAGCCCTGTCAGCAAATGGCTGTCGCTGTTATTATTCTTATTATTTTGCGTTCTAAGCGTTGTCATTACAGTTATCACGTGGGAACGTTTTTGGTTTAATTGGATATTGCTTGCCGGCGCACTCTTTGTTAACTTCGGCAAATGGAAAAAAGGGCGTAGGATTTTTTGGACAAGCGTAATCATTTGGAGCATTTTGACTTTTATTAACGCTTTGATTTTTATAAATATTACTACAATGATTACTTGCTCAATTGTCCTTATTTCGCTCACAATAACTATAATCCGGACGGTAAAAGAAAAGAGGAAGCCAACAAAGATTGAGGAAAAAGAACAGGACTTGGAGAATAAGGAGAATGAAGACGGATAAAAAATAAAACCCGTTTTGAAAGAATACGATGTGTAATTGTGATAAAAAGCTATCGCCTTTGAGAGTTTGTTCCGAGTGCGGCAAGCATTTTGAAATCGGAGCGAGAGAACGTATTTGTTTATTGTGCGATGAAAGAAGTTTTACCGAGCTAAACGCGGATATTCTCCCAAAGGATATACTCAATTTTCCCGGTTATAAGGATAAGATTACTAAAGCTCAGGAAGGCGGGGAGAATGAAGCCGTTATTACAGGTATGTGTAAAATCGGCGGAAATTCCGCGGCGCTTTTTGTTATGGAAAGCCGTTTTATGCTAGGGAGCGTAGGCAGAGCTGCAGGCGAAAAAATCACAAGACTTTTTGAATACGCGACCGACAAAAAACTTCCTTTAATCGGCTTTACTTTGTCGGGTGGGGCGCGTATGCAGGAGGGGATTATAAGCCTCATGCAAATGGCTAAGATAAGCGCGGCGGTTAAGCGTCATAGCGACGCCGGATTATTGTATATTGTTGTCCTTACCGACCCTACTATGGGAGGCGCGGCGGCAAGTTTTGCAAGTCTTGGCGACATAATACTGGCAGAACCAAATGCGCTTATAGGTTTTGCCGGACCAAGAGTAATTGAGCAGGTAGTTCGTCAAAAACTTCCTCCCGAATTTCAAAGAGCCGAGTTTTTACTTAAAAAAGGCTTTATAGACGCGATTGTCGGGAGAGAAGAACAACGGGAACACTTGAGGTATTTATTATCATTGCACAGAAAGCAACACCCAACACGCAATACTCAAATGATTAGTGAGAATTTTTTAAACTCAAACCCGACATTGGACATTCGTCATCAAGCATTAAATATTGTGAAAATCGCCCGCGCTTCCGACCGTCCGCGCGGCAAGGTGTTTATTTTTGGTGTTTTCCAAAGTTTCTTTGAGCTTCACGGCGACAGACGATATGGAGACGACGGCGCCGTTATCGGCGGCATAGGAACGCTTGACGACGATTGTCCCGTAACTGTAATCACTATCGAAAAAGGAGCTAATACGGAGGAACGGATTGAAAGGAATTTTGGTTCGCCTAAGCCCGAGGGTTATCGCAAAGCGCTAAGGCTGATGAAGCAAGCCGAAAAATTTGACCGCTCTGTAATTTGTTTTGTAGATACGGGCGGAGCTGATTGCGGTATAGAAGCGGAGGAAAGGGGGCAGGGGCAAGCCATCGCCGAAAATTTAGCGGAGATATCCGCTCTTAAAGTTCCTGTTATCACCGTAATTACGGGTGAGGGTGGTAGCGGCGGCGCGTTGGCTCTCTCGATAGCAAATGAAGTGTATATGCTTGAAAATTCCGTATACAGCGTAATTAGTCCTGAGGGTTGTGCGAGTATACTGTTTAAGGATATCGCAAAAACAGAGGAAGCCGCACGATATCTAAAGCTAACCGCTCCCGACCTACTGAAGTTGGGGGTAATAGAAGGCATAATCCCCGAGGATGACGGATTAATGGATAGAGTTAAGAATTTATTGTTAGCCCGCCTCGCCACCTTAAAGAAAGAAAAAAGCATTCAAGAAAAAAGATACGATAGATTTAGAAAATTCTAGCGATGAGTGGTATTTTGACCGGAAAAGAGTCGCGTTGTGTCGTCATGCGCATATATGGAAACATTCCATGTTTGTGCGGGCGAATGTGAAGCAATCCATCAACATCTAAGACACACAGGATAGAAAAATGTCCTTGTTTGCAAAACCAGCAGGCAAGGGGTTTTTTTGCTTGCATAAACATAAAAAAAGTGCTATATTTGTAGCATGAGCAAAGGGTCTCAAACAAAGTCCATTGAAAGAAAAACAGTGTTGGCACTATTTATCGTGGCAATTATTCTAGCCTTAACCGCCGGCGGGTTTGCCATAGGGCTTAATGTGATTCAAGTATCAGAAAACAACACTACTGAATTTCAAGCCTTTGTGGCAAGCAGAGAGACATATTCAACTCCGCAAGTTTTTATAATTCAAGTTGAGACGGAAGAATTTGAGCCTATTATACATCTTTATCAAGGCAGAGGAATAGACCTAGTTCCGCATCTTCATATTAGAGCGGGAGCAGAGATAAATTTTAGGATAAGGAATAGAGATGTAGCGAGGTTTGAAAATGGGACAATAGATAATGTGGTGGCAGTTGTTTTTGAGGTGTGGGGACTTGTAGAGACAAATACTATTGAGGTTAGTGAGGGTGTTTTTGAAGACCAAGAGATTTGGGAATATATGGTCGTGTCTAGTTTTGAGAGTTATAATCAGAGATGGAGACTAGGTGCGATAATTGCTCCGTCCGTATTTGGCGGAATGGCTTTGGTGTTTTTTATTATAGCGGGAGCAATCTTTATTAAAGCCAAGATTAAAGCGAATAATGAAAAAACCACCCCCGACACAAATTCAAATTAGTAAGATATGCCTCCCCCCCAGTGTCAAGCCGATACACGCCTTAAACGAAATTATACGGGAGCGGGAGTAAGGATAAAAAAACGACTGATCACAAAAACCACTTATTTTCAAAATACCCCTCTTATTCTACAGTCTAAGGCGATAATAGCAAGTCTCCACGACCTAAGAGGGGGCGGACGAAAATAGTAGCCATCCGTGAAATAAAAAAGGCTTTTTGAAAAAATAGACCAAACTTCGTTAAGAAAACGCTTGACAAAATATTTCAAAATACGCTATAATTAGATATTATGAAAGTTATTTGCGGCGGAATTGAACTTAGAGAGGCGGCGATTAAGGTTTTTAAGGCCTGCGCGGCACGTTCTACCAATCCTATGCTTGAGTGTATTAAGCTTGAGGCGAGGGGCGGGGCTTTTAAGCTTACAGCGACTGATTTGGAGTTAGGGATAGAAAAGAGTATTCCCGCAAGTACGCCTATTGAGGGTGAAGCGGTTGTTACGGGGACTTTTTTCAAGGATTTTGTATCTAAGCTTAGTTATGAGCAAATCGAAATGTCGCTCAGCGATAATGTTTTGCGCGTTAAATACGGAGACAGCGACGGCAAGCTGATGACTATGCCCAGCGCCGATTTTCCTAAAATTCGCGAGGTGGCTAAGGAGCAACATTTTATTATCCAAAAAAAGGATTTAAGGGAGCTTGTGGGCAAGGTATCCTTTTCAGCGGGGACGGATGACTACAGACCCGTATTAAAAGGCGTGCTTGTCGAGATAGAGGACGGAGGGGCGGCGGCGGTTGCGCTTGACGGCTATAGATTGGCTAAATGCGAAAGACCTATAATCAGCACTACGGCAAAGATGAGCGCTATTGTCCCTGCAAGAAGCCTAAAGGAAGTAGTCTCGATTTTGGACGGAGAGGACGAGCCGGTTACCGTTTATGTTCAAAAAAATTATTTGATGGTTGATTTGGGGCATACTAAAATTACTACAAGACTGCTTGACGGAGATTTTGTTAATTATAAAAACATCATCCCTGCGCGGTTTGACACGAAGACGGTTGTGCCTAAATCATCCTTTTCCGACGGACTGGAACGCGCAAAGCTTCTTTCGAGGAGTGATCGTAACAGTATGGTGCGTTTTGATATTAAGGATAAGTGTTTGACGATGACCAGCACCTCGGAGTTAGGCAATCTCAATGAAAACATCATTATTCACACAACGGGAAAGGATTTGTCAATCGCCTTTAACGCTAATTACCTCACTGATATTCTTAAATTTATTGACACCGACACGGTGACGCTTAATTACATTAATTCTACTTCGCCGGTTGTATTAACCCCCACAAGCACGGCGGAGAATTTGCTGTATTTGGTGTTGCCGGTAAGACTGGTGTAAAAGGCATGGGAAAATTACACGTAACCAAAAACAAGGTTAAAGTCTATTCATACGATATGCCTCACTTGCACGGCTTTCATTTGACGCTAAACTTGAGAGCCGGTGATATATATGAAAATATTCCCGGAATTACGCATTTTTTGGAACATGTAGTTCAAAGAGGCGTTGAGGACTTATTTGAAAAAGATGAGACGAATGAGATAAGAAAATACGGATTTTATCTCAACGCGTCAACATATACAAACAGAATGCAATTTGAGATAAGCGGCAATTCGAAGTTTTTTAGACAGGCTTGCCGCATTTTTGCTAATCATTTGGATATGAACGCGCTTACGCCGCAAGCATTTAGGATAGAGAAAGAAAGGATTTGTCGTGAGGTTGAAGAGGACTTTCTCCCTTCTGATATTTTTCAACTTTCTACCGATACTGTTTGGGAGGATACTTCGCTTGCCAATCATCGTACAGCTGAGGCGCTTGCAAAAATTACGTTGTCGCAGTTAAAAGCCGAGTGGAAAAAATGCTTTACCGCTAAAAATATGTTTTTTTATATTACGGGGGCTATACCTGCAGAGGACTTAGAATATTTTTACGGCTTAATTGAAGCCTATCCTGTAAACTTTGGCGGGAATGAGCGCAAGAATATTGTTGCCGTACCTCCGAATTTTATGAAACGGAATATTAATATTTACGCGATGCCCGTTTCTACGCACACAATAATTTCGTTTAACTTTGATTTTGATACTGCCAAATACAATATTTATGAGATTAATTTTTTGGATAATTATTTGTTTTCGGGCAGTGATTCTTTATTATACAATAGATTGTCTACTAAAAAAGGACTGATTTATGAGGGTTCAGGCGGGATTTGGTGTTATAACAACGCGGGAAATATCAATTACAGATATGAGGTCGCATCGGAAGAGCTGATAGAATCGGTTAAAATAGTTATTGAGACGTTAAGCGGAATAAAGACAGAAATATTTGATAATGATTTTGAAGGCGTAATGATAGATTTTGTTGAAAACACGCATAAGGTGGTTGACAATATAGAAAATATGAATTATGAAATGATGGAAAATCATATATTTTCGTACGACAATATTGACTACTCTCAATTAGTAGAAAGATACCGTGCTATTTCAAAAGAACGTCTAATGCAAATGGCAAGAGAAATATTTGCTCCCGATAATATCACAATTGTTCTAAAATGGGAAAAAAAGCCAAATTTAAAGGAAATCCGGAAAATTGTTGCGGGTATTTAGGGTATCACGCCAGCGTCACAAAAACCAGTTCGGGGCGGTTGAATATTCTTGGCGGCATTCGTAAGGGGACATATCCTAAGCCGCGGCTTGCTACCATATAGCAGTCTCCTATACGGTTGATACCTGATACTGTTTTTGGAAATAAACCGTGACGGGGAGCCCAAATTGCTCCAAGACGGGGGAGGCGGACCTGTCCTCCGTGGGCGTGACCCGTAAGGCTAATATCAAAATTGCATTCGGCGTATAAGCTAAAAAATTCGGGACGGTGGGCTAGGAGTATTTTGAATTGAGTATCAATACTCTCACTGAGTTTTGAGCATTGTTTTTTGTAGTTCTCTCTCTTCGGGCATTCAAAAAAAGCCGGGTCGTTTACGCCTGCTATAGAAACTGTACTTTTGCCTCTTAGAATTGTTTTCATTTGGTTGTGTAATACTATTACCCCTTCTTCTCTAAGCTTTGCCGCGAAAAAGTCATAACTTTTAAAACGCGCCTCGTGATTGCCGTTTACATAATATATAGGGGCTATGTTATTTGACTTGCGTATAAGGTCAAAAGCGTTTTGTGTATGGTTTTCAAAGCTTACAATATCGCCTGTCATAGCTATTATGTCGGGTTGTTTTTTTGTCAGTTCACGTTCGATTTGTCCGCCGAAATTAGCATTATGCAAATCGGCGACGTGAGCAATACAAAAGCCGTTAAATTCCTTAGGAAGATTTGGAAATGGTATTGTATACTGAGTTGTAGTAAGTTTTTGCATGAAATAAACAGATGAATGTTGAACTTTACTCCTTGCAGCGATTTATTTGCAATGTCAAGAGGGCATAAGTTAAAAACTTATATTTTATATTTGCTTATAGCTCTTAGCGCGATAATCCCGTACACTACGCTGGCTAACGCTAAAATAATCACCACTCCTGTCATGGCTACTCTTATGTCGGCTATATCTGCAAGAGAAACACGACTGCCGGCAACTATGCTTGCCCAAATAGTTATTCCGCCCAGCCAAAGTCCTACACAGACGGTGACAAGGTTGTACGCTATGAGTGTCGCGGGATTTGATTTTTTTGCACCTTGGAGTGCTTGTCCGTCATTGTGACGCTTTCGTTTTAGCATCCATATTGCGGCAATTACGACGGGTGTTGTTCCTAGGCAGACGGCGACTGCGGACAATATGATTGTTTTTACAACCGCAGTAAGTGTCCCGAAAGCTATAATATTTACGGCGATAAGTGACATGTTAACGACAGTAGACAGTACAAAAATAAATATCCCTAAGCGAGAGGACATTATGACGGTGATGTGTTGAAAAAAAAGTCTTATAGTGCCCATGTTTTTTTAGAATTATTCTGTCGCTCTGCTTTTGCACGATCAGCGGGTGAATTAACCGGCAATTTCCTTTATAGCTTCCGCAAGGTAATCCACGTCTTCCGCAGTATTATCTATCCCAATACACATCCTCACCGCTCCTCTGTCTAAAGTCCCTAAGTATGTGTGGGCAAGCGGGGCACAGTGGAGACCTCCACGTACGCATATATTATATTGGTCGGACAATATATCACTAACCTCCCCGCTATAATAATTACCGATATTGACAGTAAAAATACTGCATAACGAATTTGGAGGGTTGTACTTGGTGATATTATTAATTTGTGATAGGCGTGTGTTAAAACGATGACTTAGAGCAGCTAAGTGAGCGGCATGTTTGGCATGGTTTTTTGCTGTATAATTTAATCCGGCAAGAAGTCCCGCAACGGCAGGGAGGGCTAATGTTCCGCTTTCCAAGCTTTCGGGATATTCTGACGGCTGATAAAGCGAACGGGAGGATGAGCCCGTTCCGCCAAAACGTGTAGGGCTTATATCGTAGCGGTTATTAAGCATAAGGACACCCACCCCTTGCGGAGCGTGAAGTCCCTTATGCGGGGCAATCGCTAAAAAATCAATATTGTTTTGCCTCATATTGATTGGTATGTAACCAGCGCTTTGGGCGGCATCAACGAGGAGTGGGATTTTAAGGCGCGAGGTGACGGCGCCTATTTCGCTTACAGGGTTTATCGCTCCTGTTACATTGCTAATGTGTGTAACAGCGACGAGAGTTGTTGAAGCTGTAATAGCGCCTGCGACGGCTGAAGCCGATATTCGGCCGGTACTGTCGGGAAGCAAGACGGTTAGAGAAATAATGCGTCGGCGTTCTAATTCGTGCAAAGGTCTAAGAACTGAATTATGCTCAAGCGCAGTCGTAATGACATGCCCGCCTTTATGCGCGAGATATCCGTTGATAGCAATATTAAGCGCATCCGTGCAATTATAACAAAAAATCACCCTGTCGGAGTTAGGACAGCCAAAAAAATCCGATATCCGCTCACGTGCCCTTAAGGCTAATGTACCGCACCGCATTGACAGTGTGTGTCCGCCCCGTCCTGCGTTAGCTGAAAGATGAGTAAGCGCAGTTGTCACCGCGCCGATTACCTCCGGGGGTTTAAAATATGTGGTTGCTCCGTTGTCAAAATAAGTCATATTTAGAGAATAGGGAATTAGAAATCTGCCGGTAACTAGCCGCTTGGCACATACATATACTGTCTATATATGCCGCAAATTGCAAAAAAGTACATGCCGGTATAGTTTGACGGTAGAGTAAAACAAAGGAAGACAACATATGAAATACTATTTTGCGGCGTTCGGCTCAAGGACGCAAGCCATGAGATACTTTGACATGCTGAAAAGATGCGGAATAACTGCAACCGTGCTTAATACTCCCCGTGAGGCATCTTTAGGATGCGGATTGTCCGTGCGCTTTAATGAATGTGATTTTGCTGAAGCCGAAGCTGTTATATACAAGGATTGCTTTAGCGCTTTTATAGGTTTTTTTGAATACGATTGCGGCAAGGTGTACCGAATACAGGCAGATTGATTGAAATTTGGCAGACAAAAATCCTCTCAAACAGTTGCCCAGACTGTTGACAAAGTTTCGTTAGAATGCTATAATGAGTGCAAATGAGAGATGATGTTTATCAATTTATCAAAAAGCATGATATAATCAGCAGAGTTGTTTCGGGCGGACTTTGTTTTATTATGTTTATTCTTGTTTTGGTTGCCTTCGCTTCTCCCGTCATAACGGTATCCAGGGAGAGCATTACGCCGTTTAATCTTATATTTAGCTTCGCTCCCGAAGATATTGAAATTTTTTCTGTGCCTACGCTTCTAGTGTCTTATTATGCGTATAAGTATTTTTATATGGCTGCAGGAATAGCTATGTTTATTTTGTTTGCTCTTGCGGTATATTTTGTCGTTACAAATAAGAAAAGGGCGTCAATCTATTTTAATTATTTCATGGCTGTTATGACGCTTTTTTTGTTTATTAACATGCTTTTCGGTCTTAACTATATTAATATATACGACCTGTACGGATGGTTTTCTTTAAGTACGGGAACGGTCGGCTTTTTTGTTGCGGGACTGCTTATACTTATAGCAAAATTTATAACCAGCGTGATTTTTGACCGGACGATTATGCGCGAAGATCACAAAGACGCGGGAATGTCAATCGCAATGGCGTTTATACTCATCAGCTTGATATTTAGTACGCTCGTTACTCCTTTGTATATTTTTCCCGGGACGATATACCGCATGAGAGGAGTGGACATTTTGTTTGGCGGTAGCGGTGACGACGCACTGTATTTTTTGAGAATGTCCGGTGTGTTTAGGGGTTTCATAGCAATATTTTTGATTATAAGTTTTGTCTCGTTTTTAACCACGGTGGTGTTGTTTTTTGTCAGCCGCAAAATCTTTGTCCGTTATACTAAGGTAAATACTTTCATCGGTATTACCGCGCTTTGCATGTACGCGCTTATGGGCTTTAACTACATGATTGTTTATTTTGAGTATCTTGTACTGGGTCCCGAAAGTATATATAATTATATTTTTTCCGGCAGTATGCTTTCCTACTCGTATTTGCCGTTGATGATATACTTATTATTAATGATTGGTATTGCTTTCGCCAAAATATCGGGATCAAGGATAAAAATAGAATATAAGGTAGTAGCTCAAGGCGGAGGCGGCGAAAGCAGAAACGCAGTAGCCGTCAACCGTTTAACCGCGCTTGACGACGATGCAGGTTTTGACCCTATACCGGCATTTTCCGAGCTAGATTCTAACATTGAAAAATATAATTCCGAATACAATTTGCGGACGAAAAGGTTATTCCAAGGTGTTACTCTGCCAAAGCTTGTTAAGCACATTATTGATTACGCGAAAAATTCTAAAGAGCGGTTAAGTTACGGTCACACAGAAATAAAAACCTTTGTCGCCGGTATAGCGGCGAGCAGATTGACAATTTTGCAAGGCATGAGCGGAACCGGAAAGACAAGCCTGCCAAAAATATTCATGGAGGCAATAGACGGTACAAGCGCGTTGGTAGCTGTAGAAAGTTCATGGCGCGATAAAAATGAGCTATTAGGCTACTACAATGAATTTAGTCGAAAATTCACCCCAAAGGCATTCACACAATTTTTGTATAAGGCATCGCTTAATCCTAAAATACCGTATTTTATTGTTTTGGACGAGCTTAATTTGTCGCGTATTGAGTATTATTTTTCCGATTTTTTGTCTCTCATGGAAGCTAGAGAAAACGAACGGTTTATTAAGCTGTTCGATGTTCAGCTTTATCCCGATTACGAGAAAAAATATTTAGCGCTCAGAGACGGGCATACAATAGATATTCCGATCAACATGTGGTTTGTCGGTACATCTAACCGCGACGAAAGTACTTTTGAGATAAGCGATAAGGTATATGACCGCGCGCAAACAATGAACTTTGACAAGCGCGCCCCGAAAATTGTATCCGAAAGAATCGATATCGCTCCAAAGTTTGTTCCGTACGAAACTTTGCAGGGATTATTTGACGAGGCATTAAAGTTTGAATTTGATGCTGAGCGCTATGATGTTATAGGTAAGGCAGAAAAATTGCTCCGTCCGTACAAAATTTCTTTCGGTAACCGTGTGCTAAAACAAATGGAGGATTTTGTTAAGGTTTATACAGCGTGCAGCGGTAAGGATACCGAACGACACAAGTATATCCATGAAGCCGTTGACTGTATTGTATTTTCCAAAATCGTACGCAAATTAGAATTAAAGCAAATTATGGATGTGGACATTCTTATAGATCAATTTGATAAATTAGAACTCCCAAAATGCGTCGAATTTCTTCGCTCGCTTTCTGAGGATGAGTAAATAGAGTATACGCGGAAAATGTATGTTGTTCAATAATAAAAAAACAGCGCCCCTTAATCGGTCGCTGTTTTATTTTTACAACACAATTCGTTTAGCTAATATTTAAGAGTGTCTTTATCTTTAATCGTGCGGTCTCCATATATGCCGTCAATCATCGCATTTGTCTCTAAAATGCAATAAAACGATTCCTCAGGATGTTTTTTTGAAAAACCGCCTTATTTTTTGTTGCTCTTTTTTAGTTTCGCCGCAAGGGATTTATATAAAAACATTATAGAAATGTGGACAAAACTACTATTTTATTACAAAGGGATTGAAGTTTTAATGATTTTATGGTTAAATATATATGTACTATATAAAGATTTGGGAGTTAACAAACTTTAGGATGTTTTATCGGGCATTCTAAGGAACAAACTTGCGTTAAATTTATACCCATAGGGATTAAAAAAGGAGTAAAGAAAAATTGTATGAAAAAAACAAAATTAATCGGAATAGTCTTAATAAGCTTGCTATTTACACTAAGTATGGCAATTTTTACTGCATGCGGGACAAGCGAAACATACAGGGGGTATGTTAGATTGTCTATTACGGAAGGAAACTCCTTTAGGATGGGTACAAGACAGAGTCATACATTTGGCGCTACGGTAACAACCGATGGCGATGAGGATTTACCCGGTGTCGTGTGGTCTACTATTGGCGAAACGGGTGGCAGCACTATAAATACTGCTACAGGACAGCTTAATGCTGGAATCGAACAGGCTAGTTTTGTGGTTAGGGCGACGGCGGGCGAATTGTATGCGGATATTGCTGTAGTAGTTGTCGACGCGGTAGTCATAACAGGTGTGCAAATTGCACAGGGGGTAAGCGCTCAAGTAACATATCCAAATACAATTTCACTTAATGCCGGTGTGCTACCTGCCAATGCGCCTCAAGGAATTAGATGGAGTATTGTCGGAGACAGCCGAGGCTCGACTGTAAGTGCAAACGGTG
>Ga0123355_10007491_pt1 | contig 16366 bp, 13 predicted proteins | sample TergutEmb28metaG_3_FD_89872 | JGI IMG/M metagenome (GOLD analysis project Ga0123355, IMG submission 89872) | Embiratermes neotenicus P1 segment gut microbial communities from Petit-Saut dam, French Guiana - Emb289 P1 | ecosystem: Host-associated > Arthropoda: Insects > Digestive system > Gut ...
AGGAAGTTAAGGTTCCCAGATTTCGTGACAACGACACAGGATGGTGGTAAGGTTGTCAGCCTTACGCACCGGCCGCTTTTTACCCCCAGGAAATACTCCTGGTACTCATTTCTGTTAGAGGCTGAGTCGACCTTAGTGCGATCGGAAGAATTTTATGTCAATGAAAAATCCACTGACACCAGCGACCTACCGATTTGTAGCACAGCACCTTAACCACTGTGCTACCGCGGTCCCCCCTTCCTTACGTGTTGCTGAGCAGAAATAATAGGTGACCGACACATACCGTGGAGCTCTTCACGACTAGGAACTAAACGGTACTAAACCCCTTGTTTTAGAAACGACATTTTGCTAATGAGCACAATAAAAGAGCTAATCCATTCCGGGTGCTGCCCTACACTGCAGCTACATAAGAAAACGTATGAACTTGGCACTGAGAAGACGCACCTTGTCAGAAGGGGACGCGACTGCTGCCTCGAGACCGCATCAGTCAGTGAGGTCCCTTTTATCTCGCTAACATAAAACTACTGTTTTATGGCCGAAATGTGTTCACTAACAGTATCCCGTCACATCTTAACAGCTTCACTTGGAACGTTTCACTTCGTAGTTTACGCGTTTGACAAACTACACAAGCGAGGCAACTTCCAACACGAGCGACGTGGATCTCAACTCTGCACATTACGTAAGTGAAATGGATCCTGCAATTTACAATTACACTTACCACACAAGCAACAGTGAAGTAATTCCAGTCCAGTCTACATTAGCAACGTAACTTACAGCCCTGTACAGCCAATACGGGCGAAGTGATTTTCCACCCAATCAACAGCCTAGTAACTGCCAGCTCCATACTTAACACACTCAATGCAGCCGTGAAACCTTTCTTAGTTGGGCAGTGATGCAGGTCATCTTCGGGTCTTTCTAACAACCTCGCACATAGAGGTGCGAGAACCTCAGATCCCAAAACCTTTCATGCAGTAACAGCTGGACACAGCTTCACGACAGGCCACGATTGTTTGCTTCCACGGTGTTCTTTGCGGTCAGTTCGTTTGGCGTTCTACGTTTCCTCTCTGATAAAAAGCGTCTTTACCCACACTAACAAACAAGATAAGAAAAGCAGAACATGCAGACGGACACTGTCTCAGGCGAAAGGGTGAAACAGTGAGGTCCAGAAAACGGCCGATCCCCGTTGCTCTGCGACGTGCAAGTACTGCGTCACAAACCTTCAAGTACTTATAGTCACTCTGTGTAATAAATGGATGACACGTTTAAAAGAAGAGTCCTAAATGATTAGAGACGTAACGACTGGAGAATACTGTACGTTGTATCAGGTAAGGTTTTATCTGTGTGACACAAAGAACAGTACAGGAATTGAAAGTCGGTGTCGAATTTTACGAACTCTTCGTACGAATTTCATAAACGAAGTTACACTGCACAGGGATCTCTAAATGCAATTAACAGACTGCTTAAACTTAGAAACTCTGCACCACCTACACTACGTCTAAAGGAACACAAGTTTCGTTTTTCTCAAAACTGGTTCACATGGATTGAATATAAACACTAAATCTCAGAGGAATGTCAGACCAAACCTCCCTGCTTTGCTCAAAACGGCTGAATGAACAAAGACACGCGCAAATAACACTGAATATATCTTAACCTTTTGGCGCTGGAATTATTTTTTTTTTAATTTTAGCACAACCTGTATATAAAATGTGAATAAAACAGGAACCAAATGCGTTAGAATTATGAAACAAACTGCATTTTGAAGAGAAAAAAAACGGAGAGTTTATACCATGTTTAAAACATTCAGTACCTGTATTTGTTGAATAAATATATAAAATGCAACGTTTAGAGGTTAGCGGTGCGGTACGACCACTATAGTAGTCGTTAGGCGTCAAAGGGTTAATTAAGATCAATCTTCGGTACGAAATAAAAGCAAACGTGTCTGATAAGAATATACAATGTCAGGTCCACACATATCCTGATTTAACACTTCTGCCAGCAACAACAGAGCAGCATGACCAAAACTGTACACATAGTCATTAACAAGGGACTTAAAACGTACGCATAGTCGCCCCAAACTGGTGAGAATTTCCATTAAACCGACCTGTCAGATGCTTCTGCAGACGCATGTTCCTACATAGCGGCAAGGCGGAATAGGATTCAGGACATCGGACTGTTATTACAAAACACACGTTTGTAATGCCGTACGTCTCTGTGTATTCTACGTATGCAGGCACAAATACCTGCATGATTTTCATTTATATGCAGACAGATTTCTGTCAATACGTCAAAAGCTTATTGTTTAGGCCAATCCTAGAGTAAGAAATGTACTGCCAACACAAGATGCACACATATGGATATGTTCACGCATTACGTGCAGCAGCATGTTTTCTAACAGATCAGCAAAATTTCAGAACCTCCTAACAAAGAACTACCGTGACGTACAACATACGTACAACGTTCGCAAATATTAAGAATGAAATCGCTGTTATTAGATACAATAGCATGATACAAGACGATATCCATGTCACAAACTGTTGCAACAGTTTAACACTAGATGAAGAAACAGGGCTGAACTGCCACTAGGCCTATTCCACTCTCAACTACTCACATATGTGTAAGAATTTATCTGAGTTCCAGATGCGCGGCACGAAGACTGACAAGCACTACAACTCGCATCAGCTCAGGTCAACGTATCTCACAAGCAGCTCCTCTGTTCCTAGACTATGGTGCAAATTACAGCTAGACTTTTCAACACTCCCCTTACACCAAATACAGACCCACATTGCTCCAACCCCCTGATTATCCACTAATCACATCTGAGCATTTTTAGTTGCAATTTTGGGTATGCTATGCTCCCTTTATCGCATTCCCTTTTCCCTTTTTTCGCCATTCTTCTACAAAATGAAGATTAGCGTTTCAGAGATTGCCCCTATTGAGAACCTATTCGTCCTACCCCTCTTCTCATTCGAATTGTCTTTTCATCTGTAATTTTCCTCCCTCCCATTACTTTTCACCCCACATTCATTTCCCCTTTCAGAAGCCGAATCTATTCAAAACTATCGGCATTCCGCTATAACACAAATATTCACAACCCCATGTACTTGCTCGCCAACGGGAAAGGAGAGAATTTTAATTAAATTCCCTGTGAATTATACATATCGTATTTTGTCACAATTTGCAGCCAATGATCTGGCCAGATGGTCCAGAGGGAAAAACGTTGGTCTGGGTGCTGTTCTAGAGCCTAACGTAGCAACAGAATCAAACGGAAAATAAATCCCGTCACATAAAAAAAAATATGGTTGTGAATGACATCCAAATTTGAGGTAAATACTGATTTTTCTAAGTAATAAATCACCTTTGGATATTTGATAAAATCACATTCAATCTTTTAAAACGCAGAGGTCCTAGCACAGCAATCAGAACAAAATTTAAACTTGTGTCGTATGTTTTCATGAAGACCTCATACACTAAACGCAAAAAAAAAAAAAGATGATTTACAGGCAGATTGGGCCCCATTCTATATAGGCTTTTGTGTACAAGGAGCGCATAAACCTGACAGGAAGCCAGGAAATGTATCCCCATACATAAGACTGAACAAGAGGAAACATCAAGAAATGAAAACTGGTTAAAGCATGTCCACATTCAAATGGCATTAAGATTCGTTACGGGGCAGAAACACACCTCGTTAAGCGGACGCAGGAATTTATTTGTGCGAAAGAAGCGGGGGACACACAATGTTCCCAGAAACGAAAGCCTTTAATTGAATTCCTTGTGATAGATAACGCCCTGCTCCACACCCTTACATTAACACCGGCTCCACGCAGTGCTTTGCCCTCGTAATAACAACCCACGCCATCTTCAAACTCCAAGAAAACCTGTCCAACTTACTGCCACGTTCATCACCTTTCAAACACATCCTACTTAATACACTATGAGCCTTAACTCTCAAAAACGGTCCCACCAAGAGTTGCTGGGTAAAACAGAAGAGACTCCTCCTTGATAAGCTGACGGCGGATTTCGGCCTTCAGGAATGTGGCGTTGCGTCCCTGGGCAAATGACTTCCGAGATTTCGAAGTATCTTTACGGCTTCATCTTCAGGGGTTCACATTCTGGAATACCTCATGGACCCTGAACAACCTGAAGACGAAAGCAAGATGATCCTTCAAAACGGTGGGAACCACTTACCCAGCGAGACAGCGTCATATCCCAGAAGACCGAAGTCTTCTACTACACTAATGTGAACATCCCAAAATTCGCAAACTGACAGTTGCTCAGATAATCACAAACTCCCCTCCCTCTTAAGGAAAGCTTACAGTTACTACCGCATTTACAACAACGCATCATTTGACTCTAAACTAGACCAGATAAATCCAGTCTTACAGCTCCGCAGGTTTTCTTCTTTATAACCCATTTTAATATTATCCACCCATCAATGCCTTAATTTCTCTCGCAGTTCAGCTGTTTATACACGTGTGAAGGGTTTACAAAACCTAAGTATCAATACAGTCACTGCCATACGAGGTAATATCAGGAGCAACACGCCTAGGGTTACACTATGATGTGTGACTTCATCACTTTGTCACAATATGAGACAGAAGCGTGAAGTCCAAAATGATTTTCAAATACAAGGACCCTATGGTAGCATTCGGAATGCCAAAACCTACTCGCCAAATCAAGTAAGATACAGTGAAAATACAGAAAGCAACAGTAACCTGAAACCACTTACACAGTGCGAGGAAACGGTGAATCTGCGGGTGCCGGCTACGTATGAGTTCCCCCGGTTACCCTGTAGATGTACAGTAAAGCCGATCATCTACATTCTTTTCGTATTCGCCGTTGCATATCGCAGTTTTTATTTATGTATTTTTGTGCCGTCTCTGTGATGCTCTGCTGCAGCTCATACCGGATAAAGGAACGTCATACCCTTCATGGATTCCTGCAGACTACAACTAAAGATGTCATCTGGAAAGGGGGGGAGGCATGCAATAGGTCCCGCACGTGCAAACCATTTGCCAGGAAACACTACGTCGAAATAGGCACTATACCTCTGTATGGACAGGAAGCGCCGCCCAGCTTGTTGAAGAACTTTGTTACAGCCACAATTATTCTATGGCTGTGGCATCAGGTAATTCAGTAGCAACCACAATGATTCTGTGGCTGTGGCATCAGGTAATTCAGTAGCAGCCACAATTATTCAGTGGCTGTGGCATCTGCTAATTCAGCAGCAGCCACAATGATTCTGTGGCTGCGGCATCATGTAATTCAGCAGCAGCCACAATGATTCTGTGGCTGCGGCATCATGTAATTCAGCAGCAGCCACAATGATTTTGTGGCTGTGGCATCATGTAATTCAGCAGCAGCCACAATGATTCTGTGGCTGCGGCATCATGTAATTCAGCAGCAACCACAATGATTCTGTGGCTGTGGCATCAGCTAATTCAGCACAAGCCACAACGGTTCTGTGGCTGTGGTATCCGCTATTTCAGCAGCAACCACAATGATTCTGTGGCTATGGCATCAGCTAGTTCAGCACCAACCACAATGATTCTGTGGCTATGGCATCAGCTAGTTCAGCACCAGCCACAACGATTCTGTGGCTATGGCACCAGGTAATTCAGCAGCAGCCACAATTATTCTGTGGCTGTGGCAGCAGCCACAACGATTCTGTGGCTGTGGCATCTGCTAATTCAGCACCAGCCACAACGATTCTGTGGCTGTGGCATCCGCTATTTCATCAGCAGCCACAATGATTCTGTGGCTGTGGCATCATATAAATCAGCAGCCACAATGATTCTGTGGCTGTGGCATCAGGTAATTCGGCAGCAGCCACAACGATTCTGTGGCTGTGGCATCAATTCAGCAGCGCGACAGAGGCAGTAAACTCTACGGACCCAGACACGTCACTGAGAATACGGGCTGTCGCTGGGTAAACATGAAGTGGTTTCTCAGCTTATGTAAGCGATTTCATGTCACTAGGACTTGTGCATTTTCACTAAAGTTCGCGCAAGCGCAACCCATGAGCAAAACACGCAAAAGAAACGCCAGCAAGAACTGAAGGGGAAGCAAATCACACATACATAACTTCTCGATACCAACCCTAAGAAGCCTACAAGTCCTCTAAAAGAACTATGTAAGATTGCAATTTTGGAAACGACTGATTTACTACAAAATGCAATGGTATTGCACTAAAAAAATTCATTAGAAAACTACCTCACGCGACGCTGTTCCTCCGTGCAGTCAAGGGACTCGCATAAAAAATATTTAATTAACAGATAAAAATCATATCGAAGCAATAAAAGCAGCCGACTTGTGTTACAAGTACAGCACGACCAAGTCATCTCTTGAAATAAAAATGGAGTACGCACAGCAATAACTTCTCATACAGGCGTGACGGTCCGCGGAAACAACCGTCAGTTGTGCGAGAATCCCCCGCCTTTCTGTATATTCCACCTACTGACGGCCAACCATTTTCTTGGTTATTTATTCATCACCACGCATTTCCGATCTGTTAACCTAAACGCACGGACGAACAGTCAACTCATTTCCACCCACACATTAAAATGCAGGTCACGCCATGCTGAACTGTAGATACAGCAAACAGTCTCTGTAGCACACAGTACTTCATGTGCAGCCGTAACAAATGGGGCGTAAGTACGACTGTGGCAGTCCACAGTTCATTAACTTCGTCTACAATGTCTGTGACGGTACGTCACACTGCCAGCAGGCAACAAGACAGAACAAGAGACCTGTGTGCTGAAAGAAATCTCCTAGCGGTGATGCTGGTAACAATCGTTACACTGCTGCACAATTTAACACCAAACTTCACGGAATAAATAACATTTACTTATATATATTTATATATATGTATATAATTGTGCCGGTCCCGGTGGCCGCGCGGTCTAAGGCGTAGGTCTACGGCCGCTCGCCTGCTGAGATTGTGGGTTCGAATCCCACCGGGGGGTATGGATGTTTGTCTGTTGTGAGTGCTGTGTGTTGTCAGGTAGAGGTCTCTGCGACGAGATGATCACTCGTTTAGAGGCGTCCTAACGACTGTGATGCGTCATTGTGTGTGATCTAGAAACCTCGTGAATGGGAGGCCATGGCCCCCTGGGGGGCTGTCGCGCCAAAAACAAACAAAAAACATTTACAACTGTAAGTGCCACCGTCAGACTCTGTGTTGGGATTCAGAGCCATAAAATTACATCTGCGTGAATCATGAATAATATATACAATAACAACGCTTGTGTTACTTGTGTGAATTTCTCATGAACACAGCTGCCACTCCTGTGGCAGTAATATGGCCGCCCCCGGCCAGATGTTCTACTGGTACCTCACGTGAATTTTGAGAGCATCAATTCTATGGCGAAAGGCGTTCCTAGTGAGGCATCAACCCTAGGTGTTTGAAGTTCCCAATACAAGAAGTGTGTTAAAATAGACGATAGTAACAAAGTAGCAGTCAGTGCCACTGTCTCGTCCCAGGCGATTAACACAAATTGAAATTTTTGGAGATAGGTAATACGGTAAATATTGGGACTCAAGGGAAAGTAACAGAAGGCAGAGAAAACCTGCAAAATGAGAAGGACGTTTGTACGTTTCACCAAATAGCCTCTTCCTATAACAGGCCACGAAGGCCCAAAGGGGGAGTAGATGTATGGCTATACTCTTTCTTTAACCTTGGCGTTAGATGGGGTGAGTGGTCAACGCCACCCCCCGGCCGCTTTACCCCCGGGAAAGACCAGGTACCCATTGTATACGAGGCTGGGGTGGGCCCCAGGGCCGGCCTGGACGGATGCGAAAAAACTCGCCCCCACCGGGTTTCGATCCGCGGACCGTCCAGCCCGTAGCGAGTCCCTATACCGACTACGCCATCCCGGCCCACAAATAGCCTATTAGGACAATCAAATGAAAAAGATTAAGTCGAGAAAAATTTAGCACAATTGTGGGAGATGCGAAAAGCATTCAAAACGTAGTCGAAAACCCTGAAGATAAGAGACCAATTGCGGAACGTATAAGTACAGGCACGTGTGTAGATAATATTAAAATGGATCTTACAGAAACAATGTAACGGCGCGCATCTGGCTCAAGGTAAAGCACAGCGACGGCCTCTTGTAAACACGATAATGAACATGCGGGACATTTCTGGACCAGGCAAGCGACTATCATTTTCTCACGAAAAAGACATGGTAACCGACACAGTGCTACATATGGCCATGGCCAGTTCTGACGGCGCTGTAGAACGCGTTTCAAAACGTGACGTCAAGATGACGGCGTCACAACATGTGTCATGCTGTATAAATAAATCTTCACCTCATGCGACTTCTCGAAATACTATGGCATCTGAGTACCGGCAGATCACCTTACCAAAACACACATAGGTCCTCCTACAGCCTGACTGTTAAACCCCACAAATACCAGCAAGACCCCCCAATGGACACGATACTGAGTTAGTTCCACCCACCATCTGCACTCCTATTTTCCAAAGCCACATGATGTTCAACTTCTAACCACGTCGTGGCCTTAGAAGTGGTCGTTTTCAGAAAAGCCTCTCAAAACAGTGCATCCTTATCACAGCACTTGCCTAACCCATCACGAACTTCATTTGACTACTCTAACATTACTAGAGGAGCCAAGACAGCCTTTTCGGTAGAGCGACTAGCTACGAGATGGACGGTCCGGACTTCGTAACCCGGCAGAAATAAGACATACCTTCTCTAGAATGTCCAGAACTGCTCTGAGCCACACCCAGCCTCCTACTCAATGGGTACCGGGGTTCATTCCCGGGAGTAAAGCGGCCAGGGGCGTGATGTTGAGCACTCACGTCTAGTGCCGAAGTTAAGAATGAGAGGGCTGTACCTGTATTTCCCCTACACGCCTTCATGGCACGGGCATATTTTCTCCCCTTTTAAGGCGCGTTCGCAAAATTTCGAAGAGCGACTATTAGCTTCGTCATGTTTGTCTGTCTGTCCGTCCGTACGGAACAACTCGGCTCCCACTTAACGGATTTTCATTAAATTTGGTATTTGAATATTTTTCGAAAACATGTCGATAAAATCGGACTTTCATTAAAATCTGACAAGAATAACAGGCACTTTACGTAAATACTAATCTATATTTTTCATCACATCTCACCCAGTTCTTCCTAGAATGAGAAATGTTTCAGACACAAGTTGTTGAGAAAATCAAAACTCACATTTCATGTTTAATAACTTTTCGAAAATCGTGCCGTTTATGTGATAATGTGGAAATATATCGTAGAGCCTGGCAGGCCACATATGACAGTATGGCGCATGCGCAATGCATACTGGATAACCAAGGCTACAAACACACACTCAGGATATGTAATAATTTTTGCTTTACTATTGCAACAATGGTTGCAAGAACGCGCCTCAATATTGCGTTATAATACACTGCCGGTCTTGTGGGTCGGGATGGCGCAGTCGGTATAGCGAATCTCTACGGGCTGGACGCATCGTTGATCGAATCCCGGTGGGGGCGAGATTATCCGCAACAGTCAGGACCGGTCCTGGGGCCCGGGTCATTCCCGGAGGTAAAGCGGCCAGGGCGAAGCGTTGACCATCCAGCCCCACTCTAGCTCCGAAGTTAAAGAAAGAGTATAGCTATACGCCTACTCTCCCTGTGGGCCTTTGTGTCCTCTTCTAGGGTGAATATTACCTTTACCTTTTACATTGCTTGTTTTGTATTTGTTAACAATATTAGTTTGCATAAATCATTACTTTCGTCGTCATTAGGTCTGATACTGTAAAGCCGCAATTAGTCGTAGCTTCTTGGATGCAGAAGGTTTATGCACGCTTTGGTACGAACACTTGTAATTTACATTCGTCCCTTGAATGTTTCGAAAGCTTCTAATACTTCGTTACTTAGCGTGAAGAGCAACGGAAGACAGAGTGAAGGTAAAGTAAAATTATACAAATGTGAGGGAAGGGAGCGGCAGCATCACCCGAAGCCGGAACATCCACAAAGCACGCCCAAATATATTGGAAGACAATAAATAACTTGCAACGCTAATGTTTTGTATTCAAATATTCAGTAACTTCGTTTCCTTGTGCGCTTTTCGCTTGGTTCACGTCGATCGCACTTTTTCTCTCCAGACAAGAAACATCCCCGCACGTGTCTCAGCCCTCGCCTCTCCGTATTTTCAACAATCTTACCCCCTCCGTTCTCTAAATTAAAAATCTCGCGTCCGTATTGGTCCTTGTAACGACACTGACAATGACGCACTTAATCTTAATTGAGTCTATAAAAGAATTCTGGATTCTGTTCTTCCAGAGCTGTAGGCAGCGTCGCGCACACCTGTCGCCTTTTACAGTGTAAAAAAGTCGCTTTACTGTTTTGAAATGTGTTCACACCATTTGTTAATACCCCATAATTAAACAATATCCAATACTACAAAGACTAAGAATAGGAGACGATGAGGAGAGCAATTATAAAAGGAAGAATAATTGGAACAAAAGGAGAAGAAAAGTAAATACGATAAAAAAGACACACTACGAGGAGATAAGATGAGAACAATAAAGAAGATGAGAAGATGAAGAGGAACAATTCGAGTAAAATCACATGGAGGGACCATAGGAAAAGGAAGCGAGGATTATCAGAAGCAATGAGACGTGGCGGTAATGAGGAGGAGAATGAGATAAGTAGGCCTATGGGAAGGATGAGAAGATGAGAAATGGAAAATGGTAACGTGATTGTAACACCCATTTTGTGTGAAATTGCTGGGACCATTTAAGACATTAGGACACTCTACGAGTCCGTCACGATTAGTGCACAGCCCAAGTCAGATAAACCTGCCGCGATTTGAGCAATAGAAAGCAAGTGAAAGGCAGAGGGCAGATAGGTAAAAGAAAGGTAGGATCTTAAGGCTCACAAAGAAATCTGTGTTCGAGCAGAGAGTTCTACTGTTTGCAAACATGCAGACATATATTCACCAAGTTTGTCACAATCTGTATCCTCAACCAGAACACTTAGAGATCCTGTGTGCGTTAACTTCCCCAGAGATTCTGAAAAGCTGGCAACGATGCATTATAGGCGGTGAATGGCAGCGTTGCCACAGTATCACTGCCATGACAGCATAAACCACGGATGGAAGAAAAATTCTCCATAAATTTTGTGCTCAGCAATGCTCTGTACTTCGTGGCTAAAAGTTGGCCACGCTAAGACTATGGTGTTGGAAGGGGACTGTTCGATTTTCGTGCTTTGTGTCGCGGTAGATTTATTTAGCGCAAGTTTATTGTTATCCATAACATACCGTGCAGTAGCCATGCTTCAAGACCCTGTGACAAAAACAGGGAACGCGTGACGCCTCTGATACTGCGAATCCATGCTTCGAGGCATCGAAGACAAAAAAATGAGTCTGGCACCTCCACCTCACATTTAGTTCTTCTTATTATTCTTCGCGCTTGGCCTCCTTCAGTCCCACAATTTTTCCAAATCATATTCAGAAAAGCGGCAGAAGCGTAGCAGGGTATCATTTCACTGTCAGATCTCTACAGTCCGAGTATGAAACAGGAGAACGACAACCTGCCTACCTTAGGCGGGATTAGAAACACTGATCTCCGTGTTTGTACGGTACTCGTACAAGACCTCTAAAGTTTGCTACCTCGGAATTTCCCGTCTCAAAACTGAAGCTCAAGCACGCACTGTGTCTTGGTGATTAAATTATTCCATGCAGCGAAGACATTACTGAGACGCCAGTAGTTGCTTACCTAACCAATGAAGTTCTCAAATTTTACGGAGTCCCAAGACTCGTTACAGTCTTCACAAAAAACCTGCCATTGGTTCCTACCCTGAGAAAGATCAATGAAGTCCATCGAATTGATTTAAGGTTCGTTTTAATATTACCCTCTCATGTGATGTGTAAGGCTAGGTTATCCAAGTCTCTCTTCCACTCAAGTTTTCTGACCAGCACACTGTACACATTTCTCACGCATACGTGTATGATACATGTTCCGTCCATCCCACTATCTGTGAGTAAAATAAAACAAATTAGACAGTTCCTCACCACGCCCCCTTTTCGACTGTACTGTCACCAGCCCCTCCGTATGTCTCAATAAGCTCTTCTCCTCAACACCTTGCTTTCAAACACCCCCAATCTTTCCTTAATGTAACAGCCCTAGTTTCACACCTAAATAAATGGATACATGGCCTACTCTATGCATACAGAATGACAGACGCGCACTTAATTGACATGGAAGTTCAGATATTGCAGCAAGGCGAAACCCCCCAACGTTAAACGAAGGAGAACCAGTGGCGCATGACCAGCTTGCCCTACGTACGCACAGCGCCTGTATCTGTACCGTTTCCCTGAAAACGGTAGCTGTCATAGTATGTCCCGGCGGATGAAGGTTTTCTATGCGATAAAGCTGCCGTGTTCAGGAACAAGATAAAAGGTACATCCTTTACATCACACGACAATAAGAACAAGCAACATGCAGCACTATGAAGCGAGCATGAAAACATAGGTGCGAGGTAAGAAATAAACACGAAGCGTTGGGGTCATGGTGACCCTCACCTGAACTATCGACCTCTGTGTTCGTAATGACAGCAAATTATAAGGCTTTGTTCTCCTAATTTTCTTACTCGCGTTAGCTGTGAGACTGATTTGAAACTGAATACAAAAAGCGACAATGAATGTAGAGCTGCGAAATACCCGATGAAATGAAACCAAAAACACGACACGAAACGTACTGCTCCATTTTAAGAAGTGGTCAGTGCCATTGGGTGGATGAGCAGATGATGTCAGTGAAGTCCTTCAACTGACAGACGGGGTTCAAAGGTCGTGTGGGTTTGTCAGGCGCGAAATGTGTGTGCGTGTTTCTTTGTTTCTGCGTGTTACAGAATATTCTTGCACTGTTCCCGTTGTCCTTGCAACTACTACGCAACCAACAGTCAGTTTAAAAAGAAATCGGAATGTAGCGGGTGGAACTTACACGTCTGTAATTTCCGGGAACTGTCATGTAGAGAGACCTTGAAGTGTTGTAGATTAGATCAACAGATTACTTACTTTACTGCAGCAGTAAAAATGTGGAAGAAATTCAAATACACGAAATTAGAGTTTCCTCCAAATTATATGCAACAGATGTGTGGATCTAAACATTTTAATCTCTACGATACTGCAAAGGAACCAGAGATTTTGGAAAGGCTAAAACACTGAATTCTTCCTAATCAAGTTCGGTGCAGAAAATGAACACGAAATAAGTATCTTAACTAACATTATAAACAGGTTCGGAGATTTCCACAGATCCTACAACCTCCTGCGCGTTTGCTCTATTATTTCCCTGGATTTTAAAATCTAAAATAATTTCAAGAAAAGCCCAGAAAACGAGATTATATGAAATGTGCAGTTCTATATTTTGTACAACACAAGAAAGATTCTTCCGTGCCTCAGTCACAGATTTACAACCGATCATAATCGATATTTCGTAACCGTCAAGACACTGGAAAAGAGATTTAAAATCGACAATGCTCAATCGATACGTTTCGATCCCTAAGTGTTTCTTCGGCCCAAGCTCGTATCTGACATAGAACAGTGCCTATTTGAATTTCAGATACCAAGAACGGCGAGGTATTATATACATACCTACGCTTTCAAGTAAAGTGTCTCACTTTATCCGATTCTAAGAAAATGAGAAACACGACTATCTTAGAACCTGTCGGTTTTTCCAGAAAGACTGTAATCCAAAGCATTAGTTTGCTAAAACCTTCCGCTTTCAGGGATTAAACTTCTTCGTCCCTTCAAATTCAAAGCCAATGCATGTCTTCAAAAAATTATACGACTCCTTAAATTCGAAGTCCAACCCATCGTAAAGACTGAAGCATCACAGAAAACTGCCAGAAAAAGTATGTGATGTGAAAAAAATGATTCGAACTCGTGGTCCCATCCTACGACGGTGCACAGGTGTACGTGCCTACAGTGACGGCCTACATCGTGTGCAGACACACTAACAGTACAAACTCAGAACCGAATTTATCCGCTAGTTACTTTTAGCCGCATGAAAAAGAGAACACTCAAAAGCACAAATTCGCTTCAGAAAGGGGTGCCGTTGTCACAGCCCTGCACAGTGTCGGCCTGCCTGTTTAAAAATTAAGAGAGCAAATCAGATGGCCATAAAACGGGCTATCCTACTATTCTGAAAATTGGACTCACTCTGATGGTTACATTCTGTCCCATTCGTCAGACTCTATTTCGTATCCCTTGGGGTTATATTTCCTGATTATGACTCGCTACCTCATTACATGGAGGGTAATATGACCCATTCTGCCCATCTTGGAAGTGGACCATTACAGAATCATACTCCGAAAATGCTCTTTCGTGTCCAGTTCACCGAATGATGTGTTGGATCATGATTAGAATTAATGGCTTGGCATGACTTCCCCAGCTCATGCGACTCGGTATGCAGCTCTGTGACGTCACCGCATGTAATGGAATGTCACATCCGATGGGACGCGTTCCAAAGTAGTAAACTAAGGCTGCCAAGTCACTATCGTGACATTTCAGCAAAGAATAGTTGAAACTAGTTTTAACACTTTCCTAAAACGAACATAACAGCGTCATTACTATTTTGACGGTGTCTCAAGGTGCATGAGGACGATTTATGGCCTTACCCTGCCTGACGTACTAAGACGACGAACCAACCGTCACACGAGGAAATCCCCCATCGTGTGATAAGTATTAATTAAGGGATATATTTATTAATGAGTTACCAAATGACGCTGTTGCTAGCACCCGATGGAACGATCAGTGAATTGTGAATGGGATAGAATGTGGAAGGAAGTGGTCGTGGCCAAATACGAAATACTACACTAGCAATCGTCTGGGTGGACTGAGGAAAACCCAAATAAAACCTCAGACACTACAGTTGGTCTTCGTGCCTAGGTATGCACCCCGTACTTTCCACACACAAAGCAGGTGCTTACCGCTCCAATGAGATACTGGGTGACAGCTGGTCAAAATATATCCCGTTTTTTACAAAAATAAACAAACAAACAAACAACAGTTCATTGTATTGCTCAAAAATTCACAACGTAGCACCACTTCCCGAACCAGCACAACCTCTTTCTGCTGTACAGTAATACTTCAACACTACACTTCTAAACACCTCTATTTCTACAAACTCAGCTCTTTCTTCCAATCTATCCAGAAATTTTGCACACTGATATGTGTACGTACTACATGTAGTGCCCATCGTACCTCTATCTCGAATGGCCATGGTTCATTCTATAGTCCGCATTTGCCGCCGGCAATCCTCGTCTCCGTCGCCATCGGTGACGTCACTCTTACCCAAAATATCATACAAACAACTTCGGAAATTAACGATAAAATTTACAAACGCTTGTCTGAATAAGACGCAAGTTTGAACTCGAAGCTATAGTTGTCGGAACCTTTCCAAACCCCCCGTGCTCTGCGCCTTGTTATATTTAGTCATGCGAGATCTGAACAATGTCTGGCATGTAGAAACTCCCGCTTTATTTTGCACCCCGTTGTCCTAATCTCTTGAAACGGTTCAGTGGACGAGAGAGTCGAACGTCGGACCAAGACGGATTGCAGTATTTTGTTATGGGGTTGTAAAGAACGGGTTTGTGCATCAAATGTTTTATCAGGTTCTGCTACAAATAACCCCTTTTCCCATTAATCCTTACTCTAATGTTTCAATCTCGAACAACCCTCTCCTGGAAATAAAATAAATCGTTTGTAGTATCTAAATTTGTAACGTTACATTTGTTTACTGTCACAACAGAAGTATGAGAAACAGTAGCCCAGGAGGACGCAGTTGCTAGGTCTGAACACAGTGATGACGAATGAGTTAGTTAAATGTATAGCAGTTATCAGCTCGTGAAGACACGGGGGGAATTACATTGTTCATTAACAAAAGCGGTATGTAATGAACACAACGATGAAATTACACCTCAACAGAGATTAGAGCATACAGCCTTATTTTGGTTGTTTTGCACGGATGTCAAACTTGGTCCCTCACATAACAATGACTGAGGGTTTTGAGGACTGGGCAATGAAAAGTATTACTGTGGGCGTGAAGTCCGCTTTATTCAATGAGCCCAAAGTAAGGTTCTTACTTACTTACTCCATGGAGCAGAGTCCTTTTTGAGAAACTAACTGGTTCTGCAGCTAGTCAAGAAATTCACCGCACTTTATGGAACCCGAAAGTTCATCACCGTATTCACAAGTGCCCGCCATCTGTCCCTATCCTCAGCCAACTCCATCCTTTCTCCACCCCCTCCCACTTCCCGAAGATCCATCTTAATATTATCCTCCCATCTACGTCTGGGTCTCCCCAATGGTCTCTTTCCCTCAGGTTTCCCCACTAGAGCCCTGTGCACACCTCTCCCCTCC
>Ga0123355_10007492_pt1 | contig 16365 bp, 10 predicted proteins | sample TergutEmb28metaG_3_FD_89872 | JGI IMG/M metagenome (GOLD analysis project Ga0123355, IMG submission 89872) | Embiratermes neotenicus P1 segment gut microbial communities from Petit-Saut dam, French Guiana - Emb289 P1 | ecosystem: Host-associated > Arthropoda: Insects > Digestive system > Gut ...
ACCCACAGTTCACATATGCACCTACGGTTCCCCAACCATTCCATCCACCCACAGTTCACATATGCACCTACGGTTCCCCAACCATTCCATCCACCCACAGTTCACATATGCACCTACGGTTCCGCAACCATTCCATCCACCCACAGTTCACATATGCACCTACGGTCCCGCAACCATTCCATCCACCCACAGTTCACATATGCACCTACGGTTCCCAAACCATCCCATCCACCCACTCGTACACAACATTACGTGACACCGAATTAAAAATGTCACTGTATTTGACCGTACCCGTTAAAACACCTGTTTTAACATTAAGAAACTCTGCATGTTGCCCACACACTGCACTCCTCTGGTGTTTATTTTCTGAAGGTAAGCTATCCATTTCCCAACGATTCGTTTTTTTCATGGTTGATACAGCGCTTCCTGTTGTGGAGTGTAACCGGTCACAGACAGCGGTTCGATTCTCGGAGAAGCTTCCTAAATGTGTTAAAAATTTGGAAATTAGGCCAACAATCCTGTTTATGTAATACCAGAGGCAGTGAAACTTTTGCTTGCATTTCAACATTCCGCGCCTCGCACTGTCGTTGTGTCTGTAGCTGATTGTCCGACGGACAAATTGGCTGTCAGAACAGCAACTAAGTACGCGATTTCAAAACAACCGTTTGCACATGTTAACATTGCCGAAGAAGCTAGGTTAAATGTAAACGAAGTGAGATCTGAATCATCGTCTTAGTGCCATTTCGAGGTTAAAATCTGAGCCTCGTTGAGCCAATCAGCGAAGAAAATTCAAAATATTAACTCATCATCTGCACAGGCTTCATCGGTCGGTCTCGTCTCTGCCCCAGAACATCAGATAACGAGTTTGATGCTCACGGCTGGACGCTGCTCGTGTCACATCTTGAAGGGACGACTGCAATAGATCCCACCATTTTGTGTCGTTACCTCGCGAAGCTTTGCGCAAGCAAATGTTTAGGTCTTATTGTATCAGAGAAACTTAATTTCACGTTACATGTTTAAAAGACTAAAATTACTTTAAATTAAGTATTAACAACATTAAAATGGCAATCATAACTAATATTTCTGGTTTACGTTTTTGAAGAATGTAAGAACGTCATTCGGAAGGTTGTCCTGTTTCTTTGTCACCGATATTTGCTGACCACTTCGCTTCACCTCCTCCCACCGTACAGTTACAAGTGTAAAACATTTCCCCATGCAAACGTTTACTGCCTGTAACTTCACTGTAATGCCTTAAATGTGTTCGAAAACCGTGGTGGGCCACATGCAACCCACAGACAGCGTGATTCCACCACTGCTGTACGCTCTGTCAACTCGTCCTTTCTCCAGAAAGACGGGCGGAGGGTGCCCCTTCAAGAATCGTAATATTTTTCGGTTTCTCTGCAATAAACGCAGTGTCCGCTGTGCACTCCTTTCCACGTTTTCTTTTCTGTCACTCTCTTTTCGTGCTACCGAAGTTTAACAGTTTCAGTTCTTTGTTCATGACAAACGATCTCCATCAGAACATGCAGCTCAAACTTAAGTGGCTGTGCGTATTACCACACCGTGCAACGCTCCACGGGCAGTCACTGTCTTCATAACCCACAAGCAATGAAATCAATTAAACGCACTGCAACATCAAGATACGCGCATTAGTAACCATTCCATTACAGACAGGCGTCTCGTAAAAGCCCAGACAGCAAACCTGTCAGTATCACGGGCCTCGTGGGAAGTATATAGGCTGCAGTCCGATAATGACGTGACGCGACGTGGCCGAGAAACAGAAAGTTACAACTGGGTTGTCAGAATTCGGTTCACTGTGGCTCAGTTGAACAAGAAACAGCACAGCCTACTGTAACACCACAAAGTGAGCCTACTCTCCATACAGCTGACCGTGACACAAAGTGAGCCTACTGTCTACAGAGACTACCGTGACACCACAAAGAGTGCCTATTGTCCATACAGCCTACTGTGACAACACAAAGTGAGTCTACTGTATAGAGAACCTACTGCAACACCACAAAGTAAGTCTACTGTCCACAGAGCCTATTATGACACCACAAAGAGTGTCTACTGTCCATACAGCCTACTGTGACACAAAGTGAGCCTACTATCCACATAGCCTACTGTTACAACACAAAGTGAGCCTACTGTCCAGAGAGCCTACTGCAACACCACAAAGAGTGCCTACTGTGTTGAGCCCACTGCAACATCATACGGTGAACTTTCCACCTACACGGTCTGTTTTCGCTTCTCGTGTAACCCTAAGAACGGCGACCACTTTGCTTATCAGAATGAACTGGGCGACCTTGTATTGCGGGTCGGCAGGTTCGTTGGTAGGGACGAGCTCGACTTGTAACTATCAGCACTAGACATTTCGTGCTTTGTAAGCCTGCATTTTGGATGGGAAAGAAGACGTGTACAGAGCAGACATGTTGGAACCTCTTAAGAAGTATAAAATTATCTTCCAGCGGACTGTTCTACCCTGAAGAAGGAGGCAGAAAGTTTCTTCGAGGTACGTGTAAATATTTACACACTAGAAGGCGTTATATTCGTCGCAGTGGGAAGTTAACAATGCGTGGACGGAATTCAGAAGACTATGTCAATTGTGGGTTGTGTTGTGTGAGTGGTGTTTGGTTGTGCTGAAGCAGCGACCGTCAGAGACTGAACGGGCAGGTTCGGGCTGCGGCCAGTTCAACTGACACAGATTTTGCATGGAAAGGAGTTCCTATCAGTTTCTTCTTTTATTTTTATAGAAAACGACAATATAACGGAATTACGTAAGTGAAAACTTAACATTCGTGAAAGCTGCAATAGGTGGCATAGCAGTGAACAGTATTAAGTACTTTTACGTAAAAACTGAGAACGTTCAAGATCACCCTATTAGCTGCCATGAAGGCACAGATGGGGAGAAGAAGTATGGCTTTACTATTTCTTCAACCTCGACGCTAGGTGGGGGGCGGGTGTTTAAAGCCACGCGCCGGCCGCTTTACCCCCGCGAAAGAGACACGGTACCACCTGTACAGGAGACTAGGTGGGCCAAAGGGCCTGTCTGGACGGGTGCAGAAAACCTCGCCCTCACCGGGATTCGATCCGCGGACCGTCCAGTCCGTACAGAGTGGTTATACAGACTGAGCTATCCCGGCTTATTATAAGGACGTTAAACCAAGTAACAACTTCAAGGTATGCGAAAGCGACTATCTTGTGCGTCGGTGGATATCTGCAAACTTATACAGATTTTGAGGATTTCTTTCTTTTTTCCTTAAAGATATTCCTAACTAACAACCCTCACACGTCACACTTTGTGTGGATTTAGGAAGAGATTTTGAAACACACTGTGGGAGCAGTTCCGGATTCATGCTCGGTTCACTGATCAGGAAATCACGGAGCTATCAGGCAGTTCGTTGCTTACAAAACTGTCTGTCAGTTTATAATACGTAAGAAAAGCCACTCATGTGAGTAGAACAAGCAACGGCTGACACGCAACTCACCATCACCACATTACATTCAAACTAAATGCGTCGAAACAGCCGAAGTTTTGGATGCAGTCGGCTGTATGTCTACTAATCGTTCTGTTGTGCTGTTTTATTTACCGCCGGTAACAAACTTGCCTCAACTCACGTGACAGTATTACATCCATCAAAGTTGTGTGTATTTGACCTTATGGTTGGGGAAAAGCTTTGTTACAAAGCAAGAAATGCTTCCCTGCAGTCGTACATTCTGCACAATAAGAGAAAGCGGGCTTGTGAGACCACTGTGTGTTTGAGTGAGTGAGTGAGTGAGTGAGTATGAGAGTGTGTGCGTGTGTGTCCCAATTTTGACTTTTGACTGGTTTCCATAAAACTGGTGGAAAAATCTGTCAATGCGCAACACAACAACGCCAAAGCTTCAATTTTTTGCTACCCAAAATAACAACATGATAACAATAAAAAAATCTGCAAAATTTTAGTTGGAAAAAGAGAAGAGATTGGCAAAGTCGGGTTACGTAGGTTTGCAGCTACAGAAAGGCAGCACTAACACCGATATCAGACGAAGATGTTATTAGTACGTGCAACTGAATTAGAATACAGTCCAAATGACTGCTTTTATGAACAAGATGACGCACTTCCCAGATCTATAAAAGCAGACCGTTTTCTTGCTGTAAGACACAGTTTCGTAAGGACAGGTCTTGCATAACTGCACAGTTCATGGCCTAGAAGCGATGTGCGATCTTCTGGCATTTTGCGCAGTGCAGAATGGTAGTTTGTTACCGGGACAACCAACCGGCCCATCTTCAAGGCCCCTTGAAGATGGGCCGGTAGGTTGTCCCCAAACGTCAGTAACAAACCACATTCTACACCGCGTAAAATGCCAAAAGACCGCGACGGAAATTTGATATCACGCTAGATGTGAAGTTTTTACGGCGATATTTTATTCGTCAGTCAATCCCTGTGGCCACGCGTTTTAAGGCGTTTGTCTGCGGCCGCTCGATTGCTGGGATTGTGGGTTCGAATCCCGTCGGCGGCGAGGACGTCTCTCTCTCTCTCTCTCTCTTGTAAGTGTTATGTGTTATCAGGTAGAGGTCCCTGCGACGGGCCGATCACTTGTCCAGAGGAGTTTTACCGAGTGTGTGAGTGTGATCGAGGAACCTCACTGGTGGCTGTCGAGCCAAAAGAAAAATTGTATTCGTTTATTATTAATAGCGACTTGGTAGACTGACTGGTGATGAGGATAAAAAATTTGGCAAGAGATATGTCAAGAAGCGAAAGTGCGGTACTATTAGCGTACTTTTGTCAGCTTACTGTTAGAATCCTGTTAGCGTACTCAGAAATATGACGAGCAACCTGCATCAGGAAAGTCACTACATCGGCTAAGGTTCGACACGGATACCTGCAGCTGTAAATTAAGACTGAAAACTTTCCACTGATTGCTACTAACTCAGCTAATTCATTAATCGGGCTGTTAGTAAGTTAATTACGGCTACTTGAGAAGAATGCAAGATACGAAACGAATACTGATCCAGAACCTCAGTTCTCTCTTTGCAGAACCCCACAGGCTACAAAGCCCAAATCCGCAAAAGCCGGAGAGAAAGAAGCCGCAGGCTCGATACTCGTGTTTTATGTGGACAACTGTACCGCCTCTTCTAGGCTTTGGAAGCTGTATGTGACGAAATGTAGCTTCATTTCCATGCGCGTTCGAAAATTGTAAATAGCGATTATTAGGTTCGTCATGTGTGACTCTCCGCCCGCAACTGCAAGGTTATACAAGGAACTGGATATCTGAGAATTCTTTAAAAATGTGTCAAGAAAATTCAAGTCTCACTAAACTCTGTCAATAATAACGGTACTTTATATGAAGACCGATATATGTCACTTATGAAGTCTATCGCTGGAGTTTTCTTAAACTGAGAAATGTTTCAGACAAAATTTGCACGGAAAATCAAAACACACATTTTGTGTTCAGCAACTTTATCGAACGTCAAGAAATTTATGAGATAATGTGGAAAAATACAGTGCACCCAAACAGAACACATATGACAGTATAATATTCTGCATACGATTTGTAAAATGGATAAATAAGGCTATAAACACACGCACCCACAATAATAACATCATTGCTTTTCCATGGAAATACGGGTTACGCGAACGCGTCTCAATGTTACGTTATGGTACATTGTTGTCTTGCCCCACAGCACCATAACCTTCACCGCAATTGTGTGTTCGAAATATATGACATGTTTCTTCGGTACGAACAGCATGCAGTGAAGATCTCTTACTTTGTAGTATTTCTAGACGTAACTTTATTGTAGCAGTTGCTGGCCCGAATAAAGTCTAATATTTTCGGAATCTAAGGCATACAGAGAAAGTCCGGTAACTGCAGCAAGCGCTCGCACGCGTTACAGCAGCAAAAGACAGCCACAGCAGAGCAATGCACTGGGTTGGTTCCTGCTGCAGCGACATCTGACAAGTCTGAATTCTGTGTGATAACCAAATGAACCCAAACAAAAGTTTTTGCTGTAGAGTTACATAAAACTGTAAGAATTGTCTAAATGCACGTGGCGGACATATTTCTGCCATTCAGTCATTCTCAGAGGTGTTACAATACCCAAAAATGCAGGTTCGTAGGACAGATTTCGCCTCGGGTGTCAAATCTTTCAGACAATGTACTGTACAAACACACACAAACATTTAAGGCACTTGTGTTTTATACTTATACCAATGACCACGGTGTTCCACGCCATCGTCTAATTCCACATTTTGTACATCATTAGCTAATATTCTGCTCGATAGCTGTCGGATTGAACACTGGCATTTCCGTTCTAAATTAAGTTAGTTCCAAATACTGACAAATTGACGTAATTATTGAGATGCATTAAATCATTAAAGCATAGCGTTTCTTTACATAAATTAAGAAGAAATGAAATTTCTCGAATGCTTGTTTTCAGTTAGTTTTGAATTGTCGTCCATTTATACATGTCATACAAAAAGGGAAGGATTAAAAGGTTCAACATTGTAATTTTGACTGCTGTTTTATATGGGCGTGCAACTTGGTCTCTGACGTTAGCGAAAAATATACAAAGAAGGCCTTCCATGGTAGGTTTATGAAGAGAACATTGGAATACAAGGAGGAAGAAATAATACGAGGCTGGATATAGCTGTATAACGAGCAGCTTTATGATTGGTTCTCTTCACCATATAATGACATGCTGCATATCTGGTAGGATACTTCTCACCAAATATTATTAGGAAGATCAGAGCAAGAAAAATGAGATAGGAGGGACATGGTAGGGTTTTGGTGGAACCACTGCAGAAAAGAGACCACTTGAAAGACCTACAGATAAATGGCTAGATATTATTAAAATGGATCTCAGAAATAGGATGGGAGGGCGTGGACTGGATTAATCTGGCTCAGGATAAGACTTACTAATACGATTCATGGACATGGATATGAATTTTCGGGGGGGTCCAATTAAATGAGGACATCTGCTGCTAGTTGATTTTTTTAATGAGGACTCTGCCCAGACAGATGAATGAATACATAGCCAAGTCACTATATGTGCCGTTTACTGTACCATTTATAACTGCATATTGCCTACATTACGTTTTTATGTGTTTAGTTTGAATATTACTGCCCTAGAAAGGTTCAACGATCTGCTTGTGTAATGGAGATCTGAGCTAAGAAACTGACTTACAGACGTCAAGCAGATAAACTTCAGGGTTTAAAGAATTTACGACGTAAACATGTTACTGAACGTTCATAGAGAGGCGACAATGTTCAGGATTTAATCTGATATAATTTATTTTACTTGTGCACGGTGCTGCACTGAACCGCTCGATTGGTCTGTCCTCCCCTCTAAAGGCGAGAGAGTTGCAGTGGCTACCTTTAAAGTTAAACACACATTTCATGGAGAAGGGGTTACCACCCTGACAAACCAAAACTAAGCAGAAAATAGAACAAAAGAAGGATGGACACTACTACTACTGCTACTTATAATACTAACAATAATGCCTGAAACCTGGTCAGTCACAAAAGACTGGCTCAGAATGGGCTCCAATAGTTGTCAATGTAATGACGAAGAAACTGCTAGTTCCAGAGTACTTGCTTAATTGTGCAGTGCTGACAGTGTTCAATTATCTGGTAAGTTATTTCGCCAATTAACAGGTAAGTTAAGTGAAACCTATGTAATGTATCGGTAAGTGATTCAGTTCAGCGGTACGCAAACTTTTAAATCGCAGTTCGCTCAAACACGAGACACAGGGCGAAGTGCCACGAAGGTTTTGCAGATGTGATATTGATATACTGCAACGTCGAACTGTGTTCATTTTGTTCATATTTGTATTAACAGCACGATGGATGTGTGACTGTTTAGTAAGTAATACTGATTTTGTTACGTTCCACGTCCGTGCAGGGCAAGCATAATTCAATTTACATAATATTTACCATCACATAATGTTTATCATCAAATATTGTTTATCATCACATACTGTTTATCATCGAATGGTTCACCTATACATTTTGACAGATTCTTCCAAGTTACCCTGAAGATGGTCGCGACGGCGACTGAAACATGTTGGTCATAGACAGTATGTGATAAAAACATCATACATACGTGTATATTTGCTCATATTATGTAAAATGAATAATATTGATTTGTTTATATCTATTCTCGCTAGAATTTCAGCCTAGGATTAGCAAAAGTGCTGACCGACCGTCTATTCCCCCTCGTAAATTTTACGACTTTTTAAAATAATAATTTTAGTGTGAAATGTTAAATTTTAACAGCTACGAACGTAATGTAATTTGAGCCGCAAACTCGTACACATGTACGTAACTTGGCTAATGTGGGGTGTGGGGGCACAATAGACAGGGGTATTAGGAGTCAAGTTGGAAACAGGGGGAAGATTGGTTGGAACCAGTCGTTAATATACATGCACCCGTTTCCCCCACTCTTACCCCAATTTTTTTATTTGCCCCTCTTCAACTCAGTAGTCAAAAAAAAAAAGGGTCGTGTGCAGAAAACTTTTTTTTTGGGAAGGGGCGCGTTTGCCCAGCCCCTCTTGCCCCCCCCCCCAAGTTACGCCTATGCCCATACGTCAAGAAAGTGATAGCAGCACATCAAAAGATTTTCTTCAACATTTGAAAGGCCATCGCCTTTTTTATAACTCAATTTTGTGACATTTGTTTGCAGTTAGGCAGTGGATGACAGCTGTCCAGTCAGTTCTTGCAAAGAAGAAGAATAAGATTTTGGAGATTTTCATCTCCAATCATAACCTCTCTTTGTTTTTTAAAATCTTCATCGCCGAAAACGCTTGTGCACAGATGCGCCTAGTCGCAAACTGACATTCATATACAGCGCGAAATTTCCCAAGTTACAAAAACTTGCTCAAGGCAAGATGCGACAAAATTCAGTCGTTTATATCTCCATTGGTGCCGTAAAAAATTGATCAAATTTGCTTGTGAGTAAGAGATTGAATTTTACGTCCATAATATGTTTGAATTTTAGAATCCATTTCCCTGATCTTGCCCTCCGGTAAGACGGACGGATTCGTAAGAAGTTCATTTCTGCTTTCCTGCGAATTTGCAGAAATGAGAAACAAAGACCTTGTACTGTACATTTATCATGGCGACATTTGTAAGGTCTCTCTACGCTTCTCGGCACTTTGAACTGACAATAGTACGGTCTCTCTTGTGCGCCATGTCAGCAAACTAAACCTTTTTTTAAAGACACTGTCTTATTCAGATGGCGTGCAAAACAACCTACATTTCCTTTGCTGTTCTAAATGAAAAGCAGTGAGATACCTAGCAATATCTGCTGAAAACGCTGGACCTATCAGCCACACGTTATATCTCTAATTTCTTCTCCACACACACTTCACTATTTTTTTTATAACAACTGCAAGATGGGACACTTGAAGAACCACCAACAATGTGACAATTTTTGTCCGAAAAACCGAACCCCTTTGGCATGCAGAATACCGTCGCGCTTCTCTCCTACCAGCATTTCGCGGGAAAGTGCCGGCGATGAAGTCGTTCTTACCCAATGTTATCGGCACATTTACCAACAGTGACCAAGCAGTCACACGACACATCGTCGTGATAGTAATGGCCAATTCAAAAAGTGTTCAAGTGAAGCCGCTCACCATCATGGCTGCAGCACCTTCACAGCACATATTGTCAAGCTCAGTGTAATAAAGCTTCTTTCTTTGAACGCAATACTTCAATTAAAAAAAAAAAGCGTATATTTGGTTATTCTACGGAGTGAATTGGGACTAAGAGGCTCGTCAAATACGTGGAAGTTCTGCTTCTTGCCCTGATGAAGTTTCAAAGCGGCGCAGTTGTCGCAAATTACGCAGGTTCAACCACTGCAACTGAATAGCCTCAGTACTCCAAAGCAAGTTTTGTAATTTGTTTAACCCTTATCCTGCTAACGTGGAGAATATGGTGAGCTCCTAATAATGCCAGCAAATGGCAGATGGGATTTAATTCGGCATTTAAAGGGTTAATGACTTCGTTCGCAGTTTATTCCACTAGCCGCACCGTGGTTTATCTTAATATCAAGACAATCCCGCTGTCTAGGACGTGTGACACAGTTGTGTTCGACTACAAGCCAACCTAAGCCTGCTGTCTACTTGCTTCTAGATTGTCGAATCTTCAGTCGTGCAGCGTCAATTTCAAGACTGCGTTTTATTACGTCATCACCAACGGAAAATATCTTCTTTCTTCGTGTAAGCACAAAGAGCAATTGCACACACACACGCACGCACGCACGCGCACGCACACACACACACACACACACACGTGAAGCAGCAGTTCTTCAAGAGTTTTCTGGTTTTTAGGGCGTTAGCAAAATTGCGAAAAGCGAATATTAGCTTCGTCGTCCGTCTGTCCGTCCACCGTCCGTCCTTCCGAATAGAAAAACTCGGCTCCCACTGGACGGTATTCATGAAGTTTCCTATTTGAAGAAGTAAAAAAAAAATCTATCGAGAAAATTTAAATTTGATTAAGACCTGAGGAGAGTAACGGGTACATCACATGAAGACGTGTGTGCACTCATGATGGTATCTCGCTGAATTCTTCTGAGAATGAGAATTATTTCAGACGGATTTCGCAAAAACAATCAAAATGCATTTTATGTTCAAAAGCGTTTTTCCGAAAATCGTGCCGTTTGTGAGATAATGTGGGAAAATACTGTAGAGCCGGACAGTCCACAGATAACAATGTAATATGGCACATGCGCTTTGCATGCTGCATAAAGAAGGCTGCAGGTACAAAATCAGAATAAGTAATGCTTATTGCTTTTCCAATGCAAAAATGGTTAGGCAAACGCGCTTCAATATTACGTTTATACGCAAATTTCCTGTCTTGTTAATACACGAAACTAACTGCCTGCATATAGTACTGTCAATCATTTGCCCTTCAGTCCGATCCTTATATTTTGCATTGCAAAGTCCTCAGGTCACATTGCTTTTAAGCCTTTAATTTCGCTACAGAACTCCAGGTACGTACTTCGGTTCTCCGTACAGTACCAAAGGACCAGGAAGGTCTTCTCCCTCTCATTATTAATCTAGCAGTTTGGAAAACAGTCAGATTCCTTTACAGCTATTTGCTAAACCTCATCTTGCAGGGCGTACAAATGCTAATTCCAGAAATTTAATGAAGAAGCTGATTCACTTAAACTGACGCCAAAGTGTACACACACACACACACACACACACACATATATATATATATATATATATATATAAAAAGTTACACAAAATACATACACCGGTTGTAAAAAAACCGAAATTTAAATGCACATCAATACAACACTCAGATTTCCCCTGTGAACAGGACAGCACTTGGAAGGAAGCTGATCTGACAACGAAGACACCAATTCTAGTCCCGCCTTATACTGTACGAGTTCGGAGATTGACAACATAGTGTACTGATTGACGACAGGATTTTATGACGAAATTCTTCGTCGCTTCTGGCTTAGTCGGCTTCTATATTAGTTTGCAGTTGATCTGTGTACGTAAAACAAAGAAACAAACAGACAAACAAACAGCGTAACTAACTAAATAAATAACTCCATAGAGCGGAGTCCTTCTTTAGGAACCAACAAGTTATCAGACACGAAATTTCCCGCATTTTATAAAGCCAAAAGTTCACGCTCGCATTCACACCAGGCCGTCACCTGTCCCTCTCCTGAGCCAGATCAATCCAGTCTATGCTCCCCATCCCACTTCTTGAAGACCCATTTTAATATTGTCCTCCCATATACGTATGGGTTTCCAAGTTGTCTCCGTCCCTCTATTCACCTCTCCTGTCTCCCATACGTGCCACATGCCCCACCCATCCTATTCTACTTTATTTGATCACCCGAATAATATTTGGTGAAGGGTACAGATCATGAAGACCCTCGCTGTGTCTTCTCCACTCTCCTGTTTATCGTCCCCTAAGATCATATCTCCTCAGCATCCTATTGTTGAACACCCTCAGCCTGTGTTCCCTCTTCAGTTTTAAGAGACCAAGTTTCACACCCACACAAAACAATGGACAAAATTATAGTTCTGTCTATCTTAATCTTCATCTTTTGGGTAGCAAACTGGACGACAAAAGATTCTGTACCGAATGATAGCAAGCGTTCCCTGACTTCAGTCTGCTCTTAATTTCTTCCTGAATAGAATTTTGATGCGTTAGGGTTGTTCCCAAATATTTGAATTGTTCCACCCTTTCAGAGGATCTGTCACCTGTCGTCATGCTGTTCTCCAGACTGACCATGTACTTAGAGTTATCAGCATTTACTTGTAGACCAAACCACCTACTAGCGACTACTATAGCTCTTTTGTTTCCCTTTGTAGCAAGCATGCCTGCACCCAATTTATTAACATCATCAGCATAAAACAAAAGCTGATGTGTACCGTTTAATGTCAAGCCGTCCTGATTTGCCTGAACCCAACTAATGGCATATTCTAAAACAGAGCTCAAAAGCAATGGTGTGAAGCACCTCCTTCTTTCAAACCATTCTTAACGTCAGAAAAATGTCTGGTATAGTTTTCATTTATACTCATTTTTATTAGTTGTACTAGTTGCACAGGGATACCAAACTCAACGAGATTATTATTATTATTAGTATTATTACTCATTTCCAACTTTTGTAAGCACAGATGTAGCTATTCTTAGTCAACGAATCTGATACTGAATCATATTTTAAGGCAGAAGCACGTTTCACAGAGTCACGATTTTAATTGTGTAGTTAACAGAGTTTTAGATCAAACTGTCTGTCTATTGTTGTCAGTATGTAGTGATTCAGGTATCTTGAAAAGGCAAACTATCACACTGTCTGTTTACACTATTATTTTCATACTGTAAAGTATGCTAACTAATGATTTAAGTTTCCTGCCATTAGTGTGTGTGTGTTTCGTATGTGCCCTGTTTATTGTCCTGTATTGTTTGTGTGATGTGCTGTTTCTGTAATTGGCCATCTGGCTGTTGACTCGGCACATCAATAAACGCGAACCGAACTGAATTATGTCCTGGCCACTGTCGTCTGTGGCCCTGACGACCTACACAGGCTCCTTACGTTCCACAGGGGACGTACTCTTTCCAAAAGGCGACCTTCTAGTTCCGGTCTATTCGTTGCCTGTCATTGACTACCACTTAATGCACTGCACACTTCTCTACTTTCCCAGTGTGGCCAATACAAACGTTGCATTACACGTATTTTGCCTTTTACTGGGTTTTGCTCAAGCGAACCTTACTACATTCCGCTCCTGCAACTCTCTTTGCCACGACTCACGCCTTAATTGTTAATAACAAAATCATGACCTTGCCAAGAAAAATTCCCATTTTTTTCAAAAACGGTTACGTAATGTTCCCAGGGCTGTCCGTCTTTACCCCTCCATGTAAACAGACACATGTTTTACGAATATTCCATACTTAACAGTTACTATTAAAAAACGATGGTTTTGGGTTTATATCGGGCTGACGCTGATCAGAAGTCAAGGATCTAAAAGCCACACGGGCCACGGTTGAGGGGACACGTGGCCGGTGGGCCAAAGGAAGCCACCACGACTGGTTTAGATGATTACCGAGTTATTTGTTCTGTTACACAGTAGCTGTCGACTTATTTGTTAAGTGACGTAGTTAGTTACCGAGGAAAACAAGATTCAAATGACCTAGGCGTAGGTGTGAGACAAATAATGGAAACTGATCTTGGAGAAAAGGGAGCTGACTGAATGGATTTGGGCCAGGACAAAGACAGTGCCGGGTTCTCCTGAACACAAAATGCTGGGCATTTATTGACTAGCTGACAAACATTAGCTTCTGATGAAGGGCTCAGTTCCGTGGAAATAGTCAGCAGCCTAAGTGACGTACCAGGTGTATTGGCTACTGGGTTATCGAATTGGTTATCTGCCGTAGTTACTATGTTTTTAGCTACGTAGTTAGTTTTGTAAGTAGGCGGTGTGTTTGTTACCGAGCTGTTAAATGGGGGAGGTAGTTACTGTGTTAGTTTGTGAGTGACGCGGTTAGATAATTAAATGGTAAGTCAGGCAGTTAGTTACCACAGTAGTTGGTTAAGTAACCTATTCTGTTATATAGCTGGTAAGGCCCGTAGGCAACGTACGTGACGCTACGGCAGAGGAAATGGGTTCAGTAGTTGAGCTGAATGCCGAATACAGAGCATGGCATGACGGACAGAGATTGGCCTTTGGGGATTTTTCTTGTTACTCGTAAATACCCCGCAATATAACTGCCGGACCGCTGTTACAGCCAGTCTGTACCAGCACTGTAGCTACGTTGTAAACCTGTCAACAACTGTTTACATATAAGAGAATCGGCTTGCTGAACAGGGGGGGGAGGGGGGAGGGGGCAGGATATTTACGTCTCACAGTTCAGCATGAAGTCGGAGATGCAAGTAGCTGTCCAGCGGAATTACCACACATGATTATGGCAGGCGGCAGCTTGTTGTAAAGACACGGCTGCAGACAGATAGACAGACGGACACGCAGTTTGAATCTTAGCCATGTTAACCTGCAGGTCTACAGTTCTTTTGGCGGAACTCCCGTATGGTGACGTCTGCATTACTACACATCACTTGTTCATCGGGTATGTTGCATTTAATTCGTCGCTGCTTTACAGCAGTGGTTCAGACGGCACGTGTGGTTTGTGTGTTATTTAGCTCCTTAATATACAAACTGCACCGAACACTTCAGTTCCCGCCTCAAATCACTCAGCCCCTCAGTCAGAACACCCTGGCGGTACCGACCCGAAACACATGAGCACATTTTGTGCACAGACTTGAACAGTTTAAACAGTAAACTAAGTGGACATTACAGCACGCTGATGTCAACAGATCGGGGTTTATAACATGGAATATTAAAATCACATATGAATTACCGAAAAGTGTGTGCAAGGAAGCCGCCGTGGCCTACTGCCAGATAGGCTAATATTCCGGAATCTGCCTGCAAGGCTGAGTAAAACCACGACCTAAGTCAGGACGGACGGTCTGAAGTCCGAGTTTCAAGACCGAAACTTGCCGAATATGAAGCGTGACTGCTGCCAAATGGACAGCGATGTTATTGAGTTGCTGGAACAGTTTCAAGTGTGGGCAGTAGAGATATGATTGGGACCAGATGAGGGAATGTGGTTACATTCAAGACCTGGTCGCTTTACGAAGTAATGCGATTCGCCAATACCTAGTGGTCGGGCTCCAGCGCCAGTTCGGACTTCGTGGACAAGAGGAAATTCCTCGCCTATGTAGTGTGCGGATATGCAATTCAATGGGGCCTCGCGGCCCAGTCCTTGGACTGACTGTGATGTGCTGTTCCATCGAGTTTCTTAACCACACAGGTAAAGGAAAATTTCATTCTATAACCTACCATGAATGCCCAGAGAGAAGTAAGATGTACTGCTCTTCTCCTTCCTTAACTTCGTCGCTAGATGAAGGTGGGTGGTCAACGCCACACCCCAGCTGTTTTACCCCTGGGAATGACCCGGAAGCCACTGTACAGGAGGCTGGTTGGTCACAGGCCCAGTCAGGACAGGTGCGGAAAAATTCGCCCCCACCGGAATTCGATTCCCGGACGGCCCAGCTCGCAGTGAGTCGCCACACCGACTGCGCTGTTCCGGCCCACATTATCTACAAATTGCAGTATGATTAATATCGCATACCGAGAAACCATTTTCCATCGATACCTTCGCTGATACGTGGTCGGGAGACGCATAGTTGTGATCCAGGTCGGTACACTGACGATTCTAACAGTGCGAGTTTTTACATTTTGGCAGCAGTGCTATTTACTGCCGGAAGATGGTCAGTACGGCCGAAATATGTAGCACGTGTTGACGTTTGTTGTGGCTGACGGCAAGACGAACGTCACATCGTAATGTAACATACTGCAACGGGACGAATTGTATAAAAAGAGCTGAGTATCAGGTTGTGAGAAAGACTTTGTTATACAGCTTTTATATTCGGGTATCAAATGTGTGACAGAAGTCCGTTTTAGATGTCCAATGATAAGACGTCAGTCGTTAAACAATAAAAAGGAAAACAAACTCTTAGAGCACACAAATTTATGACAGAACATGGCTTGACAACCCAGAACACAGCGACACGCAGTGTGATCGTTCATCCGTTTCGACACTTGCCTTACGCTATGGCATCTGCCATATTCTCAGTTCAGTGGAAGAAATGCAGAATGTAAGCGTAATGCGTAAGGTAATCTGTCTGGAGTACGGTACAGCACGTTTCGTAACTTCCAGATTATTCTGGAAGGTTGTGCCCCTAAACTAAACTAAACTCCGTGGCTTTAGTCCGCGAGCGAACTATACCGACAGAGCGGCCGCCGCCGGTAGGCGAAGTTAGTGCCAACTTTTGCGGATAGAGGGGTGTCACGTGGTTAGCGC
>Ga0123355_10007493_pt1 | contig 16365 bp, 8 predicted proteins | sample TergutEmb28metaG_3_FD_89872 | JGI IMG/M metagenome (GOLD analysis project Ga0123355, IMG submission 89872) | Embiratermes neotenicus P1 segment gut microbial communities from Petit-Saut dam, French Guiana - Emb289 P1 | ecosystem: Host-associated > Arthropoda: Insects > Digestive system > Gut ...
CCGCTCCCCCCCCCCACACCCCCACCAAGGAAGAACGGTCCTTCCCCCCCCCCCCCCCCCCCCCCCCCCCCCCCCCCACCCCCCCCCCCCCCCCCCCCCCCCCCCCCCCGGGTTCTCCAACAGTGCCCATATGGAGAGGTGCCCGTTTCCAGAGCCGTATTTTACATGTTTCCCAGAATCCCCAGTACACAAGATCTAATAAAATCTTGCCTTCCTCTCGAAGTCCCCCATCAAGGGTCCCCCTGTCCATGGTCTCCCAGTGTGGCCCATATGGAGAGAGATGCTGTGTTCCTAGAGCTGAAGGTTTGTTCATTCATTCATATCTCTCAGAATCCCCAATTAAGGAGCTGTCCCGCAAAACGGGAGAACATATGGTCACGGTCACCGTCCACGGAGCCCACACAGACAGAAGGCCTTCGTACAATGGGGTGAGGCCTGGTTCCCCAAGGGGATCGTTTACAACACTTCTGTCAACTAACCAAGTGTCATGCAACTTTCCTTATGATACCAGCCACCTTGGCTTCAGTAGACCAGAGCCCTGTTACCCAGCATGTGTCCTAGTAACCCTCTACAGGGTAACCCCTCCACACCTGTTGCCACCTCCAATGACCCAGGGTACAGATCGCCACATAACCCTGAGGTACGGACAAGGGATAGGATTTACAGGAGGCTTCTTCATACCATAACTGTTTTTCTTTTGATTGATTTTGCTCCTGACAAATACAACAAAGTTGCTGTTGTGTATAGGTAGTGTCAGTAAACTGGACCATCACATATATTTTACTTAAAGTAAAAGTAACATTGATTGTAGTAACATTGTCAGAAATGTCAGGTCAGCAGCACACCCATTGCATGTGCACTGCATTTACTTGACCTCCATTACTTGAACATAGGCTTTTAGATTCTGTTCTGTCTGTAGTTTTTAGCTACCTGTTTTATAAAGGGTAAATGAGGCTGCAATGTGATTTATAGTATAATGGTGCCATGTGCTTCACTGTCTTGTATCTGGTCTCAACTATTCTGAGAGGTTACAGATTATGATTCACTGATATGGTGCTGTGCTGAACTTTTACAAGTCCAAATTGAAGAATACAAAATTGCAGTGAACTGTGGCCATTCCTGGTGAACTAGTAACATAAATGAGCCACCCTACAACATTCCCATTTCATGCATTAATGATACCTGAGGCTCAGGACCGTATATGACATTCCCTTATCTAAGTGTGGCCATTTGCTGGTGCTTTGTCCAGACACTAAGGTGTGACATTTAAGTTTCCAGATTGCCCTCATTGATATTAGCTTAGAGCAGCAAGTGAGCAGTGACAAAGCAACTGTTCTGTGATGTGTGTAGTTGCAGCTTATGTGTTGCTGAAGCAGAAGCAATGTTTGTACAAGTGGGCAGTTTTGTCCTAATGGTAAAGAGTAAGAAGTGGTTTGAGCAGTGCATCAACGGTTAAAATGATGGGCTTTAAATTAAAATAATGGGGTCAGTGCTGTACGGTTTCCTTGGTGGGTTATTTAAATTGTAGCACTTCCTTTACCAATAACTTAGTCTTATTTGAAGTAAAGGACATTTTTCATGACATCAGAGATTGTGCAATATGCCTTACAAAGTGAAGTAAATGTCCTTATTGCATAAGTACGTAACAATGTTATAGAACTATTGTGATGGAATTCATCCTTTTGTGTTGTGATAAATTAAAAGTAATTTATATATTACAATCATGCTGTTTTTTAGATTGTATGCGACAATGCATACTACATTTTCTAGTCAGTATGACCATCTTCTGGCAAGAATGTACAAAATTTAAAACAATGTGGAATGTGTTAAAACTATATTGCAGTTTGCAAGATCTCACAAATTTTTACTCTCCCTGTGTAGTCTATGATGCTAATATAATCTTTACACAAGAAGAACACAAATTATTGATCAAAGGTCTGAAATAACCTACACTACAAACATAAACACTGGATTCAAACATTGGCTGTAGAAGCTGAAACAGTTACTAATAAACTAAACCCATTATAACAAGATTGTATTGGATACCAAATCACATAATATAAATGATGCATATATAAACAACACGAGAATTACAAAAATTATAGCAGTAAGAAAGGAAAGGAAAAAAAATTCTAAACCAGATAAGGGATAAGCTAAAAGAAATACAGCAATAATAACAACAGCAGACAAGAACACGTAAGGGAAATAAAAGATTACCAAGAAAAAACTGGGTATTTCATAAATATAAATAATTTCTACTCACTAAATCAGGACCTAATCAAAAGCTTCCAGAAGGAAATGAGCATTAATAAAAACTGTTGCTTTAATTATCGGCAAGGTAATGTAATGTTGCTTGATGGAGAAACATGAACTTTGGTCTGATGCTTGGATCTTGCATTATGGCAGTGCCCTCCCACTTATGATGTGCTTCCTGTTTGGTAGTTCCCTGGCTAAAAAGTTGATGAAACTGGACCATCAGACATGCCAGGTATGGTCCTGTGTGACTTTTGGTTGTTATCAAAACTGAAGACCCCTTTGAAGGGCTTCCAGAAGAGAGCTAGCAGGTCTCTTTTGAGCAGTGGAAACACTGACTGCACAAGGAGACAGGAATTGTTAGTGTGCAAGCATTTAGACATAGCTGCCACAGGGTATTATTAGAACTTAACTTTCACACCTCTTACAATATAAGTAACACCTTGACAGGACAAAATAATTCTCTTTCAGACCACACTTTGAATATGTAGGATTTTTTCTGTCACTAGACAGTGTATACAATTCCTTGGACATTGGTAGATCATTTGCTTTTCATTTCTTTGCCTTGAAATGCCTACACTGTTAAAAAAAACTACTGGTGTTGGAGATACGAAGCAGCAGAAGCGCTGGGAATAAACATACTTTGAAGGTAACTGGTGTAGTTACTCTAAGATGTGGTGTCATGTTCCATGACTTTATTACTCTTGGGTGACATTTTGTTTAGACAGCTCCTTTTTCCTCCTACTCCAGTGTCTTCCAGAATTTTCATCTCCAGAACTCATGTTTTCTCTATCACCTTCTGGCAAAAAGTTGTGTCTGGCATTAATCCAATGCTTAGATGTACTGAAAATTGTTAATACAATGTCTCCAGACCACCAAAACACTGTTCTGTTGACAGAATATGTTCCCTCTAGAGCAACAGGTGCTGTTAGTATTTCTGATGTGTTGTGAGCACTTAGGTTTGAAGACATGTTGCCAGAGAGTTCAACAGATGACAGGAAAGATGCAGGTAGGCTGTAATCCTCTACTTCTTTGAAGTATACCGGTGACATGAAGTTTCCTGAAACTTGCAAGGGACGTGAATGGAACCAGTCTCTTGATACCTTGAAGAAGAACTGCCCATTCACCCACTGCTGGGAACTTAGCTGCACGGAGAAAGTGCCATGAAGAGAACCAGATGTCAGGGTGCCAGACCAGTAAGGCTTGAGGTTGAAGCTGGCAGGAAATGGCAGTGGGGTCTGCCCATTCCACAGGACAGATGCTTCCTCTGATAATACATAACCAGATATGATGCGGACCTGGAAATGTGTTGACAGTGCATGAACTCCTGTGTCTAGCTGGCCAAGCTTTGTATGTGTCACCCTCTGGTCCTTCCATAGGGACAAGTCTGGCCCAGGTATGGAGGTGCAGGAGACACGCTCATTTTTAGGCCCAACAGCATGCATGACAAGTGGTTGTGCTTTGTCGGTTGAGTCAGCATTATCACATATGATGCGGGCGAGGGATGTCTTACGTAGCTCAGACAGTTGCCCTGATGACAGGAGATTTTTTAAGTAAACACTTCGGTGAATTTTAAAATTACCATACTCTGGGATGCGATGCCTTGTAGTTTGGTGCATAGGGCCAGTGCTTTGTTCTTCTACCCTGAAGGTGCAAATAGTAGGTACCCAACTATCAGACTGCATGGCATCACATCTCAGAAAGCTGTGACCTTAACAATTAAGTGCACTGAGCCAGCAAACAGCCTGAAGCAGGATATACCATTTCCGAATGTGTTTTCCTTTGCTGATTTGCAACACTCAGCAGTAAGGTAAAAGATAAAGTTGTCTCCCTGGTTAAGTACCACCTAATGATAACACAGGGGAATGGAGGTATAACTACTCACATGGACCCAGATAGTGGTGGTCAGGTTCATTGGCCTGGCCACTTAATCAGCCCCCAGGGGTGGAAGAGCCCTGAGTATGTGGGGGGGAGGGGGGGTGTTGGAGCTTGTCTGAATGCTATGGAGAAGAGTAAACTTTGCTCCTGCAATGAAAGAAACTAAGTTCCCTGGCTATTCAACCCATGGCCTACTCACTATATTGACTGAGCCATCACTTGGATTTTATACTTGACTACTGCATATGAATGCTGACCAGAACTTTACTGTATACTCACAGGATCATTTGACATCAAAATCGTGTCATGTATTTTGTTGTTGAAACTGTGACAGGGCAGAACACTGCATGATGTATTCATGCAAAGAATACTTAACACTTTCTTCAAGTGGGACAGTGGTATGTATGAAACATACCATTGTTTCCTACCACAGACCTAATAAGAGAATAGCCAAAGGCATTACAAAGTTCACGCCATTTTTTTGCCAATATATACATTAGGCAGTGATGTTCAAGTAATGTGTCAGAGTTCTGGATGTGATTTGAATCCTTGTTAATGGCATTATTTAATATGAATAATCTTTTTCCTACCAGGCTGTGTATATAAATTTTAGAGCATGGTGTATAAAAACCATATGATGTTATTTGAGCAGAAAAAGATAAAATTCTGAAATAAACTGCATTTTGTGGAAAATAAATCAGTGATTATGAAATATGTCTTAACAATGCCGTAAATTTCCTTGTTGAATTTCTAGGGGTGCTTTCCTACGTGTATTTGCATATGTGAATGCAGGTGTTTAAAAGGTTAACTTTAAATTGCTTTGTACCGTTGTCATGGTAATAATAAAGATAAAGGCAGATGTCATTTAACACAACTAAGGTTTGTTTATAATGTATATGGAAGATTTATTTACAACATGTTTAGGTCCAAAGGGACCATCTTCAGGTAATATATATATTAAAATTACTAAGAATTGTTACTGGGTTATGAGTGGGTTGTTTAGAAGTGTAATTCATTTTGACAGTTAACTGGTTTATACTGAAGGGTAATTAGGGTGTGTGTAGATGTCATTTGTATTGTAGATTTTGTGGAAAGTGAGATAATGTCCCCCCCCAGCATTGTTTTGATTTGAACTGTAGCAATCAAGGTAATTGTTGGTAGGTGAAGAACATATGGGAGGACATCTTTGAACTGGCTAAATTTAAGATTCTATGTTATAAGTAGTTTTCAGATAAAGAGGTGTTATGTTTAGAAGAATTTCTATTTGGATGATGGTTTTGGAAATAAAATAAAATGCTAAGGTTGGGAAAATATATTATGTGATGGTATGTGAGGGAAGGATTAAAATACGAAAATAGAAAATGTGGAGAGACATATTTTGGAAGATGGTAGAGATATGTGTGCACTATTGGTTTTATATATTATAAAATTTTAAAGTAAAGAACCTGAAAAGACTTGAAAGATTTTAATTATACAAGATACAGAAAGTTTATGATATTAATGTGGGGACAGGATATGTTGTAAGTTTATCTGATAGGTTGAGAAATTTCTGTGGATTGAGGATGCTGGATGGGCTTTATAGTTCAGTGCTGGAGAAATACTATTTGGGTTAATAGGGTAAAAGTCTCTTGTTTTTAGATACCAGGTGGGGTGTTCATAAGAAAAGCAAATTTTATGATAATTCTGGAAGATAAATTTGAAAACTGAAGATTACAGGTTAGGGAAGGACAAATATGTCATGTGATGGTGCATAAAAGGAGAATTAAAATATAAACAGACAGTGTAGAGAGACATATTTTTCAGGATGTTGGAGTTATGTGTGCACTTTTGGATTTAATTATTTCAATTTTTTAAGTAAAGAATATGAAAAGTATTGGAAGATTTTAATTATAAAAGGCACACAATGTAATACTACAGGCAGATAGAAGGTGTATGGTAAGCATAACCGATTAGTTGAGATATCTGTTAGTAGATTGAGGATCTAGATGAACTGTACAGTTTAGTGCTGGAGAAATGCTGTTGTGAGTCATTAGGGTTGTGTCCTTTGTTTTAAGGGTTTAGTTGCAATATGGTTCTCAGTATAGTATTTTTGTGTTCCATGGTATTTTGTTCAGTGAGATGGTTATTGATTTCTCTTTGGTTTTTAGGTATTCCAGTTTATGTAAGAAATTAGCATAAAAGTTAGAGTGAGGGGGTAGCTTTAAATTATAATCAGTATATAATATATGAAATATTTTATATGTTAAAGTGGGGAATGGGGTGTAGCTATCTGAATAGTTGTGCGAAGTATGAATTTTGCTTCAAAATGTAGGGACTTGTGTTTATGATCTGCTGTGTGAGTTAAAGCTGTTTTTAACTCTTCTTATAACTTTGATGTATTTATTAGCTGAAGATGGCCCCTTTGTACTGAAACATGTTCTGAACAAATCTCCCAAATACATAATAAACAACCCCTTCATTCTGGTAAATGGTATCTTTCTGTACCATTATTAAACTTTGATTTCATAGTTTGAGTGTTATTCTTTCTCCAAAGTGTTAGCTACTACATAATGTGATACTGGTGGAGAAAGTCACTACATCTAGCATGAAGAATGCAAACTTTTGCTTGTGTTTGATAGAATTTTGAATTTACTATATCATTTTTTATATTCTTTTTAAGTTCATACCTGGGTACTCTTAATGCACTAAACACATTATATTTTCAGTTGTATCAATGGAAGAATGTAAGCAACAAGAATGTCACCACTCGTATATCATCAAGTTCCCAGCATGTCAGAAAAGTGCTTTGTCCTTTGCTGGTTAACAGCTTATATATGAGGATATATATAAACCTCAAGGCACTGGGCTACAAGCCACAAGGTCACAGGTTCGGTTCCCGAGGGGGTCTTATTCATTTTGGTTGCACTGTAATTCCTGGGGCCTGACTCATCCTCTTTAACAGAAATGAGTATCATATCAAAGATATCTCTTTGGGGGGGGGGGGGGAAAAAAGGGGGCCGTTCACCGGGTTGGACAACATTGCCACCTTCATGTGCCAACTGTCTAGAACTTCTGGAAGCCTTAATATCCTGGAGCCCTAAGGGTTTCTCTAGGCCAGTAATGGGATTTCTTTACCTTTTATATATAAAACCTCACCTGGTGTGAAAGCTTGTGGAGATTCTGGTGTCTCATACCAGAATCGGTCTCCTCTTTTCAGTCTCACAAATTGGTCTGTCAGTAGACATGTAATAGTAGGCCCCAAGAAACTACCATCCAGGGGTTTTTCTGCCAGTGCCCCTGTGTAGAAGTCAATGTCATCCACAGACCTACAAAAATACATTTAATATGAAATAAGTTACTTTGATGTGAAGCTGATGGTTGTGCAGAACTGTTTGTAGTAGACCACAAACCAATTAACATGGACATCTGAACTTCCAAGTTGGCAAACCCAAAGAATGAATCTGCACTTGACTTAAGAGCACAAATTGCCATATGTGAGTCAATTGTTCTTTGAAGGCAGTGAGTTCTGCGTAAACATTGCAGTCACATAGGGCACTTATGTTTCACATTTAGGAGGCATTCAGGCCAGCTTTACTTCAGTATGCATGATCTTGCTCAATTCCTCTAGGCAGATGTGAGGATCATACCTCAAATTATGCCTTGCCCGCTTCTGTGGATCTTCAGTTTGCAAGACATTCTATCATTTAACATTTATATTCTGAGCTACTATGTTGTTAAGTAAACCATCAATAAATGAAGAGAGCGTGCTGTATTCCACACTGTTGGACTCACCTGTATAACTGTGTCATCTTCTCTAGAGAACCACTGTCAATGTAGTTCCTCATGTCACTGAAATTTTGTGGACGTGAGAGACCACAGTGCGCTCTCCAGGCAGTGTATGTGGGCAGTCCATGGTCCCTTCCTCTCTGGATATTCAAGGACACTAGATCAAGTCCGCACTGAATCCCATGGTGCCCATTAGATGCAGATCGTTGTTCAAAAAGATGTTTGGTCAGCTGAAATGCATCACAGGTAGTCAAACATTCATTCTGCTTCCAAAGAGGTTTATGAAAATTTAATAATAACTATGATTGTTCAGCTTAGCCACATGGTGATGTTAGTATGAGAGGACCAAACATATGGAATAATTTTGTTTGTTGTTTGACTCCTTTAGATTCGCTGTGTTCTGCATAAACAGGGTGAACACTAGGCCATTGTGCTAATCACTAGACCACTAGATCAGCATCCAAAACATCCAGTTTCACATAAACGCTATTGCCATTACTATTAAAGAGCAGGACAAGTTAGCAAATGTATGCATAATATAGACATTATGCAGTGTTTGCACAGGTGCTTCAGATATTTTGTGGTTTCATTGTATCATGGCAATGGCAATATGCTTGAACAAGCAGGGGTGTAAAGCATGTAGTCTCAGTGGAAAGTGGTCATAAAACTGTCCAATCTAATTAATAATAATTGGCTTGACAATTTTTCATATCATTCACAAATCATTCTCCACTTCCCTGCATACGGTAGATGAACAGATGCCTGGATGGAGCAGTTTCACTAAGCACACCATGGGGATGGGAAGCAGAATACTATAGTCAGTACAATAATGAGGCTATAGGCTTAGGTTCAAATTCTGGCAGGCACAAGAGATTTTTGTCTCTTCCAAAATGTCCAGACCAGCTCTGGACTTCACCAAGGTGGAGCATCCACAGCTCATCGTTGACCAGTTGGCTTCATGTAATGTCATCATTAAGAATGAGTGAAGCTGTATCTGTACTAGCCCTACTTTCCCTCATGGACAGAGACAACTTCATCTTTGCCTTCTACAACATGGGGATGAGAACATGCTGAAGAAGGGTAACTTAAAATCAGTGAGTATGATAATAACAACCAACCACCTGAAGATATAAATGTAACTCCCAAAATGTCAAGTATATGGAATGCACCACATAGAATTTAGTACCTTAACATGATGAAGTGCAACATTTACTTTTGGATTCTAAAATTTTAACACTCCCAGGTTTTCTTGGTCATTGGATTTCTGTCCCAGCATTATTTCTAAGCATTTTTTATAATTCTGTTAGCCTAAGAAAGGAAGTTTCTTTAACCTTGTAAAGCCTAGTGGAGTTTCTGAATAAGTGGGCATAAATCAAAGATAATATTCTCATCAGAAACAAAGGGTTAGCATAGTAGAATGCAGCCAGCCAAAGGATGTTAAACCAAAAATGAGAGAGGGCAAATAAAGAAGTTGTGTAAACTGCAAGGAGAATTAAAGTAAAAGGGCATAAAACAGGGAGGGCTGTGTGTGCATATCACTTGCTTTAACATCCACAAACTGCACGGTGCCTTGTGCAGTGTATGTATGTGTTATGTACTACTTTTATAATAAACATTGTTGGACTGGTCAGTCAATGGAATGGAGATACAGTGTGTTTATTGTGAAGTAGAACTGATTTTTATATTGTTCACATGAGCTTCAGGCCAATCCTGGTGGCTGCACAGTCTAGGAATGGGTTTGCAGCTGCTTGTTTGCTGGAATTGTGGGTTCAGATCCTGCTAGCAACATAGATGTCTACAAATGTTGTTTTTTGTCAGAAAGAGGTCTTTATGACAGGCCAATCCTTCATCCAGAGGATTCCTACTAAGTGTGTGTTTGTGTGTGTGTGTGTCATTGAATGTGATCAAGTGCAACAATAGCCATTTATCCCTACAATGATTAGGTAGAAAGAAGCCAGAATAGAAGGAAAGAAGGGAATAGATGAGCTTCACATGGCAAAGGAGGAACTCTGTGTCATTAAACATGGCAAGACCAGTGCTCTACAATGAAATCTTCCAACAGACTTGCAAGGTTTGATGAGAGTTGTTACCTCTTCAGAAAAATAAGGATCAACTTTTGCAGCATGGGTGTCCAAGGCCCCTCTGATTATATCATCCAGTTGTCCAAGGGTGTACAGCCTGTATGGGTTGAACAGCATACGATGTAATTCCACATACTGTTGTGTGCCATTTCCCAGCATCTTCATGAGGCTCTGCAAAAGCAGAAGGTTCTAGTTTCAGCTGAGATTGTATTCCTCAGCAATGCAAAGTGGGAGCTGTGTATAATGTTTGATGCAGTTGTTGGTGATTCTGCATTTGGCCCACAGAGTGTACTTACAAGTTTTATCCAGTTCTCATAATAAAACAGTGATTATTCCCTATACATTAACCTTCTCATTATGATACAGACTTTTATATATCTGTGGTTTAACAATTTGTTCAGTAACTCAGGAAATAATGTCAAGTTGTAGAATGATAAGGGAATAATGATTTGGCCAGCATGTGGATGGAAGTTGTTAATGGCCTAATTTGATGTATTATTTTGGCATTTTCCTGAGTAGACTGATGAAGACCTGAGAGACCATAGGATAAATGATATCCCAGACAAGACACAAACCAGGCACATACTGAACAGCAGTCAGAATGTGACTACTTGTGGCAGCCTTGTCACCGGAAATCATAGTGACTTGCTGGAAGTGTACTTCAGAACATATAAATGTTTGTATGTAGAAGGCACTAGCACTGCCACAACACTGACTGGGAACTAAATTTTTTTTTATTTCTCTAACACATAGCAACCAGACAATCTGACAGACCCACTTGAATCTAAAACAGTTGAAAATTCATTATTCTTGGGAACTGATACTCCTAACATAGTGCTTTTTTGCAAATGCACAATATGGATACAATTGCCATTCTTTCTTATTCATGAATCATGGCTTATGCCTTCATTCCTCTTTAAATTCAGAATTATTTCTGAAATAATGAAGCTTTGGGTATTTGATAGAGCTCTCAGACTGGGTGTGAGACCATTTTTAACCCTGTACCTACACAAGGAAATACCATGTCAACACGACCATGTCCTGAGCACATCAAGCAATTCTTTAGACCACACAGGCACTTATGTCACACTGCTACACAGCAATTGACTCAGGAGGCACCAGTCATGAGCTGTTGTGAGCCTGCTAATAAAACATTTAGTTTTCACAAAATCTATGGTGTTTCTCAACTAGCAAAATGACTGTTAGCATATCATGACACATTCTGCTCGAAAGAGGTATTCACACATCAGTCCAATGCCAATATGTATTAAAAAACAAATGGGTTTCCATTTTTCCAGTTTTGCAAACCAATTTTATTTCATAGTACCAAGATTAAAATGTAGGGGCTCGTACCTTGCACGTTTGTGTGGTATAGTCATTATGCTGTACAGTGACCTTAGATTACTCTGTTTAATTTGTGTGCACGTGGAAAGACTTGGAGGTCTGTATGCCATGATCCATAATGACCAACTGAATTCAGTCCACATACTTACACCGTACATATACAGGATGTTTGGTGATTTAATGTTGTAACTCCTGGATTAGATTCTTGACTTCACACAGAATAAAAATGTCGTATCAACATGGGTCTGAGCAACTGTTTCAAAGCTACAGGACTTTAAACTTTGGCCTTTGCACTTGCCATTAACCTTCAGTAGGATGGATGGTAGATGCATACTACCCAAAGACAGCATCAGATATACTGTCAATATGATGGGGCACCTGCCCATTGATGCTGGCATGCCACACAGGTTCTGGGTTAATAGTATCCTAGGTTATGTAACAGAAGTGTGCAGAATTGGCCTACCAGGTCACCTGACCTCATACCGAAAGATTCCTACATGTAGTGACACATAAAAAACGTGGTTTATTAGGTCAAAATAGATACACAGGATACATTATAGGAATGCATACTCGATGCAGCAAAGCACAATAACAATCTAAGAGTTATTCTTACTGCATCACCTTCCATCTTAAAGTGGGCCATGCTGTGTATTCAGGCCGAAAGCGGCTATTTTAACACCTGTTATAAACACACTGTAACACTGTAATATTGTATGAAGTAGACAGAAGCATGTCTTCCACTATTCTGTGAGTTTCTGTGCCCACCTATTATTATAAGGGTAAAGAAAAAATTCATCCAATAAAATGCCATAAAGCACAGAGTGCAGTAGAGGTAGAGCTCAGCTCTTTCTTTAACCTCGGTGCTACATACTGTTGGGTGTTCAACACCATGCCCTGGTTGTTGTAGCTCCTGGCAAGACTCGGTACCCATTGTATGGGAGGCTGGGTGGGCTCAAGGGCTGTTCCGGACAGTGGGGAAAGTCTCGCCCTCACCGGATATCGAATCCCAGACCGACTAGCCCATAGCAAGTCACTATAGTGACTACACTAATCCAGCCCACAGCTGTCCTTATTCATTCACGTTTCAGGAATTCCATAGCTTTGCAATTGGACCCAAGGTGACATGACTTTTTGACTCTGAGTTCAGGAATCTAATTCTGAAGTTATGACAGTCACTGGGCACTGTAAGATTTCAGTATTGTATAACTAAAATGGATATACTTATGCACTGACAGGTGTTAGCAGCTACTGTGGTTTCTCTAGCTCCCAGGTCCATGTAAGCTCTTGCTGGCAGTAATGTTTTCCAAAAATGTAACTCTCATGGTTGGCAAAGGATTGCTGTGTTATAACTGAGGTAATGTCATGGTATAGAAAGAAAATGCAGTGGCTGTACTGACACTGGACTCACCAGTATCTTAGTATGCCCAAACTTACATGTACTGGTTGTGCTAACACTGGACTCACCGGTAGCAGAGTATGGCCAAACCTAAATGCACCTGCTGCAAAGCTGTTGGCAATGGAAGCATCTATAGATGCATTGTAACCATGGAAATAACCAGATGGTTGTGGATTCAAATCAAGTTGGAACATTAGTTCATCACCTGTAACCAGTGGCATTCAATGTTAAAGGAGGAACAGAGCACAGTTCTTATGTCTAAGCACCACATTGCAGAGGTATAAAAGGTGCATGGTGGTAACATTTCACATATTGTACATATCAGCATTGGATGGAGAAGTCACCTTGGGGTGTAATCATTTAACCCCACCTTCCAACCAACAGAGGGAGTGGGGGAAAAACCCCAGTACCAGTAAAGGCCCCACATAATGATACTGCTCTTTTTGGGCTGTGAACTCTACCTGTCTAGTCCATAGTCCTTTGGTAACTACTCTGTTGTGGCCCATGTAATAACTGCTGTTTAGAAACTGGAAGACTTATTATAATCATTTACTGCATTGCCTTACAAATAAATTTAACATCTTGCACTTTCTTCAGCGCTTTACAGTATAGTGGTAATTATAAGTATTACTTTCAATTTCAACAAATCTGCATTTTGCCAAGTATATGTCAGTGCTTTTTTTTTAATGATTTTCACAATAAAGAGTAGTTATTTTAACAATCTGCCTTAACTGCTAAGACTTGTTATGAAGGAAGCAAAAGAGAGAGGGAGAATATAAAGGTACCGTAAATTGCCAAGATTATGTTTCATCAGTGGAAGTTGAAACAAGAGTATGGAACCTTCATGGAAGGATAGTGACAGGGGAACACTAAGTACTCTGGAGGGAGGGGGGGTGGGGGTTTGGAAACTGTCTTAATGCCACTTTGTCTACTGGAAATCCCACATAGACATTTGCAGTGCAGAAATACTGACTTTTAATGCCATTTAGATTAACTTCAAGTTTCAAATGGATGTAGAAGATATGTTTGTGTAATTTCCATGGTTGACACAAAGGAACATTACTGACAGAAGATGCCAAAAAATACTTTCAGATCATGAGCAGTTTGAACCCTTAGATTTACCAACCTAACAGCACTGGCAGGAACTCAGCATATGTAATGTGCTGCAGTTGTGCTGCTACAATGCGTCTGGCTTCTTGGAATATACGTTCATCTTCCCAGGATGGGTTGAGTTCAGCCAGCTGGTTTGCAACCAGATTATGCTGACGTGCCCACAATAGGTGCATGGTTGTCAGGTGTAGGTTTTCATTAGCTCGTGCATCTCCTGTCAATGGAAAAAAAAATCAAAATAACTTAAAATGTAACATAAGCCTTTAGGCTTTAGCTGCATCGTGTGTTAAACTGGTTGCCAGGGTCAGAGGGATGTTAAGGAGGATTTGTGGAAAAGTGAAGCCATACATTGCTTAGTGTGTATCCACACTAAGCATCACACTGCCCCCCCCTCCTCCTCCTCCTCCTTTTCCTCCTCCTTCTCCTCCTCCTTCTTCGTCTTCTCCTCCTTTTTCTTCTCCTTCTCCTCCTCCTCCACCTCCTCCTCCTCCTCATCCTCCTCCTCCTCCTTCTTCTTCTTCTTCTTCTTCTTCTTCTTCTTCTTCTTCTTCTTCTTCTTCTTCTTCTGCTGTGGTGCAACAGTCTGATATCAGGTCTTGGCTTCCTGAATATATCTTCACCCTTGTCTACCCACTGCTCTCTTTTTCCAATTGCTTATGCTCAATATCTTCTTAGAATCTTCCTCTACTGTCTTAATCCATATTCGTTTAGGTTTGCCTACAGGTCTTTTGTCCAAGGTTTTTCTTCTGTTTTTGAGACTTTTGATATTTTATGGGGAGAGGTCAGCCCCTCACCCCATCCCTAACCTGGGTTTTTAGGTCTCCATATTTATGACCCCCAGAGACAACTGGCCCAGCCATTTTCATAGGCGTTGGGTAGCTTGGGACCGTGGGAGTGCCACCTCCCCTACTGACAATAACTGTGATGCTCTTAGGGGTACTGCCACTGTTAGACCTTTATATTAGTCCACATTCTTTTTTCACTCTCCATTCACCCTGAAAGTCAAGACTGCAACACTGCAGTGTCCATCAAAGAATTCAAAGGTAGCTTTTGGATGAGTCTCAAAGTAGTGGTGTGCTTCCTTATATTTGGTGAGTTTAGAGATGTTACACATATAACAGGTTTTGTGTTCTTAAGGCAATGAATGTTGGGATGCATTGTTGAGTGCCTGCATACCATCTTGCTATTCCTCCTTCAGTGTAGACATGGGCTAAAGAAACAAATGGTGTGAGATCTTCACCCTTCTGGGAGGTTATGCAGCGCTGACTGGTAGTTGGTTGCCGACATTTCGGGACAGCCTATCAGTCGGCCCGATACGTTGTCCCGAAACGTCGGTAAGTAACTATCAATTAACGCTGGGTAACATTTCAGAAGAGCGAAGATCTCATTTACACCACAGCAGAGGCCTGCAGTCACTCAAGAAAATTATGTGTTATACCTCCAGTCCTCTTATTTCAAACTTCCCTTTTTGTCTCACTCAGTCCTCATTACTTCTTCATCCCCCCCCCCCATTCAAAATGCAGCCCTTTTCAGGACACTTGTTCTGACCCACTCCTGGTATATAACATAAGCGATGTTATTGCTCAACTTATTTCTCTTCTGAAGATGGAAGCAGCAGGTTCCTCCAAAACGTGGGTAATCATCCGTGAAAGTACATTATATCATCTTCTGCATTTTCTGCACACCAACTGCAATGACTCTGTTTTCCAGTTTATTATGGTGGTGTTCATGCATTTATTCCTGGCCACTTGAGTAACCTTACAGTAAGAATGAAATAAGCTGTGTTAACTCATCCCCTACTGGCTACCCAGGCATTCAGATAACTACATTGTGGTAGTATCAGTAGACATAAAGTGGGTACTGATTGTGTAAATGTATGATATGCCCTCACTTATTCAGTTCAATTTTTATGCACTCATTTTCAAATTCATTGAATAGAACCATAGTGTTCAAAGATATAACTCTGCATATGGTGTCTCAGAATTTTAAGTATTGTCTTCAATCTCATTAGTGCTGTTGCTAAAATCTTCATCTACATTTTGAATTACAATTGTTTTAATTGTGTCCTCAATCACACCTTCTTGTTCATAATACTTAGTTCATGTATCGTCCACATTTGCCCATCCAATAGGAGGCTTGCTGTGCTGTAGGGGACGTTTTTGAGAAGAGAAAAATCACATGCATCTGCCAATTTTGAATCCCAGACTGTCTAAACTGTACCCTAGTCACTGTACTGACTACACTATCCCAGCTCCATAACCATATGTACAGAGTACATATTAATTATTTAACACTCATCATTTAAACTAGTTTGCACAAGAATTATGAAACTGTTGTTCACATTTGCAACACACAACAATGTTTGTGCATTCCGTAACACTCATACAACAAATGAATGAAGAATTGGTGGTGAAGAGGGGGGGGGGGGGGGGGCTTTTTTTTTTTTTTTTTTTTTATTGGGGGGAATATACAAAAACATAATCTTTTTTTTTTTCTCCCCTCCACAAAAAAAAATATATTCAAAAAAAAAACCCACCC
>Ga0123355_10007494_pt1 | contig 16362 bp, 13 predicted proteins | sample TergutEmb28metaG_3_FD_89872 | JGI IMG/M metagenome (GOLD analysis project Ga0123355, IMG submission 89872) | Embiratermes neotenicus P1 segment gut microbial communities from Petit-Saut dam, French Guiana - Emb289 P1 | ecosystem: Host-associated > Arthropoda: Insects > Digestive system > Gut ...
AATACAATGATGGTTCACGTGCATTTATTGTTATGCAGGGGAGAAGTATTGTGTTTTCTCACCCGATACGCAATGCCATGAGCAGTGGGATTATGAATGAGTCAGTGATAAGTGAATTAGATGACTACACAGATTTTATCCGATCACTTCGATTTGATGAGTTTGTAGAGGCGTGGGTGAATGTATCTTCAGGAGATGATATATTTGATATGAGAGATGGAGAATGATGAATTAAATGTGTAATGACAATACTTCCAATCAGTGGTACGATTTACAAATGATATCTTGCATGAGTATTTCGAACGACTTTGCATTGGAGGCGTGTCATGACTAAGCTTGAGGTTCTGTATAGACATTTCGGATATACATCGTTTCGGTCTGCGCAAGAAACGCTCATTGATGCACAGCTATCAGGCAGGGATGTGCTGGGCGTGATGCCGACAGGAGCAGGCAAGTCCATATGCTTTCAAATTCCTGCGCTGATGCTCAGCGGTGTGACCTTAGTGGTTTCTCCGCTGATTTCGCTTATGAAAGATCAGGTGATGGGATTGATTAAGGCTGATGTTCCGGCGGCGTTTATCAATTCGTCTCTGTCTGTGCGGCAGTATCAGGAGGTGCTCAGAAGGACAAGGGTGGGGCAATACAAGATCATATATGTTGCTCCGGAACGGCTTGAAACAGCGGATTTTTTGCAATTTGCCACTCAGATGGAAATTGCGCTGGTTGCTGTGGATGAAGCGCATTGTGTGTCGCAATGGGGTCAGGATTTCAGGCCGAGTTATCTAAAAATAAGTACATTTATAGGCAAGCTTAAAAAGCGTCCGATAGTCGGGGCTTTTACAGCGACTGCGACAACAGATGTCAAGGCCGATATTATAAGGTTGTTGGGACTGCAAAATCCATTGAGCTTGACTACCGGGTTTGATCGGCAGAATTTATACTTTGGTGTGGAAAAGCCGAAAAATAAGAGTGTGCGTTTTCATGAGATGATCGCTCAGCGCAGCAATATGTGCGGTGTGGTGTATTGTGCTACGCGAAAGACTGTGGATACTGTTTGCGCCGAATTGCGCCGCAATGGGGTGGCGGCATCGAGATATCATGCTGGACTTAAGGATGCAGAGCGGCGGCTCAATCAAGATGATTTTATTTCAAGTCGTATTTCGGTGATGGTTGCGACCAATGCGTTTGGTATGGGTATTGATAAGCCTGACGTCAGGTATGTGATCCATTACAATATGCCTAAGAATCTTGAAGGGTATTATCAGGAGGCGGGTAGGGCGGGGAGAGATGGTGAGCCGTCGGAGTGTGTTTTGTTGTTCTCGGATGAGGATATCAGAATTGCGGAGTATCTTATAAAGGATTCCGGTAATGATGCGCCACTGACGGAATGGGAGCGACGCGATGTTCGGTACAGGGATATGGCGCGGCTTGATAAGATGATCAGGTATTGTGAGGTTGAGGGTTGTCTGCGGCAGTATATACTCAGATACTTTGGTGAGAAGCAAAAGGGGGTGTGCGGTAATTGTAGTAATTGTAATAGGCCCGGTTGGTGGGTGCGGGTCAAGCAGAGGTTTGTTTCCTACAGTGCACAGTGAACTATAGGAAATGGGTGGGTTTTGTAAAAAATGTTTGGTTATTCTTCGTGGCTCATGGTATGATGTTGCTGCATTTAGATTCATACTTTTAATGTGTGGGGGTGCGTTAGTGGTAGCGGTAAATATTGATGGGGTTTTGGGTTTTGCTGATGAGCATGCGTTCAGTGCAGTGGATATCCAAAGGGCTTTGGAAAAATTGGAGTCGCTTGATGAAAATGGATGGGTAAATTTGCCGCTGATATATGGTGCGGGGCTTTCGGATGAGATAAAAAAGACGGCAAGTAAGATTTGTGCACAGTCAGAAGTGCTTGTTGTGCTAGGTATTGGGGGTTCATATCTCGGTGCGCGTGCGGCAATCGAATATATCATCTCCCCGAATTATAATTGGACTCAGAAGCGTACACCCGATATTTATTTTGCGGGTAATAATGCTTCGGGTGCGTATTTACAAGAGGTACTTGAGCTTATTGGCGATCGGGATTTTTCGGTCAATGTTGTGTCCAAGTCAGGTTCGACGATTGAGACGGCGATTGCGCTGCGTTTTTTTAAGGCGTTGCTCGAAATGCGCTATGGCATGGCGGGGCTTAAGGAGCGGCTTTATGTGACAACGGATGAGGGCTCGCCGCTTGCGATGATGGCTGAGCGTGAGGGGTATGAGTGTTTGCTGATGCCTTATGGTGTCGGTGGGCGATATAGTGTCCTGACTGTTGTGGGGCTTCTGCCTTGTGCGGTTGCGGGCATTGACATTGATGAGATGATGTGTGGGGCAAAACAGGAACTTGAAACAGGTGTACAAGGCGCTTGCTTGTATTCTTCTGCACGTCAGATTTTATATAGAAATGGTAAGAAGATAGAGTTGCTGGCTTGTTTTGAGCCTGCGTTTAGGTCTATGGGTGAGTGGTGGAAGCAGCTGTTCGGAGAGAGCGAGGGTAAGGAGGGTGTTGGGATTTTTCCGGCATATGCTGATTATACTGCTGATTTGCATTCAATTGGGCAGTACATTCAGGAGGGTGAGCGTAGTTTGATGGAGACATTTGTTTCATTTGAGCATACGCACCAAAATCCGATGATTCCGGGCGGTGCGTTGCACCGTGATCAGATTGCTCAAATTGCCGGTATGGATTTGCACCAGGTGAATCAAGCAGCGCTACAGGCTGTAAAGAGGGCGCATATTGATGGGGGTGTGCCGGTTATAGAGCTTGGGCTTTATGAACGCAGTGCGGTGTCATTTGGTGCGTTGGCTTATTTTTTCGAGCGTTCATGTGCGATTTCGGCGCTGATTTCCGGGGTGAATCCTTTTGGGCAGCCCGGAGTTGAGGCGTATAAGAAAAATTTGTTTGCGATTCTTGGGCTGTAGATATTGTATAGTTGGCTTAAAACTGTTAATATAGTTTCAGGTCTTGCTTTGAAGCATCTATAGCTGCTCAGGTTGAGCTGATTTTAGAGCAAGTTCCGAAACATTTTAAGGATTTGAATTTTTGAAAGGGTGTGGTGAGTATGGTCAGGATTATCATGGGTCAAAAAGGCTCCGGAAAGACCAAGCAGCTAATAGAACTCGTTAATAACGCAATCAATGAAGAGCAGGGAGATGTGGTTTGCATTGAAAAGGGTGCAAAACTTAAATATGATATCCCGCACAAAGCAAGGCTTATTGAGGCGTCGGAATATGATTTTAACGGGTATGATTTCTTAAAAGGTTATATCAGCGGTCTGTATTCGGCCAATTACGATATCACGCATATTTTCATAAATAGACTATTAAAGATCGTCGGACAGGAAGTCGATGAGCAAATGGAAGCGTTTTTTGAGTGGTGTGAGGGATTTAGTAAGCGTGAAAATGTGAAATTTACAATCAGTGTAAGTGCTGATGTGGCGCTTGCTTCTGAGGCGGTTAAGAAGTATTTTTAGCTGGACGTTTATAAGCAGACAGTGATTTTTAGATAGTATGGTAAATCAAGGGCGGGGGTTATTCCCCCGCCTGAGTCAAAGAAGGTTTAAAAAGTGGCGAAAGACGTACCATTTGATGTCAATCTCGAAGCGCTGATATCCGGAGCTCGGCCTAAGCTGTTGCTTCATTGTTGTTGTGCGCCTTGTGCGACTCATGTCATTGAGTGTCTTTCGTCTGATTTTAATGTTACGGTACTCTTTTATAATCCCAATATCATGCCGCAAGGTGAGCATGATCAGCGGCGTGATGAATTCAAAAAGCTTTTGTCGCTGGAGGGATTTGCTGAGTGTGTTGAAGAGATAGTGGTGGAATATTCGGCGGCTGAGTTTTCCGAGGTTGCAAGGCCGTATTGGGATGAGCCTGAGGGTGGTCTAAGGTGTCTTGAGTGTTTTAGACTCAGGCTTGAGCGGACGGCTCGGTGTGCGGATGCTCTGGGGTTTGATTATTTTGCAACCACGTTGACGGTCAGTCCGCAAAAAAATGCCGGGGCGATCAATGAGATTGGTAGCCGAGTGGCCGGTTTATATGCGTGTGATTATTTGGTTTCTGATTTTAAGAAGCGCGGGGGGTATCAGCGGTCTGTTGCGTTATCGAAGCAGTTGGGGCTTTATCGGCAGCGGTATTGCGGATGTGTGGTCTAATCTTAATTCTGAGATAGGAAATGGTGACAATGAAAAATAGTAATAAGATTAGAAAGATTGCTTTTGCCGGGGTGATTGGGGCGCTTTATGCGGCGCTGACCATGTCGCTTGGGTTTATCAGCTATGGGCCGATCCAATTTCGTATCGCTGAGGCGATGACGATATTGCCATTTTTCTTTCCGTTTTCTATTTTGGGTCTTTTTGTGGGGTGCATCATCGCCAATCTTATGAGTCCTTATCCTTTAGATATCGTGGTGGGTCCTATTGCGTCGCTTATTGCGGGTGTGTGTACGATTCAGATTTCGAAGTTGGGTAGAGATAAGGTCTGGGTCAAGGTGTGGGGTTGTTTTCCGCCGGTTATCGTCAATGCTGTGCTTATTGGTGCGATGATTGCGTTTTATATGGTTGGGTTTAGTGATTTGCGTGTGTTTTTAACTGCAATGGTGGTTAGTGGTTTGCAGGTTGGGTTTGGGCAGTTGGTGATTTTGTATGCGATTGGGCTTCCGGTGATGATTTATCTTCCGAAGTCAAATGTATATGGACGGTTGTCGGAATATGTTGGTTAATAGATTACTATTTTAGTGAGGGAGCGTCTATGAAAGTGAAAAAAGCAGTGATTCCGGCGGCGGGGCTTGGTACGCGGATGTTGCCTGCCACAAAGACAGTTCCTAAGGAGATGCTTCCGATTGTGGATAAGCCGGCGATTGAGTATATTGTTGAAGAGGCTGTTGCGTCCGGTATTGAGGATATTTTAATCATCACGAATCGGGGCAAATCTGCTTTGGATGATTATTTTGATTATGCGCCTGAGATTGAGGGTGCGTTGTTGCGTTCGGGTAAGCGTGCGGAGTTTGAGTTGGTGCGGCGCAGTGCGCAGATGGCCAATGTGTTTTTTATACGTCAAAAGGAGACGAAGGGCTTAGGCCATGCGGTGTTGCAGGCAAGGCATTTTGTTGGGGATGAGCCTTTTGCTGTTTTATTGGGTGATGATATCATGATGGGTGAGGTTCCTGTCACTCGGCAGCTTATTGATGCGGCTGAGCGGTATGGTGCGGCTGCGTTGGGTGTGCAGAGGTGTACGTCGGAGGAGATATCCAAGTATTCTTCTGTTGAGATAACGGAGCTTGAGGAGCGGATATATAGGGTTACTGATATGAATGAGAAGCCGAGTCCGAAGGAGGCTTTTTCAGAGTTTGCGATTTTGGGCAGGTATGTGTTGACACCGGGTGTTTTTGATATTTTGGAAAATACGCCGCCGGGTTATGGTGGTGAAATTCAGCTAACGGATGGGATCAGGGAGTTGTGTCAGGTTTCGCCGATTGTGGCGGTGGATTTTGATGCCAGGCGCTATGATACGGGGAATCTTCCGGGGTTTCTTGAGGCAATGGTTGATTTTGCGCTGGAGAGTCCGCAAGTGGGTGCGTGGATGAGGGATTTTTTGATTGAAAAGGTGAGAGGGTTCTAGTACTCCATTGTCAAAATAAGCTTACAAATCTTGCGGCATCTTTGTTCCGTCTGACTTCGTTAAAAAACCTTGAAAGACCAGTGGTATTCCCGCAGTTTTTTGCCTTGCCAGACGAAAAAATAAAACGCAATCATATACTAATTATCAGTGATACACTACACTAGTGTGCTTGATTTGAACATAACGCAAAAATGGAACGCCCGGATGGGCGTTCCATTTAACTCCCTCAGTCAGCTTCGCTGACAGCTCCCTCGCGAGGGAGTCGCGTGTTAGCCGGAGGTTAGTGCGCGTTCTAACCAGACTGCGGCAACGTCTATGGCTTCGTAAAAACTGGTTTTTTCACTTTTTTTAACGACTCTGTCACGAGATTTAAGATCCGGATCAGTGTATTGGAGTTGAACGGATACCCGGGAAGCCAAACTTAAGTCATCATGTGATTTGGTTTCCAAAACTTGTAGCATGATGATATATTTATCCGACATGCTTCCGTAGTAGATTAGATTGTCTTTTCTGCGCAGGGGGTGGCCTTTGTATTCTAATAACTGCTTGTCTTTTGTTGCCGTTGGCATAGTATGTTCACCTCTGATAGTTACTTGTTCAGGTATGCTGTGAGCAGTTCCTGAAGCAGTTCGTCACGGTCGAGCCTGCACATGAGGCTGCGTGCGCCGTTATAGTTTGTTATATAAGTTGGGTCTTCGGAGAGAATGTAACCTACGATTTGGTTGACCGGGTTGTAGCCTTTCATGCGCAATGCTTCGTAGACTGTTGAAAGCACCTCACGTGTATCGACTCCGGCCGAAACTACATTAAATTTTCTGGTGAAATCATCCATTTACAACCCTCCTAGTGTACGACCTGACTGTCATTTATTTTGTTAAGTTTGACACTCGCTCCATTATAAGCAACTTTTGGATCAGTGTAAAGCGAATTATTATTACAAATAAATGACAAAGTGTGATTATAAGTTGCTCATGTGGTCTTTTCCAAATGGTACGGGTAATAGCGAAGATAGGGAGTAGCTAACATATCGTCCGTCAGCTCTGGCGCTGAGTACTTCAAGGTCAGGTGCAAATTCGTGCAGTAGTTGGCGGCATGTTCCGCAGGGGAGGCAGTAGGAGTTGCCTTCAGAGATGATGGCGATGCGTTTAAAGTTGCGTTCTCCGGCGGATACGGCACCGGCTATGGCTGAGGCTTCTGCGCACATGGTTACGCCGAATGCTGCGTTTTCGATGTTGCATCCGGTGAAGACGGTGCCGTTGCTGCATTCAATTGCGGCTCCGACTTTGTATCTGGAGTATGGGGAATAGGAATTGGCCATAACGTCTGCTGCCAGGCTAATGAGTTTTCTGTCTGTCATTGTGTTACCCTCCATTTTTTAAAGATACTTCGCTTTGCTCAGTATGACAATGCGCGTGTCTATTTGTAGTAGTTTATTGCGCTTTCAAATATGGGTTGTTGTTTGTGGCCATGAATGTTCTTGGCGACATGTGTTCCGGCTCTTTCGGCATGTCCCATTTTGCCGAAGATTCTGCCGTCAGGACTGAATATGCCTTCGATGGCGTGCATGGAGCCATTGGGGTTGACGTCGGTGTCCATATATGGTATGCCTGCGCCGCAGGTGTATTGCGTGGCGATTTGTCCGCTTTGGATCAAGTCGGATATGATCTCATCCGACGCACAGAACCGTCCTTCGCCATGTGAGATGGCTATGGAATGTAAGTCGCCGACATTGCACATGTTCATCCATGGTGAATTGACAGATGCAACACGTGTGTGTACATATTTTGCTTGATGTCTGCCGATTAGATTCTGAGAGAGTGTCGGTTTTTCTGCATCGGCTGCAATGATTTTTCCGAATGGTAAATAACCAAGTCTGACAAGTGCTTGAAATCCGTTGCAGATGCCGAGCATGAGTCCGTCACGCTTGTTTAAGAGTGCAAGTGTGGCTTCTTCAATTCTTTCATCGCGCAAAAGTATGTCTATAAACTTTCCTGATCCATCCGGTTCGTCTCCTAAGGTGGAGCCGCCGGGCAGGATAAGTATCTGGGTTTGCGCAATGGCCTTGGCCACTTCTTCGATGGACTGATGGAGCATTGCAGAGGTTTTGTTTCTTACGACTAAGATTTCGGCATTGCCGCCGGCTCTTGAGATGGCACGTGCAACATCGAGTTCGCTGTTTGTGCCCGGTAGTGCGAGAATGAGCGCTGCGGGTTTGGCGAATTTTTCTTGCGCGATATAGGCCGGGCGCATAGTGTAGTCGATTTTGTTGACTTCTGATGTTGCGGGGGTTGGGTTGGGTACTGTGGGAAATATGCTTTCCAGCGGTGCTTCCCATTCGGTTTTGAGTTCATATATGTCACATGCTTCGCTACCTGCGATGATGAGTGGTTTACTTATGGTCCGGCCGAGTGTTTTTGCACCGAGAACAGGTTGGGTAACTTCGGCAATGATCGTGCCGGGTTGTGTGCAGCTAAGGCTGCTTAGGATGGTTTGAGGGTCAAACTCGAACCCAACGTCGTTTCCAATGGTCATTTTGAATATGCCTTCAATCAGGCCTCCATCGGTTACAGCCCATGCAGAAACAATTGTTTGTTCTTCAATGAGGCGGCGTATTTTTGTCCACGTTTCTTTAGTTGTGGCTAAGTCATCGTCTATTTCGAAAATCACAACTTCATGGTTTGCTCCTTTAAATTCAGGAGATATGACAAACTCTGCGTCGTTAGGAGCAATGGCAAATGAGACCAAAGTCGGGGGAACATCAATGTCATTAAATGAGCCAGACATGCTGTCTTTGCCTCCGATGGCGGCTAAGCCGAGTTCCATTTGTGCTTCGAATGCACCGAGTAGTGCCATAAATGGTTTGCCCCATCTTTGCGGCTCATTGTGCAGACGCTCAAAATATTCTTGAAAACTCAGATAAACTGTCTCAGGGTCACAGCCTGCGGCAACGAGCTTAGCCACGGATGTGACGACTGCTGTTTTAGCTCCGATGAATGGATTGAGACTTGATAGATAAGGGTCGAATCCATAGGCCATGACAGAGCATGTGGTTGTTTCTGAGTCGCATGAAACAGGCAGGAGCGCTGCCATGGCTTGGGCAGGTGTGGATTGAGTCTTACCGCCTAATTTCATTGTGACATTTGCGCCTACCGTGCCATCGAACATTTCAATCAGTCCGCGTTGTGAGCAATAGCGCAGGTCAGTTATCAATGTGTGTAAGCGCTCGCGGAGTGGTGTCGCATCGGATGTGGAGGTGCAGGGTGTTGCGGATGTGCAATCAAGTTTGGGTACATGTACCGAAGCGTACTTTACCGCACCGTTGGTTGAGAGAAAGTCGCGCGATATATCTACAATGACTTCGCCGTCAAAGTGCATGACCATCCGATTGGTGTCTGTAATATCCGCTACGACATAAGCTTCAAGATTTTCAGACTCAGCTTTTTGTATAAAATGGTCGACATGTTTGGGTGCGACCACTACGGCCATACGTTCTTGAGATTCGGAAATGGCAATTTCGGTGCCGTCCATGCCGGGGTATTTGGTGCGGACTGTGTTGAGGTTGATGTTGAGGCCGTCGGAGAGTTCACCTACAGCGACTGAGACGCCTCCGGCACCAAAGTCATTGCATTTCTTTATGATTTTGGTGACCTCGGGGTCTAAGAACAGTCTTTGAATCTTGCGTTCTTCACCGGCATTGCCTTTTTGGACTTCGGCGGCCATGGTTACGAGTGATTCAGTAGTCTGTGTTTTTGATGAGCCGGTAGCGCCGCCGATGCCATCACGCCCGGTTCTGGCACCTACCAGTATGACTTTGTCACCGGGTGTTGGTGTCTCACGGATGATGTCTTCGGCCTTGACAGCGCCGACAACTGCGCCAAGTTCCATTCTTTTTGCGACATATCCGGGATGGTATATTTCATGCACAAGACCTGCGGATAGTCCGATTTGGTTTCCATATGAGCAGTTGCCTCGGGCGGCTGTAGTGGTCAGCTTTCTTTGAGGGAGCTTGTTCGGTAGCGTATCGCTAAATGGTGTGCGGGGGTCACCTGCACCGGTGACACGCATGGCTTGATATACATAGGCTCTGCCAGAGAGTGGATCACGGATTGCACCGCCGACACAGGTTGAAGCACCGCCAAAGGGTTCGACTTCGGTGGGGTGGTTGTGGGTTTCGTTTTTGAACATGAGCAGCCAGTCTTCGGTCTGACCGTTGACTGTTGCATCAATATGGATAGAGCAAGCATTGACTTCTTCTGAAATCTCTATGTTAGACAACATGCCGCGTGCACGCAGGGCTTTGGCAGCAATGGTAGCGAGATCCATCATTGTGATTGGACGCTTATCGGCAGCATCTCCATAAGCTTCTTTGCGGGCATTCTTGTATGTCTCAAAAGCGGCCTGTACATCGGGGTCGTCGATTTTGATGTCTTCGATATGCGTGAAAAATGTTGTATGCCGGCAGTGATCAGACCAATATGTGTCCAAGACACGAAGCTCTGTTACTGTGGGGTTGCGCTTTTCTACGTCTCTGAAATAGGCTTGTGAGACTTTAAGGTCGGCCATATCCATCGCCAGTGAAAAGTCGTCAAGGATCTTAGAAAGTCCGCCGTCATTGGCTTCGATAAATCCGGAAATAATCTGTGCCTTTCCGAGCTTGGGATAGTTTATGGTCAAGGTTTCGGGTTTTTCACTTTGGGCTTCACGCGCTTCAACGGAGTTGATTAAATAGCCGCGTATTTTGTCTATATCATCTGTGCTCAAATTGCCGGAGATGATGTACAGCTTGGCAGTCTTTACAATCAGGTCACCTGCTTGCTTATGTTTTAGAGCATATAAAAGTTCCATCAGTCTTTCGCATGACTCCGCGCATTGATCAAATTGGCCGGGTAATGGTTCAACAATTAAGATGTGACTATGTTCGTCAAAATCAGGAGGGAGTTCGTCATAAAGTATATCTGTTTGGGCAGTCGCAAAAATGGTGTATCGTGCATCGGTATATATTTCTTCCGTGATGCCCTCCACATCGTATCTGTTGAGTATGCGCACACAATCTACGCCGGTCAGGCGAAGGAAGTTGCGCAATGTATTAGCCGTTTGCTGCGCCTCGATATTAAATCCGTCTTTTTTTTCTGTGTAGCAACGAAATACTTTCATGTTTTGTCCTCCTTTTAGTCGAGCATCATCAAGTTGATTGTCCAATCAGATATATTGCGAAATACCGCAGACTGGCTGGGTTCTGCTCTTACAATGGCGCCAATCGGGGTGTAAATAGCATGTCTTTTATATAAAATGGGGGCAAAAGGTGCGTTGAGTCTGATTTCATCTACAAGCCTTTCTGATGCCCAGCGAATTTCGTGTTCGGTTCTTGCCAAAAGGAAGTCGGTAAGAAACGGTGCATAGTTATTGCTGGCTGTTCTTCCGAAATTGAGCGGCCCGGGCAGTAGCAATGGGGACAGGTCAAAGTCTGCACCCAATTGAGTTTCGCCATAAAACATACCGAAATTTTCGGTTCTGAGTGCGGTGAGAAATCGTTCCCAAGGCAGTTCGCGCACGATGACATTGAGTCCGTTGCGCCGGAGTCGTTCCGCAATCTGGTGGGCGGCGGCTACTTTGTGGGTGTTTTCGATATTTACAATGAAGTCAATGGTAAACTCGATCGTGCTTGTGACCTCGCCAAACTCGTTTACACCGGTAATGATTCCGGGAAAAGGGTTGTCTACGTATCCATTTTGGCTTATATCCAATCCAGCTCTCTGTAGTAGGCGTGCCATCTGCTCAAGTGGGGGCAAATGCTGGTATGCCCACACCGGGTCGTAGAAGGGAAATGCCGGAGAAAGGGCAAGAGGTGATGCCAATGTCATGCCCGGAGGCTTGATATTCTCAACGATGTAGTCACGGTCGATTGAGGCAGAAATCGCTCGTCTGATATCCGGATTGCGCAATGCGACATGGTTGGCGTTAAATCCAATAAATTGTAGCGATGTGGTTTCAAAATATCGGGTTTCACGCAGTCGGTTGAGCCGGATATCAAATGCACCCGCCGGATCATCCCAGATAAGGCTCAGCTCGCCGGTGTCAAAAAGCTCGGTGAGTTCGGTATCGGCGCATTCTCTGAGATGAATTAAATCTAATGGTAAGTCTGCAAAATCTCTGTGCATTGAAAATGCAACGAGGTGCATCGCTTCATCGTGGGGGAATCTGAAAGGGCCTGAGCCCGGAGGAAGCCGACTGCCGCTGGAACCGCTCTTGATGATCGGCACGTCAAGCAAATTGATAAAGCGGCTGTTCGGTGATCGGATTTCTATAGAAACAGTCAAATCCCCGGTGACGTCAATGCTTCTGATATTTTCAAAACGGCTCGCAAATCGTCCGGTTCGTGCAGCTTGTCTTATGGAGTAGGCGACATCTTGTGCTGTCAGCGTTGTGTCGTCATGCATGGCAATATCAGATCTTATCACAAATTCAAAGAGCATATTGTCTTCACTGTACCAGCTTTCAACGAGCTGGGGGTGCGGCATGAGGGCGCTGTCGAGTACAAAGAGGCTTTCGTATAAGAGTGAGGACAATACGATACTGTCTCTGTTGAGTGTTGTGAGCGGATTTACAGAACTGTTGGGGTCAAATCGCAGTGTAAATCTTCCGGGTATTTGCGGTGCAACCGCAGGGGGAAGCTCCGGCGTATCTTCATCATATGCCGGAACGTTGGTTTCAGCTTCTGCGATCGGGGCAGCCGGGGTAGAAGGGAAGAAGATGCAGGCTTGCAGCAAGATTGCAGGAATGAGTATCAGTAATATAGCGCATCGGCGCAGGTAAATGTTAAGCAAAATCTAAGGTCCTTTCATAATGATCGCAGCTTGGCTACCGCGTTTGCCTTTTGTTTTGCGGTGTGACCAGTATTTGTCGCACAAGCAGGCGGTGCATTCATTTGATATGGATATATTTGAAATTCCGGATCGGGTCAGCAAGAGTCTGTTGGCTTCTTTGAGGTCTATCATGTATTTTAGATCTTGTGGCGTAATGCAAGACTCTGCGTCATCGCCGAGTGCGTTTCGTAGATCGTCTGCAACGTCATGGTCTGTTTCAAAGCAGCACTTTGAGATACATGGGCCGATGGCGGCGTGAATATGTGCGGGGCTGCATGAAAATTCGGTCTGCATTTTTCTGATGGCAGCGCCCGCTATGTCGGCGGCGGTTCCTCGCCATCCGGCGTGTACGGCGCCGATCACGCCTTGGATTGGGTCGTGCAGCAAAATGGGTACACAGTCACCTGCATAGACCATCAGGGCAAGTGTGTTGTCATTAGTGATCATGCCGTCGGCAAAAATGCGCTCGGATGCATCGGATGAAAATAGTTTGCCCCGGTCGTCTTGTTTTACTACACGGATGTGTGTTCCGTGCACTTGTCCGGATACGATGATGTCGTCCGGTGTGATGTTTAGGGTCTCGCAGAGTATCTCATAGTTGCGTTTGACGGTCTTGATGTCATCGCCCAGATTTTGCCCTAGGTTCATAGATGTGTATATGCCCGAGCTTACGCCGCCGTGACGTGTTGTGAAAGCATGCGATGTGTTTATATTGGGGGCAGTCATGTAGGTGACTGTGTTGTGTTGGTGTTCAATCAGCAAGATGTTCTCCTTCAAAAATCTACATGCCCCGTCCGCAGCAATCTTTATATTTCATCGGCAGTCCATTGGGACGTTTCTTTCCGCATGGGCAGGGGTCATTGCGGCCGATTTTTTGCATTTTTTTGGTCGGTTGCCTGCGGGTGTCGTAACCGCCGACATTCTGTGCTGAGGCGTTGTAATTCTTGGCTACACCTCGGCGTTGCAGGGATTCGTCTTTGCGGATTCTGACGGTAAATATACGTCTGACGACTTCTTCTTTAATGCCGCCGATCATCTGTTCAAACATGTCAAAGCCATCACGCTTGTATTCGTCAACCGGATTGGTTTGTGCATATGCTCTGAGCCGCACACTGTCACGCAGGCTTTCCATGGCATCAATGTGTTCCATCCAAAACTCGTCAACCACACGCAACATGATCACGCGCTCAAGTTCACGCATGAGCGGAACGGTGCTGCCCGGTGATGCGCCGAGTTCGGCTTCTTTGGCATCGTAGACGGCTTTTGCTTTGTCTTCGAGCAGTGTTTGCAGTTCGGCCTTGTCAAAGCCGTTGTCGGGCATGGTGATTTCGCCTTTTTTGATGAACAGTGGTTCAAGCGGCAGTAAAATTTCTGCCAGTTTGCTTGATTCGTTTATGAGGCTTTGGTCAGCGAATATGTTATCGACTGAGGATTCGATTGTTTCGGAAATCATTGTGCCGATGTTTTCGGTAACGTCTTCACCGTCGAGCACTTTGCGGCGCTGATTGTAAATGAGTGTGCGCTGCATATTCATGACATCATCGTACTCAAGTACGGCTTTACGTGATTGGAAGTTGCGGCTTTCGACTCTGCGTTGGGCTTGCTCGATGGCGTTTGAGAGCATTTTTTTGTCGATGGGCATATCTTCTTCGAGCCCAAGTGATTCCATCATGCCCATGATTCTTTCAGAGCCGAAAAGGCGCATGATGTCATCGGTGAGTGCAATGTAGAATTTTGTTTCACCCGGATCGCCTTGTCTGCCCGCACGTCCTCTGAGCTGGTTGTCTATACGCCGGGATTCGTGGCGCTCTGTACCCAGAATGAAGAGGCCGCCTGCGGCTCTGACTTTTTCGCCTTCAACGGATGTGACGGCTCGATGCGTGTCCATTTTTTCAGCAAACATTTTTCTGGCTTCGATGATCTCTTGGTCGTCGGTTTCGGCATAGCCTGTGGCTTCGGCAATGAGTTCATCGGACAGGCCTGCTTTTTTCATGTCGTGTTTTGCCAGGTATTCGGCATTACCGCCGAGTACAATGTCTGTTCCACGACCGGCCATGTTGGTTGCGATGGTGACGGCGCCGAGCTTACCGGCTTGGGCGACGATTTCGGCTTCTTTTTCATGGTGCTTAGCATTGAGGACATTGTGCGGTACGCCGCTTTTTTTCAAAAGGGATGCAAGTAATTCACTCTTCTCAATGGAGACGGTACCAACCAGTACGGGCTGTCCTTTGCTGTGACAGATTTCGATTTGCTTGATGATTGCTCTGAATTTGCCCATTTCGTTCTTGTAGACGACATCGGGATTATCGATACGCAAGAGACCGCGGTTGGTCGGAATTTCGATAATGTCTAGCTTGTATATTGTGCCGAATTCCTCAGCTTCTGTCAGGGCGGTACCGGTCATACCGGAGAGCTTTTCATACAGGCGGAAGTAGTTTTGGAATGTGATGGTTGCTAGGGTCTTGCTCTCACGTGCGACTTCGACCTTTTCTTTGGCTTCTATGGCTTGATGGAGTCCTTCAGAATAGCGTCTGCCTTGCATGAGGCGGCCTGTGAATTCATCAACGATGATGACTTCGCCGTCTTTTACGACATAGTCTACGTCTCTGCGCATGGTGCCGTGGGCTTTGAGGGCCTGGTTTATGTGATGCGAGAGCGTGCTGTTTTCAAGGTCGGCGAGGTTTTCGAGGTTGAAGTGCTGCTCGGCTTTTTTGATGCCTTTTGCGGTTAGGGTTGCGGTTTTGGCTTTTTCATCAACGATGTAGTCTGCACTCAGTGTTTCATCTTCTTGGGCTTTTTCATCCAGGCTTGCGAAAACGGTCTTTTTGAGTCTTGAGACAAATTCGTTGACTTTTGTGTATAGTTCGGTGGATTCGTCGCCTTGTCCTGATATGATGAGCGGGGTTCTGGCCTCGTCTATGAGTATGGAGTCCACTTCGTCCACGATGGCGAAAATATGGCCTCTTTGAACCATATCTTGTTTGTAGAGCGCCATGTTGTCTCTGAGGTAATCGAATCCGAGTTCGTTGTTTGTGCCATAGGTTATGTCGGAGGCGTATGCGGTGCGGCGTTCCTCGTTGGTGAGGCCGTGGACGATGAGTCCAACGCTTAAGCCCATATATCGATGGACTTTGCCCATCCACTCACTGTCGCGGCGGGCGAGGTAGTCATTGACGGTGACGACATGCACGCCTCTTCCTGCCAGTGCATTGAGATAGGACGGCATGACGGCAACGAGGGTCTTACCTTCACCTGTTTTCATTTCGGCGATTCGGCCTTGATGCAAAACAAGTCCGCCGATGAGCTGTACGTGAAATGGGCGCATACCGAGTACTCGGTCGCAGGCTTCACGAGCGGCGGCAAAAGCTTCGGGTAAGATATCGTCGAGTGTTTCGCCGTTTTCCAGTCTTTCTTTAAATTCTGTGGTTTTTGCTTTGAGATCGTCATCGGATATGGCTCGATATTCGTCTTCCAAGCTTTCAATTTCGGTGATTATGGGCATGAGGGCTTTGAGCTCCCGATCGTTGTAGGTGCCGAAAATTTTTGAAAATACTTTACTTATCATAAAACGAAACCTTTCGTACGCTTAAAGTCTATTGGTTAACGAGCGACATTATATCACATAAACAAGAAAAATAAAACTGTATATCAAAAAAATCATAGATGTAGTTGACAAATGCGATTACATTTGCTATCATGACTTTCGCGCCTCTCATTATAGCGTGTCAGTGCGCTGGTGTAGCTCAGTTGGTAGAGCAGCTGATTTGTAATCAGCAGGTCGGGGGTTCGAGTCCGTCCACCAGCTCCATATGGGGGATTACCCGAGAGGCCAAAGGGGGCAGACTGTAAA
>Ga0123355_10007495_pt1 | contig 16361 bp, 13 predicted proteins | sample TergutEmb28metaG_3_FD_89872 | JGI IMG/M metagenome (GOLD analysis project Ga0123355, IMG submission 89872) | Embiratermes neotenicus P1 segment gut microbial communities from Petit-Saut dam, French Guiana - Emb289 P1 | ecosystem: Host-associated > Arthropoda: Insects > Digestive system > Gut ...
TAACCAATTTCATGTTTTGTTTACATGTAAAATAACCACTGCCACCGGGTGACAACCCAACTGCAGTAAATAAATATTATTATTATTATAAAATTACAGTTACTGTCATTCCACACCCTCCATAATCTCCAAACTTAGTAGTTTGTAACTTCTTTATTTTCCCAAAAGTTAAGATGGCACTAAAGCAAAGAATATTTAATAATAGGACTATGATGCAAGCAAAACAATAAGAAGCACTTGCCAAGTTTCCAACATTTCACTCCAGATAATGCTTTTTCGGTACAACTCCCATTTTCAAAGGGCCAACACTAGTATAGCATTGCTAGGGACAATCAAATTCAGTGCACAAACTATTTGGTCACACCATATAATGTATTTGACGTGCCAGATTTTACTGCAGAATCATGGTTTGGTGTCACCCACATGATAATAGTGAACTGCTTTCAGATAAGTGGATTTAATTGAAAGCAATCCAAATTATGGTAAAGAACCAAGAGCTTTCACATGATAAAATAACATTAAGATTCAATAGAACGTAGCACAGATAAAGATGACAGGGGTCAGCTGACAGCAGATGAGTCACATCATATGTATCGTGCAATAATTATCAAGTAATATATGAGATACAAACAACAGAACAAACGAGGGATAAAAAACTTACATTTCATGTGCATGAAAGCGGGACAAGGGCAAAACATGGGGAAGGGGAGGGAAAAGTACAGAAGGATGATGACAGGGGAAAAAGTGAACATCCAACAAAATTCTTTCAACACTAGAAGACATCAACACTGTGAGAAAATAAATCAGTTTTATGCCATCAGAAGCATGTAGAATGAGGTATGCAGGGTTCAGAAACAAAGAAGCAGCAGCTCACTTTAATGGACATGTGGATAAACTGAAGGAGATTACATTTACAATGTAATACAGACTTTAATGTATTTAATTTAATAGTTGAAAATTATCATGTTGTTTTATTTTACATTAATTTTGAATCATCCCTTCAGAAATATAAAATCCAAGTTTCACTGAATTCCAGGTTTATTTTACCATAATTTGAGTGCATTCACAATGGATATGCAGTATTCATTTAAATAAGAAACCTGACAAACTAATCAACAATAATATACCAGAGGGCAACAATGCCTAGTAATGTGGCAATCTGCAAAGCCTCTGACATCAAGACCGCTGGTATGACAAACACTTCCTGCACAAGAAGGAGAGAAACTTCTAGAGGTAGCCAGCGATGACCAGAAAGAGATGGCATATTCAAGGGCTTACTGGGATAGTGTAGAAGGTTCCAGCAGTGCAATCAGTGCTATATAAGGCCAGCAAACTGCAAGAAATAGTGAGTCTTGTCACAGTGATTCAGAGTGTGGGGTGTATAGCAGAGCGAGGAGAGTGGATGATGGAGAGTAAAGGTGAGGAAATGCATAGTGTGCAGCAAGTGAAGCAAATCTGTGAAGTACTGTGTTCGAGACCAATGTCAGGGCTATGAGCCCGGAGTACTGAGTAGATGAGTACTGAATTGTCTGTTGAGAGTGATTCTTGAAATTCTGGTGAAGTGTTCTGTGGCCATTACTGTTTTAATTGTTTTATCTGTAGTGTCAATAAACACTGTTATTTGTTTAACCCAGGGCCTATCAGTTATAATATATAAAAGTGTAACATTTCTATTTCTTCTCTTTCCATTTTCCCACTGGAGACATAACACAGAACATTCAAAATTATTACGAAATTTATTACTATTTCTGTCCATATTCACAGCAGCCATATATGGATTTAACAGTTACGGGCTAGGATATTTACAGACATGATACCAGTGTCAAATGTGTGACTGTATGTGCTTTACCTGGCCATCCCATTTCAATGTAAGTCCAGTGCCTGTGAGTTTGAAAATTATGAAATGGGCTTCATTTTCTACTACGACCCCACTCAACTGTGTAGGAATTCCTACACGACGTGTCCCAACATAGAAGACTGGGATGTTTTCCTCTGCAATAAAATTATACACATACTAGAGACATAGAACTTTTTTATGTGGTGTCCTGGTGTCTGGAACACTCCACAAACCATCTGTGTTCCAGAACAAGTAAATTTAGAAATTGCACCATACAATTACAGAACCAGGACTTCGTTTTCATGCTGTTCTGATGATAACCTAACATACCTACATTTTGAAGGTAAAGCACTTTCCTTTTTGGAAATTCCAGGCACATTCACAAAATCACAAAAAGCAACCATTAGCTTCTTATGTTTGCCTGTCTGCCTGTTCGTCCATCTACATGGAATAACTTGGGTTCCACTGGACGAATTTTCATGAAATTTGACATTTGAGTACTTTTTGAAAATCTGTCCAGAAATTCAAGTCTCATTAAAATCTGACAAGAATAAAGGGTGCTTTACTGAGGAGTTGAATACATTTATGATACCAACTCACTGAATTATTCTTAGAATGAGAGATGGTTCACACAAAAGTTGTAGAGAAAATCAAAACATACATTTTATGTCAAATAACATTTCTCCAAAAATCGTGCCTTTTATAAGACAATGTGGAAGAACATGGTACAGCCAGACAGGCCACAGATGACAATATGATATGGCACATGCACATTGCATGCTGGAAAACTAAAGCTAGACACATACTCTAAATATATAAAACTTATTGCTTTTTCATGGCAACAATGGTTATACAAACATGCCTCAATGTTACATTATATGCATGCTGTCTTGTTGAATGTGTTTTAGTAGATTTTAGGCGTGGTGTTCCAAATTACAGAAAAACTCCTTACAAAGAAAGCCCTAAGAACCAAGCACTCTGGATAAAAGGTCCCATACTTGTATGTATATATACTCTCACTCACTCACTCACTCTCTCTTTATTTAGTTGCAAGTACCTTACACTGAATGGAATGTGTCAGTAACAAATTCAAAAGGCTGTTACTACAACTAAATGTCAAACAGCTAATCATAAAACAAAACCCACAAAATCATTATATAGGATAAAGTACTAATCTTAGTAATTTTGCACACAAATTTCTGAAGGAATTTATCATGTATTCAGCATATCAAAATACATGTGAACCATAATTGGGTGGTAGGATATTAGGTTACTTAATGACATTACACAAATTTACCACTTACAGAAGTGTATCAAAATTACATTCTTCTAGGATGTGATGCTGTGCAGTCAGGTAGAGGGAACTTCATTTTCAAGAACCTGACTAAGAGTGACTCTTCCACCATGAAAATGAAGCCAGTACAATCCTCTGGAATGTTTGTACCTTTCTACCAAATTGCATAACATCGCATCTCAGAAGCTTGCAAACCAGACACTGCCACAGCAACTTCAAATCTAAATGGTAGCCACATCTGCATTTAACATTCAACAGTATTTGAAAGTTGCTGTCAAATGAGTAGTATCAGGAGTGCCTTGGTGCCAATCACAGCCCAGAAATTAGCTAACCTCACAGACTTTCTAATAGTTTCCATTTTTCCTCTGTCCATCCAAGTACATGCCAGAATAGTACCTTAACTTATATCAAAAATACTTTGTTAACATAATTTAAGATTAATTACTCACCAATTATGCTGTAACTTCATGCATTATAATTTGAACCACTTACAAAATAAAGAAACAAGTGAATACAAAAAACAAGTAACTAAACAAATAAGTCAATGAGTATTAAGTGAATAAATAAATAGATAATAAATAAGTAAAATAGATGAATAATTAATACACAAATAAATAATGCATTAATAAATATGTGTCATTTGAGGGTCCCAAACCAGTGAAATCTTGATACAATGAATTGATGTAGGTGATAAAATTATATTTGTTTTTATGAAAGGGTGTTACAATGAAACATATTACAGATTTCAGAATGACAGTCACGAACAGCTACAAAAATTAAGACCAAACTTACGATGCTCACTATGTAAAAGAGTGCATAAATTTTTCCCTGTGTAGCTCATTTTAATAGTGATTTCTTAGTAAACTCTCGTGGAATTCATTGACCTCCAACACACAGCCCAGGGTCATTATGAAGTCCCAAGAATTCATGCCATGTTGTATTATTCCATAGCAGTACTGACATTCCCATTATCACCACCATCGGCTTCTTCCTCTTCCTCTGACATCCATGTTATTACCATAAACCCCATTTCTTGTCATCAAGATTTTTGACACAAATTTGCCCCCTGCATTTCTTCAACAATAATGGCAATATTATCCACACCAATAACATCATCCAATGTCATCTCAAAATCTAATTTTCTTTTACATAACTTTGCCAGTTTTTCACCCTACCAGTGCCACTGAACTTTCAGTTTCACTCTCACATTCATCTTGCAGGACAATTACAGCTTAGAGAAACCAAATCACAATTGTAGCTGAATTTTACAATTTTCTGCCTTCGTTCGATTTTCAAATCACAAAACTCCCTCTTCAGATACGCCACCCATCATCCACACCCTTATATTATGGTAACATTCATAAGGCAGAAAATGCACATTCCTCAAACAGCACAGGTTTCTGTTTACAAAGATGAAAGCCAGGGAAATGTGTACGATGTACACAGAAGAAACAAATCTTATCATTACTGCAAGAACAAATGAACATGGTGTGGAATTTTGTTAGTAACCATTTGTTGTAACAGCTGGTGTTGGAACACAAAGTTAATAGTAATAGAGGGTACAGTAATCAGAATTGTGTCTGACATTATCATTGAGGGACTCACATCTGGCAATCCCACTGTGAGGTCACACAGCTCCATTAACTGGTGAGCAAATGTTTTTTTATGATGCTATTAGTGTGAACTACATCAAAGTTCTGACCTCAGAGCGCATTATAAACAGCTCAGCTAGAGAACCATGTTTCCATCAGTTGACTCGAGTTGTATGCTCATGCAAATGCTAGCCCAAACAAATCCTGCATCTACATGGTCATCTGTCATTTCAACTCAATTCTGCACAAACCACTACATAAAATTACACAAATAATCCACATCACAAAAATTGAAGGAATTGAGAATGTGTTAACATGGGCAAGTAAGTCATGCAGCAATAATGAATTTTAATGAAGATGCATTCTTTCTGCTTCAGATGAGTCAAAAGGCCTCCTGCCTCATCTCGTTGCAACACGTGTCAACTGACTCAAATCAACCAATGTAAAGGCACCTTTTCTAATTTTGTTAAATCAACCCAATTGCTGATTGATCACATCTGAACATGGCTTCAATTTTTGATCTTGATTGCACAGCTAAATTCATGCAACCCACCAATGTAAATGCACCTTAATTGAGGCTGTTCTGCAGATGCAGAGTGAAATGCACTGCTGGAATGGTATTCTTGAGTCACAATCGAGAAGAAGATGAGTTTCTATCTTACGGTTTTATGCACAGGATAGCTTCCATGAAGCAGCTATACAATCACAAGTAATTCACTTTTTTTTGCCCCCCTCTTGTCTCGTACCTGAAACAGTGGCTTTTACATAACGTGCTGTGTGCTGTTCAGTGGTTTAGTTTTTACATATGTCATTATACTCATTATATTGTGGTTCTTAGGCAGGTGGATTTTTATTGCATTACACTAATATTTTCATTACAATAATATTCAGAGTATGTATGTATTCATTGAAGTGGAACATTTTTACCTATATATGGTAAATTGGTTGGGCTCAGATAAACATTTCATTTAATTTAAACTTTGTTATTCTCACATTCATTACAACAAGATTTCACTGCAAACTGAGGCTAAAAAATGAAATAGGTTAAAGCAGTATGCAACCAAAACTGCACTGGACATGCAATGTGTAACCATACCCTAACAAATTAACTGAATCATTGATATATATTCAGACACTTCAAACATGTAACACTTGCCTGATACCATCAATGTGTATTCCTTGTCCTGTGCAAATATCTTGATCGCTGTGTGATTAACTCTCTGCTCTAAATTTATGCTAAATGTATTATCCACCACATCAAGCACCACTGTGTATGTACACTGCCTTTCAAAGCTGAAATTAATAAAATCTTATAATTATCTATTAAGAGGAAGAGAATAAAAGGATATAGAGTAGAAATACTGTAATCTGGCACCCACAAGACCAAACAGGTCCTGGATTAACAAATAGTCCATATTTTCACACACTACCCATACACTATCACTTGGTACAGAATAAAGGATCATAATTGGTCCCTCTGCTTCTTTATATTATAGATAAATGACAATCCATTGCTGTATGAAACCATAATCACATTGTGACTTTCACCAATTTTACGCCTCCTCATTATTTCAAGTTTCTGAAGAATAGTTAATGGTACTTGAATACGCATCTTACAATTTTTAGAAACCATTATAATAGCTAATTGGGTTCAGAAATTCCAGACAACACACACTTAAACAAGGAAACCAATACAAGCATTTAATGTTACTGATGCCAAATTTTCAAGAATTGGGACCATTTTCCTCAACTTCTGAAATATCATAAATGTCTGCAGTATGAGTTTCTGGACTGAAGGAATTGTACTGTAAAATACTAAACACTGAGTCAGAATGGTATGTTATTAAACTGATACATACACTGCATAATGCCCACAGTCTTGTTTTGGTTGTACAAGCTCATTCCACAGAATGGCTCTCTCCAGAATCAGGTGGAAATGTAAAAACTACTAAGGTGGGCCCATTAGATGGAGTTTAATCTCTATTCCCAAACACAAACAACGCACACTGTCCATCATCCCATTCTAGTTAAAGAAACATGATATTTCTGAAATAGGCTCTGTTTCCATAAAGGCAAAGGTACAGCTGTTCCTCTGCATGACATGAAGGCATATAGGGGGAGTAGAAATTAGGTGAAAATATGAACACTGCTGAGGTAGGCTGTTTAGATGGAGTTAACCGCTATCCCCAGACACACACATACTGCACACTTTCCAGCATCACATTTCAGTTAAATAAAACAGACCCTTCAGAAAACAGCCATTTCCAGAATTGTATTGCCTACATTGCTGATAATGCCACAATGAATGGTGCACAACCTTTATACTTAACTAGTTAGAAATTTCACAGTTATTGTGATATATGCAAGTAACCTTCCAGAACTGTGTTTTCTACACCTTTTACAACTTTTGGTCTTATTATGTCTGTAAAAATGCATATCTTATAGGATACCTGCTTTTTAGAATTTTAATAATAATTTATCTGCAAAACTGTGTAAGTATATGACATAATTAGTCAACAAAAATAACACATTATTTCCAGGAAGAGGGATGAGATTGACCAGATAGGTCAGGAGGACTATGTGAATATACAACCTCTGAAGGATTGTGTGTAAATGGTGGTGTTCATTTTGAATAACACTGAGTTTTACAGAATAACCAAATGCTACAGTCAAGTGGTTAGCACTCTGCTCCATAATCGAGATCAGATCTCAGCTTGAAGAACAGTTACCCTGAATGAGACTATCCACAGTTTACCTTAGTCCATTCAAGCAACAGTACATCCAATGGGGCCATGAAAACTATTGCCTTCTACAGCCTCTTCATTTCACTATTCATTAAATGCCCTATCATTTAACACTATATTGTGTGAGGTTCTGAGACCACTGTTATATAAACTACAAGTAAATCCATAATACTGACAGAGAACCTAAAGGAAGTAATGAGTCTGATTATATGAACAAATGCTATTAATCAAGACTGACTTTACAAGCAGCATGAACAAGAAATATTGTGAAACTGATTCACTACTTACAGTGTAGCTCAGACATTGTACATAATAACCATTAAAGTACGCTTATGAGTACAATTGGTACCCTCTCAATCAGTACTCTGTCATGTGTTAGTCAACTAAAGACCATCATATGGGAGACAATTATACAAGATATAGCAGAACCAATAAAATTAATATCATTTTGTATTTCTATATTGAACATATCTTCCATTAACATTTTGCCAACCGGATGGCCCTTTAGTTAAATTCCTCAAATTCCCAGACATTTTACACACTTCAAATGTTCAACCCCTCATTATATTCTCAGTTACAGTTTGTTGTATAGATGATACTCCTGAATCCAATACTGCAGAAAGTTCATGTAGAGAGTCTAGCAGTTCCTAATTAAGTGGTATTTCTCAAAACAAGACCCTTTGAGAAGTGGAACAATGCAAAATTTACAAATGTACATTGTTTCATTTCATTTTTTATGTGCAGTACACACTTTACACTGTCTTGCAGGATACTACTTGCCCTCCCCACCAGCAACAATTTTTTCCAGTTTGTTTTTGCTGAAGTCTGCCTGGTAAATCTTGTTTAGACCCCCTTGAATTGGTTGATTCTCTGGCAATTGCCATTCATCAGAACTCAACTCATTTGGATTTTGGACTTTCATATATCTGGGAACTTGCTACCTCTTGCAATAAGTTACTGTACATTATATCTTGTTTGTGTTTCATGTTTAGTATACAAAAATGCATTGAAGGTGCACAGTTTAACAGATACATTCAGCCATTTCACAGTTTTCCTCAGATCTGAGTAATAACTAAGGTACTTGTCTGTCCTATCTATGCAGTTCATAAATATACTGCACTGAACAAAACATGAGGTTTCTTTATTTCCAAGTCAGTTCTGTCTTTCCTTCCTGCATTCACTACTGCTGCGTCATAGATCATGCTTTTCATTCGCACAAGTCTTTTGTCCAACCACACTTGGACTATTATGTCACCTTCCCTCCAGAATGCTGACTGCCCTGTTTTCAAGTGGTTGGTTTCACGTTTAGGTCAGACAGAATGCTCCTTGTTAGTCTCACAGTGCCACAAGTCTCGCCTTTCTATCAATGTTTCAGCTGATCTCACACTATTATAAAAATGGCTTGTTAGATGTGATGATTCTGGCCTAAGTTTCTGCCTAAAAGTGATAAAACTGTGTCCTCCAAATTCTGCCCCTCGGCTGCATATATCTACCGCCTCACACACCATTTTGACCAGCACTCAATATTTAATTTTCCCTGGACTGCATGTCCTAAATTTCAAGTGACCCTGCTATAGGACCATGGTTTCATCAAGTTACAGTTCTTTGGGTTGTAAAATGACTTGAATTTCTGTAGAAAATATTCATATACAGGCCGTGTTTTGAATAGCCTCCCTGCATCTTGTGTTTCCTGGCTTGTTTTATCTTCACAGCTACCCAGTTCACTACTTTCTTCCTCTTATTGTATATGGCACTCGAACTAGTGAAAACTTAGGGACAGATCAAAATTCTTTAAGTGGAAGAGTTGTGGGGACGTCACTGTCAGTCTAAAATATCAGAGTTACAATCATCAGACATCAGAATATGTATCCACATATAACACATACAAAATATCATCCTCTTTCATAACACTTCTACACAAAGCCATGGTATCTTCTGAAGGAAGTTACAAAAGAAAATGGAAAGGGTATTTGAATTTATGGTCATTTTGTTGCAATCTTATGGTTCCAAGAATGTGGGGTCAGAAAGGGTCTGCATGCTTGTAACTTGAGACCAAAACATTCTACTTCAAGGCATCCATAACCTTGATAAGGTAAGTGAAAGAGAAAAGGTGAAAAACACATGTATAGAATATTGTGTGTGAAAATGTTGCAGTAAGTGACCTGTCAACAACGTATGGCATAGCAATCATGTCTTTATAAGTGAACCAACAGCAAAGTGTTGAAACTTCCTAAAACAGTACATTTTATTTAAATACATATTGGTTCCTAATTTAAGTAATACTTTGTTTGTAGATCTGCAGTTATAACTTTCTTATTTTCAAGTACATCCCACCTGAAAAAATTAATTTTGTTAAAATACACTAAAATCTCAGTACTTACTAGGAGCAACGTTCATACCATATACAGCAGCAAAGCAATTTAAAGTTCCTTTCTGTATAATTTTCCAACATTTTAGATTCCACATGGTCCTGTATCCTATCCCAAATGATGGGATACTATTGTACGATAAGAAAAGTCTTATTGATGGATTCATTTGAACACATAAGACAGAAATTTCATGTCTACTTGTAGATGGTTAGACACACAATTTTGATGTATTATGTACTGAAAAGAATAAAAGTAAAGTACAAGTACAACTGGTGCGATTACAGAGTGCTGAAATAAGAGACTACCTAGAATATCTCAAAAAGTCCAGAATGATGTCTGTAATGTCCATTCAGATACATCAGTTTATATAAGGAATGGGGGGGGGGGGGGGTTTTTTTGTGTTTTTTGAACCTATATACAATCATTGATTAACAAAACACATCTTTTTTTCCACCCCACCCTTTTTTTTTAAAATGAAAAATGTTGTTATATAGCATCAACAAATATTGTATTTAAAAAAGGGGGGGGGGGGGGGGGGGGGGTCTGTGCTGTCATTTGGAACTACAGTTACATCATAGCTTCAGACAACTCAATCTACTTGCACTCCAACCCTTAGTTGTTAAATGGATAAAGTATAAGCACTACCAGGTGCTGACCAGCTGTGATTATGGTATTGGGTTAATCTTTTTATGGACTGGCTGGGTCCACTAGCTTGCATAATCCACTATTTCCTGCTTGGCAAAAACTCTTTTCGTTTTCTTATACTGGAAATAACTGTATCTCAGTGTTCATGCTACATCAGATACATAACAACAGTCACACCTATGTAGGAAACAGTAATACGTGACATCTCACCCGTTAAAGAAAAATAAGCAATAACAGTGCTTATTTTTAAGCAAAATCACTAAACTTTGCCTTATGCAATTATGCATTACTTATGCATAAACATATCTATAATAATATATCTTATATACAGATCAACAAAAGAAGCACTACGAAAATTAAGAAAGAATAGTTACTCAAAAAATATTAAATTGGAAAGCTTTAATACGTGACATGTTTAATGTAGAATGCAAATGAATGTAAACTTTATTACCTCCACTACAGATCATATAATTGTCTCTCTTCAACCATTTGAAAAACATTGCAGTATTAATAAACAGGGCACCATTTATATCACAAGTGTAATCAGATGGTTATTATTTACAACATGAAATGCTATTTACCTGAATATATTGTACTCTTTTTTACCTCAAAATATCATCTTCAAAATTTACTGCAGAATATATTTATGCACATGCAATGCCATTTGGTATTTTTTCTAGAACCTACAACTGTTAATATTATTTACTGATATGAGCCTATGATTTTTTAAATAAAGAAATAGCTACAAAATGTTTCCAAACAATTATAGGCTCCTGGAATGTGACAGCATGTAGTTTGTTAAATAGGTAACAATGTTTTTGTGGAAAATGTATATTACACTGACAGGTATTTGTTTCGCTTAAAAGCTAGTCAATAAACATAAAACAAATGCATAAACAAGCTGTCACCAATTGAACCTTTCAAAGCTGAGGGTGAGCAATATATCTGAGAATTCACTCAATTCAGAAAACTATAGTAGCTTATTCTTAAAGTTACCTGAACACTCGACCATCGAAAGTTCTGTAATGACTTCGTCCCCATATGCAGCAGAACCCAGGATGTGGCAGATGCTGTACAACTGAAATTTCTGGTCTGCTTAATGTCCCAATATCAAATGGAAAAACACCTCCAAGAATGTGAGACCAATTCAAAGACTGGCTCCAATTCACAGAATTAATTGAATTCAGTGATCCATGGTGCAATGTTCCTGATAGAGCATGGCCAGGTAATAACTCAATACCAGCCTCTGGAACAACAGTAAAATATTAAGGCAGTGTACTTTCTTCACTTGCAGTTAACATTCCTGTCTTCTCTTAAAATTTCCACAACTGTTTGTACACTAGAGAAAACTCTTTATTGGCAAAAGACTATTAGGAGAAGAGGTTCTTTTCTGCTATATACATGAATTATGATGATGAGATTAAAGATTCTCACAGTAGTGAATATTAAGGTTATGTTGTTACAGGATGTGACACCATGCAGTTTTGTAGATAGCTACCAAATATCTTCTGGGATGTAACACCACATTCTTAAATTCATTGCTACCAAAAAGCATGGTGTCACAGTTCAGGACAGCATGATTTTAAAGGATGGTAACGGTCATGGTCATGGTGCTAATGATGGTGGTAGTGGTGATGATGACAGAGTTAAACATATTCGTAACACAGCTATGATATATCACATGTTTTTGCTGGTGTGTAACAAAGGACCTCTAACAAAAAAAGGAATGATTGCTCACTACAGATCTTATATACAAGGGTAAGTCAGAGAGCAAGGTTCTCAGTATTATTCCTGTGAAAAACAAATGACCACAGCAAGCTGTTACTTTGTTCCATAGTGGTGCATGGCTTCATTTATATGCAGGAAGCATCTTCACCAGAACAAAATGACCCTAATGAAGAAGCAGACAATGGAAGAGACATACACTATTATCCCATTCGTGCAGGCACAAAACACAGAATCCATAAACAAACCGTCGCTGTGTATCATGCAAATGAGACATCTGTTCAACAAATATGGAAATGGTACCACAACTGCTGTGGGCTGGGTAGCATAGTCTGTATAGCAACTGGCTACGGGCTGGACGGTCCAGAGATTGAATCCCGGTGGGGGCAAGATTTTCCGCACCTGTCCAGACCAGCCCCGGGGCCCACCCAGCCTCCTGTACAATGGATACCGGGTCTTTCCCGGGGTAAAGAGCGGCCGGGGCGTGACGCTGACTCCTCACCCCCTTCTAGTGCCATGGTCAAGGAAGAGTACAGCTATACCTCTACTCCCCATATGGGCCATACAGCCTGTACAGAGCCTCAGTGCCTGTATAAGGGTGAACTTTTACCTTTTTTTTACCACAACTTCGCAAATGGTTGGATGAATATCATGGATAAAGACCCAAGTAACCATCTATCAATGTCTAAGATGTTCATCAGTTATTTTAAAGTTGTCCACTCCATGCATTGTTTGATCAATGTACTCAATTTATTTTACCAACCAAATGCACAACACATTGATGTTTATCAATGACACCAGTGAACTGGTGCAGATTGACAGACATGTATCATTGAAGCAGTGAGAGCCAGCAATCACTCTCACTCTCAGTGTTGAAGACACTGCTGCTCAGCTATTGCAAAGTGTGCAGCATATGGATACTTAAGTATGTACTCTCAGATCACAGAAGCCTGACAGATTAACCACTTCACCAACCAACCTCACATGTTAAATGTTTTGGTCATGTATTGTAACTGGCAATAAGATGCGGGTGTACAACTAAAGTCTGGAGAAAAAGACGGAATCCATGATACAGAAACCTTCTACATTGCTGGCAAAGAAGTTGAAGACAAGTGGGGGCACAGAAATGGTGATGGCAACAATCTGTTGAGACAGTCACAGGATCATTCTCACTGATTTCACGCTACATGGTGTTATGGTGACTGACTGACTGCCTATCAGATGACATTATGTTATAAGGAAATAAATCTATGTCAAGAGGCCTGGCCTGCTTAAGTGAAGTGGCCACTATGGTACAATAATGCTAGGCAACATACCGGTCATACTGTCACTGCTTTGCCAGATACCTGGCATTGCGAACATGTACCCCACCCATCATACAGCCCTGACTCAGTACCCTTAGATTTCTATGTGATGAGCAAACTGAAAAAAACATCTCCAAGGTCAGAAATTTCTATCTGGCAACACTGTCAACGCCAAGGGCCAGCAGTGACTTCAAGAGATTTCTATCACCAGTCCTTGGAAAATCCCACCATGCATTATGACCAGTAGCTGTAGAAGTAAAATAACTACGAGAACAAGAAGAAGAAAAAAAAAGAAGTCAGTGACCAAATACAGCTGTGTGCTTTACTTGCCTCTCTCCAAGATGACACATAACTGTTTAACAGTTAACACAATGTAACAGTGTAGAAGACTTGAATCTGTTTCAACATCTCAGTAAAAACCTCACATTGCACAACTGTGTACATGTTTTTGCTGTACATTCCCATAACTGGGAAAATCTTTCAAGTTACAGTTCCTCTTTAATGTAGATTCAATTTAGACTAATTTTTTATTTCACTGCATCACAGTAGTAGTAGTAGTAATGTCAGTGTCATTTTCACTGCTGTTATTGTTTCTATCATTATATTCAAAACCATGCTCACAATGTTTCTGGCCTGGGAATGCTCTTAAATTTCTTAATGTAGTTATTCACCAGGAACATGAAAAATCCACCAAATTTTTCATTATATAATTTTCTAAATTCCTCATTTATTTCATCTGTCAAGGGTCTATAAACTTCCCTTAACCATTTGGGTTCCAAACTGTTTTCCCCTGTGGTCCAACCAGGCCCAATCAACCTACACCAAAAAAAATCATTATGGTTTTTTGTTTCTGACTACCAGTCAAAAAATTTTTTTTTTCTGAAGTAAGTTCCTGCAGGTTCCAGTGTATGAGAGGCACAGAGCATTCAAAGAGAGAGTCTGCATCCAGGTTATAAATGCAAAATGTTAATAAATTTAAATTTCAATGCTTCAATTTTATCTTCTACCCTTGGAGTACGTGAGCAAAATAATACAAAATATTTGCACCTTATTTCTTGTTGAACAGCCTGGAATGTAAAAATCCTTACCAAACACACACTGTGGGACAGGAGCAGGCTGGAATGCTCCCACTGAGTAGAAGCACACATAATGCGAGGCAGGCTGCTCTTGAAAGTGAGATCCAGGAGGACAGCTGACAGTGCAAGTAACACTAGCATCAGATTCTGTGCATTTATAGCCTCCATTGAAACCCAGCTTTTCTGCGAAGCAAGCTGATGCAGCTGTGAAATAATAATGTGATCATTCTTCTGAAGGTACATGCATTATAACCACTGCCACCGGGCAACAGCCCACTTGCAGTTAAATATATTATTATTATTATTATTATTATTTTTTTTTTTTTTTTTTTTAATTTATAGGAAATAGTGTTTACTTTTACTGAAAACATTTCTTTACTGCCACAGCAAACTAACTACAATTTCAGACCAAATATCATGGCTAGGTGTGTACCAATTCCGCTTCATATCCACACAATCATAGGTTCAAATCTTTGCCCACAGACCAGCTATCTTCAAAGAGTTCTGTGGTTTCCCTCCATTGCTTAAGGTAAATGTTAGGCTAGCAGCTTAAAAAACAGATCATGACTGCTTCCTTCAACATTCTTTCCAATTCACTCTTTACTGACCATTCTATTACTCATTCCTATACAGACTCAAGTACTCCTACCATCATTACATAAACCGAAAGTATATAAAATGAATATTGGTTAAAACCTCCTCACTGCCACCATGCAAAGCAATTCCATACAATTTGTTTAAATGTAGGAGTTTTTAAGATAAAAGGTTTGCTGTCACTGCTAGGCAAGTTTTCACACCCACAGCACACAGCAATCCAAAATGGCAGGATCACTCTAGTCAACAGCATGCAGTTACTTCATCATGAACAAATGACTGCTGGCATGAGAGGTCTACATTGCTACATATCATAAAACACAACTCTTTCATAAATTAAATGACCTCAAAACAAAAGCTTTGAGCAGTCTTTACCTCTACTTTCCCCTCTCCTACATAAATGAGTGGGGGTCAGCTACAGGCAGACCATGTGGCCAGGCATGATTGTGCACAGAGGAGGCAACAATATGTAATTCATAAAGGAGCAAGGGGTGAAGGTAGCACCTTGGAATGACAGTTTTTGTCTGCTGTTTTTTGGCAGGAGCACACTTGTTGATGGTTGTTTGATGGGCTGATTTGTTGGAGTAATGACATGTGGTTCACTATTTGGGTAGGTGTCTGACAGGAAAAATAAGGTGTCTGCACTACATAGATTTGTGTTTGTACATAACCATTTTTATGCTGTAGGATAAGTGTTCCTGTATTATCATTACCACTATATACGTATTACATTATACTGTATTGCATTATTGTTTATTTTATGCTGTGTTGTTTTAGTATCATAGAACAGTGAAACTTCTCATCGCTATCCTTCCTCTCTACTCATCTAGGTCTTTTTTTTGTGATGGTAAGTGAGAATAAGATGTCAGCTCATGTTTCAGAAATATGTTCTTTAATCTTATAGTGTACACATTCATAAAGGAACCACATATCTCACTTTCTAGGTAACAATTTTTTTTTTACTTCCTCATTCATTTTGGTGATTAAGAATAAACGAAATTAATTTTGTCTACATTACATTATAAAATATCTTCAAAATCATCTTACTTATTATAAAGGGTCAATATAAAGTACTACGGCTTTGGTGGTCTAGAGGTAGCGTGCTGGCCTTTAGTACCCAAGTTTGCAGGTTCAAACCCGGCCGAAGCCGTCGGATTTTTAGGGCGAAAAAATTCTCAGCA
>Ga0123355_10007496_pt1 | contig 16360 bp, 11 predicted proteins | sample TergutEmb28metaG_3_FD_89872 | JGI IMG/M metagenome (GOLD analysis project Ga0123355, IMG submission 89872) | Embiratermes neotenicus P1 segment gut microbial communities from Petit-Saut dam, French Guiana - Emb289 P1 | ecosystem: Host-associated > Arthropoda: Insects > Digestive system > Gut ...
AAAACACATCGCGGAGAGAGAAGATTAAGTATGCAACAGAGCGTCAGATAAGAAACACCGGGCGGGGGGGGGGGGGGGGGGGGGGGGGGGGGCTGCCGGACGGTCATCTGCCCTTCCGTCTGTCTCAATACACGGTTAGGTTTTTATTACCAGCTCCACTGCCCGCTTCCACTCACCCCAAACAGAACAAGTTTACATTTTTAAATTGCGTTTTTCACATCAGATTTTGGGATAAAAGCCTGCTTTCTGGCACATGTAGTTCATACTTTCCAATGAATACCACACACTATTACATACAGCGCACAGCAACATCAACAACGGGATTGTGTATGCAGCCATAGATACAAAATAATGGCATGAGAGATTGTAATATCGAAAGATTTTGGATTATTGTAAAACGACAATGTATTTTAACATTTTAATACTTTTATAAAATTTTAAATTCAACAGCCATAATCTAAGAACTTACGTGACTTCATGTGCAACATCTTAATTTTATGAAATTGTATTTTCAGCAGCTGCAATTTGGAAAACTTATGTAACTTTGCGAGGAGCAACTGGAAACTCCCCTGATCATGACATGTAAATGTCGAAACAAACAAGAGTATAAATTATACATTGCTGTGATACATACATCTATGATATTAACAGTTCATTTGTTGGATACACAAAATAATAATATATGCACGATACGTATAATAAAATTTAAAAATTATAGACTATAGTTTGTTAAAAACTTGAATAAATTTATTTTTCAATGTGAGGCCTAAATTTAGCCCTAACAAAAATGGGGGGTGGGGAGTATCCTCAAGTACTAGTTTGGTCTTTCCCCCAAAAAAAAATAAAAAACCCATACTTCCTCGCAACCTGTTACTGACGCGTTGGAAGGCCACTGAGTTGTTTTTCCTTCCCCCCCCCATGGCGGTACACTCAACTAATGGGCCAGGGCCTCCGCATTGTCCAGGCTTCACCATCACACCCAGACACACATTCGGCAAGATTCCTCTGGACGACTGATCAGTCCGTCGCAGAGACCTCTACCTCACAACACACAACACACACAATAGACATCCTTGCTCCACTCGCTATTTGAACTCGCAACCTAGCAAGCGAGCAGCAGCAAACCCACGCCTCAGCGCGGCCACTGAGATTGGCTTCACAGATACAGATCATTATGACACCTAAAAACCACAATAACCGAACTTCATACACTGCGCGTCGGAGAGACATTGCACTTAACTCATTGGTTAACGACGCTGTAATAAACGTTAAAATACGGTGCCATGATAACAACAATAAAAATCGGCAAGTACATTCTTACCTACGGCGTTTTGACACTTCTGAGCAATTTTAAATTTCCACATAAAATTTTCAGACTAAAAGTAAAATTCTGACTAACATTAGTTTGTCAATCGACACGACCGTCTTCCAGTACATTCATGTCTGACCGCGGTCGTAAAGAAAATATCCAGTTCCTGTTGCTTTGAATCGAATCGACCATGACTGCCCAGACACTTTACTGACAGCTATCGTGACACATCAAAAGCGCAAAAGATACCTAATATCGACATATTTATCATACACACAAAACCGAAATTACCTAGCACACTGGCAAACCCAACAGCAATACCATCACGACACATTTGTACGCGTCATGTATTGTTTGTATTCGAGATGACGTAAACTCAAACCTCAGAATTCAAAAACAGCCTTCCCTCTGTGCTTAACACACAGATCACCGGAGTTCAACTAACCCCACATCACACACCAAAATCTGCAAACACGGTCACTCAGAACGGGGCATGTTTTTGGGACTGGCTGTATCACAAATGCTCCATGAGCATCACACTCCGACTATGCCAAGTTAGCCAAGTCTGTCTGCTTCGTCTCGAGCGGTCTGAGAAACCTGTCGCGACTTAGCTTCAAGATGGCGGCTAGAACCTGCAACCGCTGTTGGAATGCAGACCTGGGGGGCGTGGAGGAGTTCGGTGAGCGGCAACGAAGAGGGGGGACAGGGGTAATTTGAAGGAACATACGAGGCGGCAGGGAAGGGGGAGGGGAGCGGCAAAAACGTTTAGCAATCTGTGTGTTTGAATCACTATTCCACCTCCTTTAAATAGTAATCAAAAGTCTAAACCAAGATCCGACGAATGAGTATGTTGAAAATAGCGGGAAACAATTATACGATACTAGTTTCTTGGAATGTGGAAAGCAGCATCATGATTGTAGGCCTATACCATCACAGCACTTAGGAAACAACCTACCGTCGTCAAGCGTGGATCCTTACAATAAATAACCCTGACGACATATCAGTCGGCCAGCCAATTATCACTCTTCACCAACATTACACAGCACTTACGAGGTGGAATGAGAGATCCTTTTCCCGAACAATCACTTCTATTAATGACATCAGTCATTATCACCAATAACGAAAATGGCAAGATGAAACTCAAAACCTAACGGCACAGGCGATCGGAACCACTACCAACCAGTAATACACGCGGCAATAGATTATAAAATTTATTCACACGCATCCCTTACACACAGTATTCTCACCATATATACCTAAACATTCGAAAATCTCGAAACATATTATTACCAGGTAATGATTATTAAATTTCACCTATTCAACAACCCACATCCAGACGCGAAATATATCTACCTTGTTACGGCATGCCTCCGTACTCATTACGTTTCTAAATATAGCCATGAACAAGTGCTGTTGTCAATCGCCAATAACAGCTCCATTTGGTAAACAACTACACTCCACTTATATCTGCGAAATCACGGTATCGATGAAATATCAGAAAGAGCAGGAACATCACTTAGTATGCAAATTCACCTTACCTTCGTCAAGAAGTCGTTCTACGTGTATGAAAACATTGGGGAACGCTGCCAGTTGCTTCTTATCTTTCAGTAGCTGTGCTAAATAGTCCGCTATACTCTGTGTGCTTGGGTTAGTATCACTCATTTTCTAATTATTGTTTGTGTTTGAAGAGTCGGCACTATTTCGATGTGTATACCTGAGTTTGTTAGTGATCTAATGTTATACCTCTCACACCGAGATCTCGAACACCACTGAAGAATGGACAACTTTCGTGGGCGAGATCGCATGCGCCGCGGACGAGTCGAATAGCTTGTTCTTACTAGCTAAGGGGTGTGTGGGTTGTTGAGGAACAGCAGTACTGCTGCCATATAGGGCGCGTGCTGCGGCAAGCTCAGTAAACAGTCAGGCTAGTGAGAAACAGAGGGTCATTTTTCCTCCTTCAAGATTCGCTTCTTTCCACAATATTTATATTGAAAGGGATTAATTGGTGTCGAGCAGAACGATATTGTTACATATTTCAATTCGTTTTCATTCACCTGGAATTTAATTAACTGTAGACATCAGGCGCTGTACACAAGCAACATACATGCACATCTCACCTTGAGCCCACAATTTCTACCTGCAGTTACGGGCCTGAGAAGCAGAATGGCGTAACTCCAGTTTTGTCATATTTGAGACAATATATACTTTTTTTTTATTTTTAGAATTTCAATGCCTTTCAGATTTGAATAGTTGTAAATAAAAATATTATCCCACTGTAGCTGGACCAAGAATCAAACAGCAGTGACATAATAGTCCCAGAAAATGACTTTTTTCGTTTTGGACATCTTGTTGTGTATATTAAGAAACACACCACAGACTATCAACATAACTAATTTATTTTGTTATGTGGATCCTGCAATTGTTATTTTATTTTTACATATTTTGACGGGCTGAGAATGACCAGTTAGTAGTTAAAACACACAGCCACCCACCCACATGACAGTAAACTACTAAACTGACTTGTGTGCTGCCATCAACCGCAACAAACTTTATTAGTCCTGTCAATACACGCTACATGTTTCGGTCATACTGAAACTCCTCAGGTATTTGAATATACGATTTTAAAACTCTAAATAAAACGCACACATTTTTTAAATTTGTGAAATCTCACAAATCGAAAATTAGTTTTCTTCATGGTAACTAACAATTATTTTGGGGAAAAAAGACGTGTTATCACAAATCCAAAATTTCACTTACACCATTCTGCTTCTCAGATCGAGAGTCCCCTTGACGTCACATTTGTCACAAAGGAGGAAGTTCTTTGAAATCTGACGACTGTAAATATAAAATGATATAAAATGTGTCCTCCACTACTTGAAACAAGTCCTAGACCAGTGTTTCTCAACCTTTGTGAGACCGCGGCCCGGTAAAGTCTTTATTCATAAGACGAGGGCCCGGTCCCAACAGATTTACTCGTCAGTACCTTTCAATTTTTTTTAAGTTCATACATTAAACTAACATAAATATTATTAATTAATTACGGCATAACCATAAAGAGTATTAGTACACGTATGCGTACGGTGTGGCATGCTGACAAATATAAAATTACATTTAAATTAGTTATCAATTCCAGGAGAATCTCTCGCGACCCGGTATAATTGATGCCAGGGCCCGGCGGTTGAGAAACACAGTTCTAGAGGATCCGAAACTTTATCTTCTAAGTTGGCGCTACATTTTCTCGTCCTATTTAAGCACAAACCCAAAGGTACAGTTAGTGATGTCCCTGCCAACGCAGTAAAGACACACAGGGGAAGCAGAGGTATATTTCCGCTCAGTCTTGAACTAGGCACCGCTTTATCCTCGTGAAAGAACACCGGTACCCAGTATGTGGGGTTGGTTGGGCCTCAGAACCAGTATGAATATATTTATTGTTCTGATCCTAGAACTCTAAGCAGAAAACAGAGGCAATGTACGCGTTCGCGTAACCACTGTTGCCGTGGAAAAGCAAAAATCGTTAAGTATTATGAGCTTGTTTATTTAATTAAAACACCAACAAATGCACATATATGCATTTAATGATCTAAAATTCACATTAAAACACTTAAAACGCTCCTACATGCTCCGATCATACGATCATCCTCAGGAAGCATACATTGTTCCTTGCTAAAGTTATAGTTTAAAAACACTCAGTGATTTACATCGTTACGGAGAGTTGGTGCTGTGGCAGCATGCTGCTGTGTGCTCCCTGAGGATGATCGTATGATCGGAGCATGTAGGAGCGTTTTAAGTGTTTTAATGTGAATTTTAGATCAATAATGAATATATGTGCATTTGTTGGTGTATTAATTAAATAAACCACAGAATGCACGGTGGAACGATAAATATTATGAGCGTGTGTCTCTACTCTTTTCCTTAGGAAAGTAACCCCCTCCCCCCCACTTCCGGAATCACTTACTAATATACAAACATATGTACGACATATTTATTTATAAATTTCTCTGCCATTGAAACCACAGCAGAACTCGACTACGATTTGTTTAGGAAGATGGACTGTTCATGTTGTTCTTTAGTTTCTTTAATCCAGTGATTTAAACTTCCAATGAATGAACTTGAATTTACTTGACAGTTACATTTTACGACAGTTCATCCCATTCGTGCCTTTTCCCCTTCCCTTCTCTCTGCTCTGTCACATGATGAGAGAGGATTAACGTACCCTTCAGTTGGCAACGTTCCTGGAACAGAGCTGCCACCTGTGTCAGTACGCGTAAACTACACGTTTCCGTGGTAACAGCGTGATAATTACATAACACGCACAGCCATAATGTCTTTTGTTTTATGTTTGTGCACGCTGACAGTAGTTCATATTATACTGCGTAAGATGGTACAATGATTAATGAACAGCGGGGGTTATTGGAAAGGCAATGGAAGGAAGGGACCATGACCTAATATAACGTCATAGCCCAGCGTCTATGTGATGGAGTTAACGAAAACCACAAAAATCTCCGTCAGGATAGCCAATCAGCGAGCCGAGATTTGAAAACTGAATATCCCGGAATCGTAACAGGATTCCTAACAAGTGCTATTAGAACAGTGACATACGGAAAGTCGCGACTGGCTTGGCATTTGGTTAGAATCAATAGACACGGAATTTTCGCATAGAAATTTCGTGCAAAACATTTTGAAGATCGAGGAGTTCGCAGGATAACATTAAGAGCCATCTTTTGGAAGTGGGTTGTGAGGATGCGGGGACGCAAGTGGTTCAAGCTGCTGTCCAATGGCGAGCTTGGCCGTTGCCCTAAGGATGCCAAATCTTCGGGTTCTGCTACCAGAGTGTTTGTTGCTGCTACTGTTATTATTATTATTATTATTATTTGTCACCACTTCATTGCAGGGTATTTACAAGTATATACCTGAAACAAACCACGTTCCTAGGGCAGGGCTGGCAACCTTTTTGAGGGCGCTTGCCCAAAAGGTCTAAAAATTTCGCAAAAATTATTTAGCGTGCCCTAGGGAATTTTGAAGAGTAAAACAAGGACTTGGAGCCTTCCGTAATTATTATTAATTACTGCATTGTTATTGTGGGCCGGGTAGCTCAGTCGGTTAGCGACTGACTACGGGCTGGACGGCCCGGGATCGAATGCCGGTGGGCACGAGATTTTCCGCCCGTCCAGACCGGCCCTGGGGTCCATCCAGCCTCCTGTAAAATGGGTACCGGGTCTTTTCCGGGTGTAATGTGCGGCCGGGGAATGCTGCTGACCACTCACCCCCTTCTAGTGCCGCGGTCATGGAAGAGTAGAGCTATACCTCTACCCACCCTCTGGACCACACCGGGACTGTAACGGGATCACTTTACCTTTTACTGCATTATCATTAATGCATATTACAACTACGTTGTATAATTAATGCATAGTATAATTATTACATTACATGTCTAAGAAGGTATCCTCGAGGAATGCGATAAAAATGAAACTGTGGCAGTAATTGTGCTACCATTGTTTCCTGTCTGAAAAGAAGATTGTAAAACGCTTTGTCCAATGTCACGTATTCGCCCCTGTCACGGCCAGGCCGGCGCCCCAGAGATAAATATCAAGTCAACACTTCGCACCGCCCCCGATTTGTGCAAGAATGTTTCACTCGCAGTATTGTTAGATAGCAACGGTAATTCATATACAGTCTCTACGCAGTCAGATATGTGTAGGCCTATATACACATACTCTTTACAATATAGAGACGCTGGTAGGACAAAATAAATGTAAAAAATTCGGACAGCAGTGAATGCCGCGTGCCATTTTGAGCACGCGGGCCATAGGTTCGCAGCCCTGTTGCTAGGGTATATAGTGTCACAGTTGTTCTGTAGTTACAGATTACGGTACATGTAATGTTATTTCGCTTGATAGGCCTAAACGCTTTGTACTTTTACATTAGCACTATCCGCTGTATATTTGCGTTGCCCAGTATGGCTTATTTTCTGTTGTTCCTTAAGTATTATCTGAATGATCCTGAGATGGTTCCAGTTGCCCCCGTTATCACTTTCATTTTTAGGTTCCTCATGCGCTACAATTGTATTGCAAGGTCTTTATACTTTAAAATTTTCTCAGCTTCTTTCTTGATCACTGTTCTATCTCCTGAAATTGCCACCGTCTGTTGACACACATGTTCACCTGTTTATTATGACGGATTATGGCGTCCGGTTGATTGTTAGGGTCGGTTCTGTCGGTTTGCAATTTTTGATTCCATAATATGGTTGCCTTACCGTCTTGACTTGTTTATACTGATTTGGGTACTGTACATGCTCATACCAGTGTTCATTATCTAATTTCATCCGTAGTAGCTTGCATACGGTGAAGTGCAGTTGACCACACACTCTATCATGTCTCTTAGTATACTGTTCTTTTGACAATATTTATTATTATTACTATTATTATTATTAAATTCTAGGCTACTGCCATTAGGGAATAAGTAATGATATATTTTTTATATTTATTAATATTTTAATTATTTTGTATATTATATATTTCTATATTAATTATATTATTTATACATTGTCTTATAATTATTTTTATTGATATTTATTAATTTTTTATTAAAATAAAAAATATTAACATAATTACAATAAGTAATGATACATTTTCGCTTGAGCTCAATTGAATATCATTCCATGAAGGTGGAAGTAGAGTGGAAGTGCATACTCAATTATTCTTCTCAAAACTTGATGTAGGCTTATGTGAGCAGTCAGTTTCATGCTCCGGGTGTTCAGTCTCGATGAAAGAGCCCGGTACGTACCGACAGGGAGGGTAGGGCACAAGAACCGGTAACGGCGCTTTAGAGAAGAAAATAATTCTTACCCTGCCGGCGATTAGACCACAATTCGCCGATCGTCCTGCCCGTTAGCCTAGACACTAAGTACGGTACAATGAATGAGCTACCCCGCTTTCGCTGGGAGTCTAGCGACAAGAACAAACATTATCTTTTGACTACCCACACTTTTAGGTGACGACGGAGACGACCAGCCTCCCGAAATCCTTTTCCATTCTTGGACGGTTTGACTCTGAACATGGCAGCATTACGTTCGCACGAAACGTCAAGCCAGATTAGCGTATTCGGCATGTTGATTACTCACCGATTATGCTGCGGGGTAGACGGTCCGGAGTTCGAATCTTGATAGGAGAAACAGATTTCTCTCTTCTCCAAAATGTCCAGACCGGCTCTGAGACCCACCCAGCCTCCTATTCAAACGATAAGGGAGTTGTTTACCAGGGGCACAGCGGCATGGGGTGTGAAGTCGACCACTCACCTCGTACTAGTGTTGACGTTAGCAATGAGTGTAGCCATGCCGGTACTCGCAGTGTATGCCTTCGTGACGTGGACAAGGAAAATTTCACCTCTTTTTTACCGGACAACGGACGAAGACTAAACACACACATACGACACTGCACTGAATGTTGAATGGTTTTTGGTTTCGCCAGTAGCTGCTCTGGTTCCGCAATAAGATCTAAAGTTTTCACGGCGTGGAAGACCCGTTCGTGTTGCATAAAGGAGGCAGCAGGTCGCTCCAACACCGGGATCACACGACGTCGTAGGTTCCAAACACAGCAGCACTCGTACAGCATGTTACAACGCTTCTTGGAGGAGAGCACAGGGCCTACCGAGAAAGTTGAGTCAAGCGGCAGACCCTAACTGAGATGTGCCCAGTTCGAATCCAGACGGAAACTCGGACTAGCCTGAGTAAGGTTATTCGTTGTTTTCTTTAGTCCCTGCAGGTAAATAGTACCTGAAATTAGATGACCACTCGTTCAAAATCACTTCAAATTCTTTATTTCCTGTTACCAATTCCTTCGAAGCTACAACTCAAGTAGTCTAAGTAAACGACAGCATCTTTAAATAAACAAACAACAGTCTAAATAATTCGTTCTCCAGTAGTAGTAAACCAAACTCCATCAAGTAGAATCCTTCTTGATAAACTAACAGTTGTACAGTTATTCAAGAAATTCAACATATTTTACGGAATCCAAAAATTCACCAACGAGTCATTAAGAGTCCGAAACTTGCTCCCATTCTGAGCCAGATGTATCCAATTCCTCACCCTCCCACCCCGTAAACTCGAAACGTATTCCTATTCAGAATAAGCAATCATCCTAACGAGATTCTTGAAATAGTTTTAATTGCTCCAAATAAAGACAGAACATGTCAAACGAAATGCTACAAGTTAACGTCCACACAAAGAAGCCTTCAGGAATGCTCTCTGAGAATAACTTTACATTTTATTCCTAATGACTATGGCTGAAGTCTACACTGTGCTTATTATACACGACAATATGAAGGCATAAGGAGGAGCACAGGCATACCTCCTTACATACTTAACCTCAGCGCTACATGGAGCTAAGTAGCTTCACGCCTCAGCTGCCTTCAAGCAGGAAAAAGATTTCCCGGTACCAGCTCAGCAGGAGGCTGGGTGGACCCCAGAGGCCGTCTGGGCGTTTTTGAGAAGAGAAAATCTCTTACAATCGTCGGGAATTGACACCTTACTTTCCGGCAATGTTGCTAAAATGTAATTTATGAATAAGACATAACGTAAAGTTCACCCTAGAACAGGCCACGAAGGTCCAGAGGGGGAGCAAATGTATAGCTCTATTTTTTCTCCAACCTCGGCGCTAGATTGGGGTGGGTGGTCAACGCCACGCCCCGGCCAATTTACCCCCGGAAAAGACCCGGTGCCCATTGTATAGGAGGCTGGGTGGGCCCCAGGGCCGGTCTGGACGAGTGCGGAAAATGTCTCCCCCACCAGGGATTCGATCCCCAGACTGTCCAGTCCGTAGCGAGTCGCTATACCGACTGCGGTATACGAATAAGACATAACGCCGGCTAATTTTAGCAAAAAAAAAAATGCTGGTAAATAGAGTCACCAAACGAGTGAGATATTGAAAAATATGGTACAGCCGGACAGGCCACAGATGACAGTATAACACGGCGCATGCGCTTTACATGCTGGATGACTAAGGCTATTAAAACACACTCAGAATATGCAATAATTACTGCTTTTCCATTGTAACAGTGGTTACTCGAAAGCACCGCAATGTTACTTGAAACGTGCATTGTTGTCTTGTTAGAGTCGTTCACATCGGTGCACAGCGTCAGAAATTGTCATACTAAGGTAATATCTGCAATCTGCTGAAAGGGTTTTCTTGAAATTTATTGGAAAACTGTACACAGAAATAATCAGTCACTTCCAGTGTGGGTATAATATGACACCATAACGGATACATTATACAAAGATCTACATGAATTTCTGCGCGCATCTCCATTGCGCATAGGCCTAATCATCCAGCCCACGCGAAGATTAAGAGAGAAAGAGACTGCTGATTACGCCAATCTATCATCCCACGCGAGAAAGAAAATAAAGACTTTATTGCGTTCATGTTGCATTGAAAGGAGACGAGTTTTATTCTTTTAATGTAGTGCTCTCTTAAGATGTTACTTTACAAACACATCTTAAATAGATAAGATGTATAAGGCTAATATATAGCCTTATAAAACGTACTTAATTTTCTTGTTGTGTAAGTTAAAAACAGTGAAAGCAAAGCTTCATTTTAATTGTTTATTGATTCTGTATATAGTGTCAATGTTATCCATGAGTCCTTGTCAGTGTGAACGAGTAGGCAGTCACAATGAATACTGGCGTGCGAATTTAATATTTGGCTACCAACCTTTGTTGTAGAGAGGGGTGGGTATTTATACTTCCGCGCTTAGTTTAAGATAAACGTGAGTAGGCTACTATTTAAATATAAAAAGATAAAATTATGAAATAAACAGCGTTTTGTGGAACGAAAAAAGATGATTATGTAGCATGTCTTAAAAGACAGTAAATTCCTTGTTGTTTAAATGTATAAATAGGATAAAACGAATTTCTAGGCTTGCTTTTCTACATGTGTTCACACGTGCAAACAGAAGCTAAGCTTTTAAGGGGTACATACATCGCTCACTAAGCACTTATTTTTACTTGGCATTATTTCAAGCATGATATGATTGTTACCTAACAGCGGGCAAGACAGGTTAAAATACAAATAGACGTATCACTGAACTTGACGTTCAGATGTCCGTGCAGCGTGATATATTCTTATAATAAAACCAACTAGATGCACTAAATTTCTCAGATTTATTTTTGGAACAAAACTGTATATTAAAACACATCATTATTCAACAGATGCACAAATATATAATTCGTAGATACAATTAGAATTATTATAAGCTATTTAAAAAGATTTTATAATAATTCTAATTGTATCTACGAATTATATATTTGTGCATCTGCTGGATAATAAAGTGTTTTAATCGTCATTGATGCACGGTAAAAAACATGAAGGAAAAACTCTACATGTTTCGAACAGTTCATCTGTCCATCATCAGGAATTTTGCACTGTACACACAGCAATGTTATATGTCATACAGGTTTGCTGACAGTTTGCGAGCAGGAACAGGGTGGAACTGTGTGCCATCCAGCCAGTTCCATCCTGCTCCTGCTCGCAAACTGTCAGCAAACCTGCATGACGTATACCATTGCTGTGTGTACAGTGCAAAACTCCTGATGCTGAAAAGAGGAACTGTCCGAAACATGTAGACTTTTATTCCAAAAATAAATTTGAGAAATTAGTGCATCTAGTTGGTTTTGTTATAAGAATAGACCTATCAGCGTTTTGCACCAAAAGTTAGCATTCACGGATTTGACACGCAGAAACAGTAACAGACCCATAAAGACAGGACTGATACGCTCTGAGTAGATTTCACGAAAGCTTGTTAGCCTTAGACAAGACAGGCAATTTAGGCCTACGAATAAACGTAACAGTGAGCCGCGTTTGCGCAACCACTGTTGCCGTGGAAAGAAATGAATATTACACATTCTGAGTGTGTGTTTGTAGCCTTAGTTATCCAGCATGTAACGTACATGCCCCATATTATAGTAGTGATCAGTGGCCTGTCTGGCTGTGTCATGTGTTTCCAAGTTATCTCATAAACGGCAGTGAGCCGCGTTTGCGCAACCATTGTTGCCGTGGAAAGAAATGAATATTACACATTCTGAGTGTGTGTTTGTAGCCTTAGTTATCCAGCATGTAACGTACATGCCCCATATTATAATAGTCATCAGTGGCCTGTCTGGCTGTGTCATGTGTTTCCAAGTTATCTCATAAACGGCAAGGTGTTGTGATTTTCTCTACAAATTTTTTTCTGAAATATCTCTCATCCTGGGAAGAACTGAGCTTCATGTGATCAAAAATGTACATAGATACTGATGGAAAGTACCAGTTATTCTTGTCAGATTTTAATTAAACCTGAATTCTCGCGACAGATTTTAAAAAAATACACAAGTATCAAATTTTATGAAAATCTGTACAGTGGCAGCCGAGTTGTTACATGCCGACAGATGGGACAGAGAGACATGACTAAGTTAATAGTCGCTTTTCGCACGTTTGCGAACGCGCCTATAAACCTGTTGCTTCTAGCTCTGTAATGTACTAGCTTGCCGCTTATCCACGCCTACGAGTGGAATTCGAGAATATTTTCCCACTGACCGACTGCAGGAACCAAGTTCTTAACTACAAACTTTCAACTCCGTAGAAGCAAATATTAAATAAATCATACTTCAAAACTGGAAGCGATGCTACTACATCATAACACTAATTAAAAATGAATTCCAAAATTACAGTTTTCAGTAACTTTCCTCTGAAACTGACACTCAGACCCGTGGGTTGCTGTAAACTTGTAGCCAATTCATTAGCCTAAATGTCGGTGAGTGATGCTCTGGACAACTACACACCCACCTCATAACCTGCCTCTGTTGCTATTACATGGCAGGCACATTTCCGAAGGTTACTATCAACTACTATTATCGGTAAACACATTATGTAATTAAATTAATACTATTCTGTTAATAGGCTACATGTCTGAGTGTGTGACACACATGTAGGCCCTTAACAAGATAAAGGGACAACACTGTACCTGACTCTTCCTTCCGACCGTTTCGCGTGACGGCAGGCAGCGTATCCATCATTGCAGTTCCAATTTGCTGTGAGTCGGGGTTCGAGCTGTATAGTTCAATGCATTATACATAATGTTAGGTTTACCCTCCGCACATTTAAAGAAGATGTACCAATATTTCGGCAGGAAATGCTGCCCTATACTGCGTCTATTTCGAAGGAAAGGAATTATTTCAGCCAGAGGTCATAATATGGCTTACCGTCTCTGTTATTGTTTTAAACCAAACTGGATAACCGACTCAAATAGGCCTAATTGGTAGGCAGAATAAAAATTGTTTCTTCTACTTAGTACGGAAAACTAGGCTTTAAAGTTGCACCAACTGGACTCCCATTATTTTCGTGTGAGACAATGGCATATTTATGTCGGTTTATTATTACTTTCTTTGCATTTCTTTCTCTTTTAAATATCCCATATATTAACGTAATTCACACCCTGCCAATGGGTAATGTCCGAGCACAGAAGAACAATGGCGAATCAACCAATCTACATGATTACTAAACAACTGAATTGGCAAAATTGCTATCTCAGCGATATAAATCCTCCATTTAAGGCACGAAAATTCATAGCCAAAGGACTAATCATCACGAAGTCTGTTGAAGAACGCAGCTGAGAAAATGAGATTATACAAGTTCAATAGTCGCAACGAGTCCAGTACGATGCGATTGGCACGCGCCTTGCGGGCATCACGTAAACTATACAACAACCCAACACACACACACACACACACACACACATACACACACACACACACACACACACACACACACAGGCCACGAGAAGATAGCTAGCTAGCTTCAGACTGCGTCGTAAAGTTTATGATATGAGAAATAGTCCACATTTTCGTAGTTGGATACTTAACAGCGATGTTGCAAGTGAAAGCATTATATGGCGTGGAATAATATAGGAAAATGATAATGAACTGTAAACAGGTAGGAACACTGAGGGAAACCACAACAAGAATCAGGTAACAGCCAGGATCCGGCACGGATTCCACAACGTTCCCTCCAGTGTAAAATGAACGTCTTCACCTGCGGCGAAACTTTGCACTACCAGAGAATAAGTACATTCTGGACAAGATATGATTGTTTCTGTCTTAGAAAGAAAAAGAAAGAAAGAAGAAGAAAGAAAAGAATAAAAAGGAAAAGAAAATTGACGAAAGCAAGAAATGATGTAAAAACAGAAGGACATAAAGTAAATAGACGGGCCTAAGTAAATACACAAGCAAAGCAAAATAAAAGGCAGATAAAAAAAAGAGAACATAAAGCAGTAAAGAAATAAGGAAGACGCAGATCTATTCACATTAAAAACGGAAGGCTAGCCAGTACCAGACGTTAAAGTGGGGCGGTGACGACAGTAACCTCTGACCCCGGCAGCAGTTACATCCGTGACACCAGCCTGAGGCGCGCAAAGCAGTGACACCACGTTACATGCACATATCTACTTGTTATGTACGCACAGCCCCCGGCGCAGGGTGAGTGACTGTGGGCAGGGATTGGTGGACCATATCCACATTTCGCCATTGTGAATAAGTTGCTGATCAATAGCGCAGCTACTGGGTGGAGTCACATGAGAGGGGGTTGTACTTTCCAAATGGGTTTACCAGATTTCAATACATAATATATGGATTTGTCCTAGTAGGGTATTCAGCGCAGTCGTAATAGTGACCAGACACGGGCTAGACGATACGGGGTTCGAATCCCGTTAGGGGTAGGATTTACCACTTCTCCTAAACCATCCAGACCGGCTCCGGAGCCCAACGAGTCTCCCAATCAATGGGCACAGGAGTTCTTTCCCGGGGATAAAGAGGCCGAGATGTGAAGCTGACCACTCACCGCCATCTAATGCCAAGATTAAGAATGAGTGGAGCTATACGTCTGCTCCCCCTACATGCCTTCATGGCATGGACAGACAAAACACCCTATTTCACCTTTACTTATCAGGTAGTGGCATAATGGCTAAAGTAATGCCGTCTCTTATTCTCGGCAATGACCATGTCGAAAAGTTTCTGACTTCCTTGGATACGACGCAGTGTAGTCGGGTAGATAGTACCGAAATTTATATCCTGAAGATGGATGCAGAAGTCTCCCCCGAAACGTTTGAACGTACCTAACACAAGGGACGGCGTCAATCCTCACAAGCCTTCATGCAGTTATAATTTCACGTATTCTGACCCTGTGTACACCACCGGGAGTGCAAAGTTACCTTTATTTTCCGGCCGCTTTACCTTCTGGGAAATGAACTGCCCACCCCAGTCTGGATGGACTGCAGCAGGACAAAGTGCAGAACCTCACTGACATTTAAATTTCGTTTCTGCCGTACTGATTTACGGGCGGCCAACGGTTCGAACTTCAGCCCCAAAACAGACCATCCCGACTGACATGTATCGTGGTTTATCGCACTGAATCCAGGAAAATGCCAGAAAGGTAAGTCGCCCGCTTCCTTTCATTTAGGTACTTTCTTATTCATTATTTGTCACTCTATAAACCAAGTACCATCAATGAGCAGCGTCCCTCTACAGAAAATAACAGGTCCTCAGCTAGTCATGAAATTCCCCTCATTTTATGGTACCCGAAGGTTTATTACCGCATTCACAGCAGCACGCCACCTGTCCCTATCCTCAGCCAGATCAATCCATTCCATGTCGCCATTACACTTCCTGAATACTTATTTTAATATTATCCTCCCATCTACGCTTGGGTTCTCCAAGTGGTCTCTTTCCTTCAGGTTCCCCAGCACAACCCTGCACGCACCTCTCCTGTTCCCACACGTGCCACTAGCCCTGTCCCTCTTACCGTTATGATTTGTCATCCTATAATTTGACACTGTATGATTTGAACTACTGAAAGAAATACACACACAGTTATAGACAGACCTGTGTCTGCAAGAAATAATCGCCAGCTTTACTTACTTACTTACTTACTTACTCCATGGTGCAGAGTCCTTCTTGAGAAGCTAACTGGTTTGCAGCTAGTCAAGAAATTCCCCGCATTTCACGGAACCCGAAGGTTCATTACCGCACTC
>Ga0123355_10007497_pt1 | contig 16360 bp, 7 predicted proteins | sample TergutEmb28metaG_3_FD_89872 | JGI IMG/M metagenome (GOLD analysis project Ga0123355, IMG submission 89872) | Embiratermes neotenicus P1 segment gut microbial communities from Petit-Saut dam, French Guiana - Emb289 P1 | ecosystem: Host-associated > Arthropoda: Insects > Digestive system > Gut ...
ATGTGGTAATTCAACAGAATAGTCGAAAGCTCCTGATGATGGATATATTAATGTCCGAAACATGTTGAGCACATAAAAAGTGAAATAATATAGCAAGTGACCTCAAGTTGGTCTTTTATTCTTCAATTCGCAGACAAATGAACTTTAATATAAAAATTATTTTTAAGATTAACCTCTTTCTCCCCTCCATTTTCAAGGTGAAGTTGCTAGCCATACTTAAGCCAGAAATGACTATAAAATTTTTGATAATTCTTCATAACGCATCAAGAGTATTGCATCAGGGTCTAAGTTATTGAATAAAAGCTGTATCCTGCAAGTATTCATAGTTACAAGGACACTTATAACCCTTCGTCAGAAGTATGTTCAGTGAAACATATTCTGCGCATGAGTTGTGCAAATTTCATTGGCCACTATCACTTGAAGTAGTCTGCATTTTGTGATAGCGTAATCTAACTTGACATAAATTAATTATCTTCTTCACCGAGCAAGAGATGACCTAAGTCAACAATTCTCTTTCAACAGTAAATTAACACCTTTCGACCTAGTTACACCAAGTTCTGTGTACAGTCCACAGAAATTAGTGTTTTGGGTGAATGTTCTTCTGCAGAATTCCCACTAAAATTCTGCAATCATTCCTTATATCTCCGGCTATTATGGAATAGTTTTGTAATCTATTGCCCTTCTCTGACCCAATATTGTGCGGGTGATAAAATCGAGAAGAATGAGATGGGCTGGGCATGTGGCGAGTATGGGTGAGGAGAGGGAGCTGTATAGGTTCTGATGGGGAAACCGGAGGGAAGGAGACAACTGGGGAGACCTAGGCGTAGATGGGTGGATAATATTAGGATGGATCTCCAGGAGGTAGGATGTGGGTATATGGATTGGATTGGGCTGACCCAGGATAGAGAGAGTTGGCAGACGCTTGTGAGTGCGGTAACGAACCTTCGGGTTCCGTGAAATGCGGGGAATTTCTTGACTGGCTTCAAACCAGTTACCTTCTCAAGAAGGACTCTGCACCATGGAGTAAGCAAGTACGTAAGTAAGTAAGTAAGTAAGTAAGTAAGTAAGTAAGTAAGTAAGTAAGTAAGTTAGTAAGTATTGTCCTTCTCTGAGGATACAGAAGGAAGAGAAGAATAAAACAAAGCGAAACCCCTATTCCTTTTTACTTCGCCATTTTATTGTATCACTTAATTGTTTTAGCTTCCGCTTTCAGGCTTTCGGGGCCTCGGCGACGTAGTGGAAGAGGGCAGTGATAGCCACAATATCGGCTGTTTTACAGCAGTATTGAATCCTAACATTCTCCTCCTCAGAAATGTAATAAGGCTACTTTTTATGGTCAATATAACGGACATAATCTAAACTTCTCATCAACAGAACTACCGAGTTGGGTGCAGTACCCTTTCCAACAGTTTACTACCTGCTGCCGATCGTACCGTAACTGCTTTGAAGATTAATACTCTGCTTGCACTTAACTTGATACTGTTTTGAATATCGTGATGATATCCTTACTAATTTCATCAGCCGCATATATTACAGAGGCTGCATTTCTATTGGAAGGGCAGACACAAAATACTCGGAGAAGGACCTACTGCAATGACATAGCTTCCACTAGAAGTTGTACATGATCATCCCAGGAATTACATTTGGAAGAGAGAAATGACTTATAACCATATGAAGTGTTTTAGTTCTTTGTAAGATGGTTGTTGAATTCTTCTGCAAATATAATACTGCTAAAGCCGAAGCATTTCGTCTTTAACAACGAGTTGGGTTGATTTAGGGGCATAGAAGTAATGCTCCATTCAATCTTAACTTCGACAATAGACTGACGCGACTTCACTCTTTCAGTTTACTTAATTCGCAATCGGGAAATATGCTGGAATAGAATTACGGGGATTTACAGAGTCAGGTTCTACGTTTTGGGAATAGTAAATTTTGCACTTCTTGAGAACTGATCTCAATCCTCCGGTCCGTAATTAATCACCTTAGTCATTTTAACTCCACTCATTATTTGTAATTTATCACCCCGTTATGTGACTGTGACTTGTGAATGGGTGAATGAGTGTGACATTGTGTTTAAGGCTTATAAAGTTTAATGACCATTTGCTGCTACATACAATTAAAGTTCAGTTAAATAACCATGTTAAAAATTAAGTAAATATATAGATATATCAAATTGTACAATGAACTGACAGATAAATTGATGTGAAAAATGTGAAGGTAAATAGAGAACTGTGTGTTCAAAAAGGGACAAAAATGTCATGCTTTGTTTGGTCCCGTAAGTGAAGTGCCCATGACACCGAAAGAAATAAACTGAAATTACAGATTTTTCTGATGAATAAATACTCCTTCAGTTAAGGATGGGCAAAACATCTGCTACTAGGAAATGCTAGAATACTGGAAACTTTAGGGAGATAATTTCCTACCACGTCGCACAAAGTACCGTGAAAATCAAATTTACGAAGACTTCAATTTTTAAAAAATCTGGCATTTTAACTTCTTAGTTTGACATAAATCTGATACCCCATGTTCACAACTGATTACCTTTGTACAACAGAGTCATTCTTGAGGAGAATTTATAGTCACGCTGTTGGTCAATAACATTTTACTTTTTATCGAAACGGAAAACTTCTTAAAGTTTGCATTACAGATGAACACTTCGCATTACATTGAAACATAACTTACAATTCCAGTGCATATTCCACACTTCCAGTTAATTTAAAAAAATGCAATTTAGTAATATCCTATCACCTACACATGTATTCAGGTAAACTCAAGTTTGCTGGATGAAATTATGTGTCCTTCTTTCCTCGTTCTATATATGAAAATTGTAGTGTCTTCTTCTCTAATTATATTCTTTCTACTGTACATTTATTTAAACTGCAATGTAGAAGTTACATAAAATTGGGGCAGTGAAGAAGAAACAATACTCTAACCCAAGCAACACTGAGGGTGAATTTCTTTCCCCTATTTATGACCCTATATCTTGCGACATGCAGTCGTAATATTTATTTCTCCTTTCTTAGTTATCACATAATTTTCAATTCCAATAAAACCAGAACCACGCAATTCAGGCCACCATAGCTTGAAGGTATACAACAGGAAAATAGTAGTTTTTGCTATTTTAACTCGCAACGACTCGAACATTTCTATTTTTTGGTAGGAGAATTTGTGGATTTACCAGCTGATTAGAAGCCAGCATTCACCCCCCTCCCCCAAACAAAAACAATGTACATGAATAAACCTGCAAAGAAATTTAAATAAACCAGATAAAGACGGTTAGGCAATATTGTTTTTTGAATAATGTTCTTGAAGGTCAGTGTAAGATGAGAGGTAACAGTATTCAAAAACTCTAAGCAGGAAAATTGAGACTTTCAGTACTGACAAAGGAACTTTAATATATAATCCAGTAATAACATAAAAGAGGGTCTTGCTGGGGAAACTGGAGGGAAGGAACCACTGGGAAGACCTAGGCGTAGATAGGTAGATAATATTAGGATGGCTCTCCAGGAGGTGGGAGGTGGGTGTATAGACTGGATTGGGCTGGCCCAGGACTGGTGGCGGACGCTTGTGAGTGCGGTAATGAACTTTCGGGTTCCGTGAAATGCGGAGAATTTCTTGACTAGCTGCAAACCAGTTAGTTTCTCAAGAAGGACTCTGCACCATAGAGTAAGTAAGTAATAACATAAAAGAGAGTAAAGGAAAGACGTGGAATTGAGAAATCACATTTGTATAAAAATCTCTTTCCAGTTCCATACTGTATGTTGTGATAAACAGACATAATTTTATAGAATGCTGATGTCTTAAAGGGTAAAAATACTTCTAAAAGATCGGACACAGGGCACAGATATTTCTCCTCTGCGAGAGCTGAGAATGAGGGGTAGGACTATTTGTAAAACAAGGGGAAAAATGTGGGAGACCTTTAAGAATTATTACCTTGACCATAAATCCAAACAGCCCTGTCAGTTTTCACTGAGCCGTGCGGCATACCAATGAAGTCGGACAAACATTTTGGCACGTTCTGGGCATTGCGAGATGCGAGCTTCTGGAAGTTTTATAGATACGTACAGTGTTATGGAATTTGACTGTTTCAAGATGGAAATAAATACTCCAGGATTGTCCCAAATCGTCGTTACTTAGTTACCAATCGACTCCGTGTAACATCCAAGACCATTTGGGCATTGTGACCTTTGTTGCTCTGACAGTATGATCAGCTAAATACAGAAATTCAACACCTTCAATACGCTTTGCTTGTCACTGATCCTCCTTGTCCACAAAACTGACACCAGAGGCTTAAGTGCTAGAATCACAATTAGTGACAGTTCGGCGAGTAGTTACCGGCGTGCTGATAAGTCTCTAGCCCGACCAGAAAGGAAACAAGCTCGAAAGCATGTAACGGACGCGCGCGATTTCAATAACATCGAGACATGAGCTGTCATCAAGTTTTTTTTTTTTCCTGCAAGGCAAAGCGCCGAAGGAAATTCACGCCATTCTGACAGAAACATTAGACTGTTTCCTTCCTGGTCGGGCTAAGGACTTATCAGCACCCCTGTACGGTAAAGTACGGCGAATGCTGTCTCAGATTTAATTCAGATGTTGCACATTTTAAGCCCTCGGGTACGAAAGTAAGTGTGTTTGTATAGAAAGAGGTCCCGAAGGCTTAAGTCCGTGTTTATATGCTGTGTGTATGTACACTATCTACATTCATGACGTCAGCAGGTTTCCGGACTATGTCTTACTGGACAATAGAGACAGGTTGACTTTCTGACACTCGCTCAAAACTTTTTCCCCCCTTCACCGTATTTTTATTTCTCCTCTTTTGTGCGTTCGCATCTCTTGGTTGTCCCCATTTCAACAACATAGAGTCTCGACTCATATGCTACAGTTGTGGACAAAATTTAACGCATTTATTTGAAGAATAAAAGATCAACTTGATGTCAATTGCTATTTTATTTCACTTCTTACGTACTCAACCTATTTCGGACATTAATATATCCATCATCAGGAGCTTGCGACTGTTCTGTTGAATTAACACATTGGTCGTATTGTTCTTGGTTCGATGTGTCTTGGAGTTTCGGTGTGGTTGGGTTGGAGTGGTATCCGTGTTGCAGGCTTCAGCTGAAGCCTGCAACACGGATACCACTCCAACCCAACCACACCGAAACTCCAACACACATCGAACCAAGAACATTACGACCAATGTGTTAATTCAACAGAACAGTCGTAAGCTCCTGATGATGGATATATTAATGTCCGAAACATATTGAGTACATAAGAAGTGAAATAAAATAGCAATTGACATCAAGTTGGTCTTTTATTCTTCAACTATTACAATGATGCACGGTCCAATAAACACAAAATTAACGCATTTCATATTAAATCCACAACTTTGTGGACTAGCGCCTTACTATATTATTTCAAAATTAATAACGAATTTAAAATCTGAAATTCCTTACACTGTAAGCTGAAAAGTGTCAATTAAAAGAGAAAACGCCGAATTTAAGAATGAAAATGTAATAATATGTTGCCTGTTCAGAGCTACATCACGTCTCAGGCCGGTGGTAGGTGAATAGAAGAATGACGGAATGATTACTGTCAGGGGAAAACCGAACAAATTGCAGTGAAACCTGAAGTACAAATTCAGCACTTATTATTCGAGGCTTCGTAATGAGAAATCAACGTGAGATGCATAACGAAGGGCCAGGAAACTGTAAAGCTTTCCACATATTAAGAAAAGAAAGAAGGTATTAGCAACATACAAGTAGGTGCAGGCAATATTTTAATAACCTAAGTAGTATCCACTACTTCCACAGTCTTTCCAGTAATCCCCCGCCCTCACCCTTTCTTTCTGTCTTTCTCATGCTGTCACAATGTCATTAGGAGGTTTCCTTTAGTTCTCCGTATGCTTTGTGTGTTAAACTGTTTCGTTGAATTATGTTATTTGCTGCAGAACGTCATATTTGTTCTGATCGCCAAATGTGTTAAAGAGTCCAAAACAAGGGGTTTGATATGGGTGCTTCATATGTATATAAAGAATGTCTGCGGAAGAAGTAATATACATAGCCTTAAACATTACATATATTATAGTCAAAAACACTAAAATTATAATCAATTTTGTAAATATTTTTGCAGGCGATAAGAACAACTAGCAGCATGAATACATTATACATGAGATCGTCATCACACGTACAAAGTGGTGCATTTTGCCAGTATTTCATTACACTTTGAAAAATTGTGGTTACGATATGGAACAGCGTTTCTGACATTAAAAATTCTTTCTACTTTACACATAGCGCATTTACGTGTTTCGTAAGATTTTCAAAATAAACAATAAATATTTCCCTAGACAGAATTAAATGACTGGTTCTTTGATGTTTTACTGATCGTGCATCTCAGTATAATCTTAGTAATTGACCAACTTAAAACACAAATTCTTATTTTATAATAAGTTTATTATATATCTCTACATGTTTCTAGCTCTATGAGCTAATTATCAGGAGGTCAAAATTGTATAGACAGCATCTGGTATCATCACACTCTGTATGTGGCCGTCCGGTGCACAGGTTGAGAGAGTCCTCTCTAACCTCTGCACTGGACGGCCACCTACTGGGTGTAACGATATCAGAAGTTGTGTAATACAATTTTTACCTCCTGATGATAAGCACATAGTGCTCGAAACATGTAGAGGTATATAATAAACGTATTATAAAACAAGAATTTGTGCATTAAGTTGGTCAGTTACTAAGATTAAGTGATTGGTGTTTCTAATAAAGATAATAAGAGGTAAGAACTAATTCTGAGTGCTTAGCTCAATTTAATTTTAGTCGTTTAGTAATCAATGTTGCTGTCCCGTACCCTGGAATACTACGTATTAGATAAAATGCTTGTTTGGAGAGTCCTAATTCTTGGCGTCGCCTGTATTTGAAGCTAGTCTTATGGAGATTGAGCAGTGACGTCACTTGTAACTTCCGGTGGGTCGGCAGTAGAAGAGGCGGTAGTGAGATAAGGCGACGACCTGCCGGCCAGCCGGTGCTCTATTTCCGGTCGACAAGGTGCTCCAGGAGCAGCCTGAACTGAATGACGTTCAACATGGCCGCGCCCTAACCTCATCTTCTGTTGATGCCACTGACGTTATCACAAGACTTGGCCTATTCTGTTCATGTAGAGAACTATCTCTCCTGTCCATGCAGAACACACAGCTTCCAACAATACACTTCTGGAGAAATCGATTAACAGTTCTCTGAAAATGGTGATGTATTCTTGTTAATTTTATTAAGGAAGGTTTTTATTTCGTCATTAAAACACGTTCAGACATTATTTTGCGGTTCAGCAGTAACGACATACAGAAAAAATGACGTTATTGTTACGGGTACTTGTTGGCAAATGGACATAACTGAAAATTAAGAAAATGTAGGCACTTTACACATCGTATAACCCTTCAAAGCCTGCTGGTTACATGATGCACCAACGAGTTTAACATTCAACAATTTTATGTTTTGCCCACACTCTAATTATGTGTTTTGTATTTATCTGAGAACAAACAGCGACTTATGCCACTTACACCATAACCACCATAAACTGATTGGTTTTTATAACCGAGATGAAAGGTGTTTACTGCGCGGTACGGACTGGGTCTTTAAATAAAGCAATCAGAGCTTCGCGTTTAAAGGGATGATACTGAGAGAATCTCAAAGACAAGCTTAATACTCGAAAAAAAAAATTCAAGTTCTCAAAAGACGGGATATGGAACAAACTAAATTCTCTATCAGTTAACCGAATATTTTGTCCTATATTAGCGGCGTACATATTTTACTAATATAAACAAAACGCCTCAAAATTCTAGGCATCAGAACAATGGCATAAAGAAGTTACGTAGCGAAGGCCCGCAAAATATTACGAGGCACTGTGCAGAATTTATTCAACACGGCGAATTGGCGCCTGGGATTTTGACATCCGTGCCAAACACGTAAAATACATTACATAAAGGTTAACTTTCCTTACTGCTTCCTATTGCAAAACTTAACGTCGATCTATACTATAAAGGATATTCTGGGACAATCTGTGACAACTGTAAGATGATCTAAGGCAGTAGGATTAAATGTTGAAGAATAGTAACAGGGTTTGTGACCCATGCATGTGAAGTTTTCATCATTGTAAATTACAAATACCGGAACGTAAAATTCAAAATACATTACGCCCAGAAACAATTAATATAAACAAATTTCATGTTTCGAAATTTGTAATGGTTTAAATTTTAAACGCTGAAAACCGAACTTTTCTAGAATGCTTTTCCGCGTCGAGGTTTATTTATTGACGATTCGAAAGACAGTAATGTCTTCATCTCAAGAGTCAGAAGGTCAAAAAGGCCAGACTTATCTTCGAAACTTCCTTCACTCATTAACCAAATAGAGAGCGCAACATCTTAGAGGAGTTTAGAAGAACTGAATCTTCAACAACATCGTTATGTGAATTTAATCTCTACATAAAAATTCCGCAGCCTATTATATTTAGTGTTAAAATAGTATTAAAAGAACCCGCCATTCGGTCCTAAATTCGACAAACTTAAACCAGTCTCTCACACTGTGTTTCTATAGCAACTATCTCGCTACCGCCAACCTATCTTCGTCCAGGTCTGATAATAAGTACCTCCTCTTCAGATTTTTCATCTAAAATTCTGCAAGTACTTAACATCTCCTTTACGCGTGTTAATCATCCCACTTACCTTATAATTTTCTGATTACGTCATCTAATAGCATTTGATGGAAATTAAAAATTATGGAACTTGCCAATATACAAATTTCTGTCTCTACCAGTTACTGTCGACCTCCAAAGTTCATATATTCAACTCTGAATGTACACTACGTCATAGACTGGTGTAGCCACTTTGTTATTGTTGCTGAAGTCAAATGTCGACGTCAGTGCGACCCTCTGAGACATAAAGAGAAAAATCCCAACTACAGTGAGAGATATTATCACTATGCTTCTTCAGACCAACTTACTTACTTATTTACTCCATGGTGCAGAGTCCTTCTTGAGAAGCTAACTGGTTTGCAGCTAGTCCAGAAATTCCACGCATTTCACGGAACCCGAAGGTTCATTACCGCACTCACAAGCTTCCGCCAACTGTCTCTATCCTGAGCCAGCCCAATCCAGTCCATATAACCACATCCCACTTCCTGGAGATCCATCCCAACATTATTCACCCATCTACGCCTAGGTCTCCCCAGTGGTCTCTTTCCCTCCGATTTCCCCATCAAGACCCTATACACCCCCCTCTCCTCACCCATACGCGCCACATGCCCAGCCCATTTCATTCTTCTCGATTTTATCACCCGCACAATATTGGGTGAGGAGCACAAATCATTTAGCTCCTTCTTATGCAATTTCCTCCATTCCCCCGTTACCTCTTCCCTCCTAGGTCCAAATATTCTCCTCAACACCATGTTCTCAAACACCCTCAGCTTCCTTCCCTTCCTCCGTGTCAACGACCAAGTTTCACACCCATACAAAACAACAGGCAAAATTATAGTTCTATATATCTTGATCTTAAAATTTTTAGATAGCAACCTGGAAGACAGAAGATTCTTCCTGACCTTAATCTGCTCTTAAATTCTTCCGCAATAGACCAACACCCGGTTAAATGTGCTCCCAAGTTTTGTGAGAACAGAGTGCTCGTAGACAAACGTTGGGATAGACATTACTGCGTGAGCAGCTATTTAAAACTGTTATAGATACTAATTTGACCGCAGGAGATTTCGTAGTTAAATTTAAATGGGGAGAGGAGCATAATACCAGAAATTTATTTCGCCCGCACAGAAAAACACGAGCTTCTATGGGATGCAGTGAAGAGGGGCGGGATGAAACAGGGTGGTGATACATCAACACACGTCACAGTAACTGATCCCCAACATCACCACGTGACCAGGGAGGCTTGATGAATTCCAACAGCCCATTCTCCCACTCCAGCTTGTGAAATTCATCTCTCTGTTACTGATGCGAAGATCTAGTGTCTAATCCCGAGGCCATCCATCAAAACGGGCCTCCAAAGCGCAAGAGTTCTGCTATTTCTGGAGGGATGGTCTTAAAAGAAAGAGGGTTGGGAATTTGCAGAACAGAAATTTAAGAACGATGAAATTTTATATTGATGTAATTTGTTATCAAGATGTAAGTTCGTAGCGACAGTTCGTCGACAGTCTTTTGCAATGTAAATGCCAAGCTGTGAAACCGCGTGTAGCAATCCTTCTTGCTACGTTTAGCTCACTCTTGAGCTTGTTATTTATGTACCTTCGTGTGTCATGAATTAACTACGTCAATCCATTCTGAGTATTGCCTTTGTATTCAACACACACATATTAAGTTATTATTTGTAAATAAATAAATAAATAAAATATTTCGATACTGATATTCGTCTTCGGTTTGCACTCACTGTCAATAAATAAATCCTGTATTTTTTAGTCTTACTTCATACATTTTTGTTATATATGAATAATACATTGATGAACTGTGTGAATTATAGTGACTTCAGAATGAAGAAAATTCATAAAAAAATCTCATTTCCTCATTTCTAGCACCTGCAGTAAATCACAAAAAGAAAAATCTAGTGTACCCTTTCGCAAGGGACTAAAATAAATACACGGGGTTAGTCTGTAAAGGGGACTGTTGCTCTACATGAAATTTGTTAAAATTTTTGCAGAATTTACTGTTTATTTCATCTTATTTTAGACGCTGCTGGAATCGGATATAGACGAAAGAGAAAGGTCAGGGAAGGAAGCGGTAATGTTGGTAAGGAGACTAGGCCTACTACTGGGTGAGTAATAGTCCAATCACACAGTAACAGCCCAATCACACAGTAATAGCCCAATCACACAGTAATAGCCCAATCACACAGTAATAGCCCAATCACACAGTAACAGCCCAATCACACAGTAACAGCCCAATCACACAGTAACAGCCCAATCACACAGTAACAGTCCAATCACACAGTAACAGCCCAATCACACAGTAATAGCCCAATCACACAGTAACAGCCCAATCACACAGTAACAGCCCAATCACACAGTAACAGCCCAATCACACAGTAACAGCCCAATCACACAGTAACAGTCCAATCACACAGTAACACATCCCAGACGACTTTAATCTTTGCATCTTACCTCCATATGTTATTCAGTCGAAGTAACTGTTATTCAGTCGAAGTAACTGTATCCCCGCAATAGTAAAAACACAGCATTTCTTGTTCTTAGGAATGTATACTTAAAACTATGTAGAGTACATTTCAGTAACATATGAATTAGTTTATGTAAGTTCTTACTGTCATGACTTCAGGTCACATCCAGCTGACAGTCAAAGGCCAACAGCGCGACTAGCCTCTTGGACTCAGAGACAATGGATTATTTTACCCAGAAAGAGATCGGAGGGCCATGTAGACGGAAATGGGAATGACAAGTGACCGCACTGACGAGTCTGGTCTGTGCGAAGAATAAGCAGAAGAATAAAGAAGGCATTACTCCTTGTCTAACCTTCTCCTGTTACTTCAGTCAGGGGCAGAAAGACAAGTTATAATGCCGTTACTTCACTGTCCGTTCACCAAATGCCACAGCAAAGGCTGAACTCCGTAACTTGCCTTGTGAAGTACATTTTAGATTTGCAGATTACAGATTTTTGAATATCTTACAATTGAAATTTTGCTTAAGCCGAAATCAAGACAAGTCTAAAGTCACTGTAAATTACTAGATTATATAGCGCTGATGATAGAGGATGGCGCACTGGCGGAGTGATTATGACAGATGAAAAACGAAGTACTCTGAAAGAAATTTTCCCAAACGCCACTTTTTATACCACAAATGGAATAGCCTGGGACTCAAACAGATCCTCCATGACTAGAGGCCAGAGAAGAGCCGCTGATTTCATGGCATGGAAACACCCTAATTACCAGTAAGGTGATTACGTAAGAAGGCAGGGCCCCAACACTGTGCTTCTATAGGCTTGGTGTTACGTAAAAGTACAGCAGTCTCTAAGAGTGACTAAACATTTACAACTGCAAGAAAATGTTGAATAGTGAAAAGCGGGCTTCGTCTAAGCAGGAACGTGTAACTTTGAAGGTGAAAGGAAAGAACGGCGGACATATGGCATGAAAATCTGTTGAAAGCTGCAGTTTGGAAATGACAACAAAAATAAGAGAATAATTTTGTAATATTTACGCCCCTCCCCCCCAAATCCAGGCTGGATCTGAGCTTTCCTACTTCCCTGTTCAAAGGCTACAAGCTTCTGTCCAGGTGTAAACGCTACGGAAGCGTGAAGTTAGCTATTTACCCCCATCCAGTACGGAGGTTAAGAATGAGGGGAGACACAACTCTACCCCCGTGTGTGCCTATATTTTCAGATGGGAGAACTTTTCCTTTTTAATTCATTTTATAGTTCTTACCGAGGTGGATTTTGGGCTTAAGAGTCGGAGAGAAGCAGTTCGAAATCGTACCAAATATCTGACCTTGTCGGTTGGCATAATCAGAAATGTGCTAGTCTAGACAGCTTCGTATCTCCTCTTTCATCACTCCTTAACCGGAGTTGGTCTTCAAGTGAAATTAAATTATAAAGAGATATTTTATTTATTGAGATTACTTAAATACTCCAAGACTTCCTGGCCCTCCATTCTACTGTCTGTGCTACGATGTGAGGAGGGAAATATAAACACACACACACATACAATCGCTAATATTATTTGGTCATACAATTATTAGCTCGTTGAATAGCCTCCAATAGAAATTTCCGGTAAGCTATTTTCCTTTCATATACATAATTATATTTCGTAGAATAATTTCCTACCCAGTATGTACGCAAACACTTTCAAGTTTCATACATTATTAGTTAGAAAATTACCGATGTTATGAAAAATGTCAAGATAACATGTAACAGTAGAAAATTATAACGTACAGAAACTCAAGGGTAAAGAATGTTATGTTCGACATTAACTTGTCAAGAAAGTTATTGACTGTCAAAATGACTGAGATGGTAATTTGAAACATCACGTATTCATGACTAGCTTGCCGTTATTACTGTCCATAACACTTCAACCAAAAATTAGAGAGTTCTTCGAATTCCACAAACAAGTGATAAACAGAATGCCGTTTCGGATGTTACACGTTGCTCTGCCTCAAAATGAACGTGACATAAACGTAAGTTTGCTCTCTGTTTAATTGCGCAGAATAGTAAAATTAAAGGTAATATTTTCCATGTACACGGCACAAAGACCTTGTCTAACACAATTATATGATGGTAGAGATATGTATATAATTTATTACATAAAGAACAACTAAATTTTTCGGCACTTTTCATTGGCCATCTTCAGGTTGATAAATCAACCTAAAGATGGCCAATGAAAAGTGCCGAAACATGTAGTTGTTCTTTATGTAATAAATTATAAACTTATCTCTACCATCATATAGGTGTGTTAGACAAGTATATACATTCCACAACGGGGATGACGAACCTTATTATATGTGGAGAGTAAAGTGCAGTTCCATTTGTTCTTAAACTTACCCACATAAGGGAGTGGCCAATTTCACGCCTTTGGCTGATTTACCGCCAGCCAAAGTGCTGCGGTAACCACCGACTAAAAACGTTGGTGGGACCCCAAATCAGGTCTGAACATTTTGAACATGTAATAAATCTCTGGCTTCTTCGGGAAATCTGACCTCAATTCTGTGATTGTGCAGCCCTTAGTCTGGTCACTATATCGACGGAGCTAGCGGTACGAGAATGGGCGGAGGTGAAACTCTCCGCATTCGAGCCTTAGGCAAGAATTGGAGATACGTGGTGAGCATCATGCCAGAAATGAATTATACTCGAACAGACTGGCTGTCGGTGTCTGTGTAGCTGCAGTTCTGAAAAGAATTTCAATCCACTAAGCAGTGGAGTTAAAATTTAAAATCTTCACTTAATTGTAAGAAATTACGTACTTTGGACGTTAAGGAATGCATCAATATTTATCAGATTTCAAGCTCAGAACAGAAAGAGTCAGCTGCAGCCTCTAATGGCTTGTAATGAGCATGTTATCTGGTAGGTACAGTAAAGTTGAGTAATTTAACGTTCAGGTGACCGTGCATCGCGGTAAATTCTTATAATAAAATCAACTAGATGCACTAATTTCTAAAATTTATTTTTGGAATAAAACTCTATATATTTCGGACAGTTCCTCTGCCCAACATCAGGAGTTTTTCACTGTACACTCAGCAATGGTATATGTCAAACAGGTTTGCTGACAGCTTGCGGGCAGGATCAGGACGGAACTCAGTTGTACCCGAAACATGTCGAGCTAAAAATACATCAATATAATTACCTAGTTGCATCAAGTTGGCATTCACTTTATTTCAATATTTTCAAATATTCCATTCCGTCCATTCTCATATATCCGACACCTCTCTAACGACACCAAATACATGCGCAATATTTATTTATAATATATATTTACTATGTTTTTTTTACACGTTTCGATGTACCACACACCATCATTTATTGGGACCTCACCGTTTTACCTTTCCCATTTCATGACACAACTGCTGTATTAATCATAGATAATAGTTGCGTAGCAGCAGGTGGTTTTCAATAAGGGGCACTTGAGATCTCCCTGATGATGGTGCGTGGTACACCGAAACATGTAGGAGACATATAGTAAATTTATGTTACCAGGATGCTGATAAGTCCTTAACCCGACCAGGAAGGAAACAAGCTCAGAAGCATGTCAAGGACGCGCGTGATTTCAACAACATCGAGACGCGAGCTGTCATCAAGATTTTTTTTTCTGCAAGGCAAAACGCTGAAGGAAATTCACGCCATTCTGACAGAAATGTTAGCTCCTTTCCTTCCTGGTCGGGATAAGGACTTATCAGCGCCCCTGTATAAAGAAGTATTGTGCGTTTAATGGGTGTCGTTAGAGAGGTGTTCGGAATAAATTTTGTATTTCAGGGACGAAAATTCAGAAGCCACACTTTTTATCTCAGTGACAAAACGCTGATTAATTATTACCTTATTTAAAGAAGCTGACTTAAATTTAGGGATTATACAGCTTCAAAAGAGATGAGAATATGATAATTTATAATGAAGTAAGGGCATGAGATGAAGTTGCCCCTTCAAGTTAGCAGTTCGTACTTGGATATTCACAATAAAACTTTTAGAAAAGGCCTAAAATTGTCAATCACAAATCGAGATCCGAAAATTTGAATGCTAGAGCCGTAGTACTACAACATCGACTTGATGCAAATCATCAAAAAGTTCTCGATGTCCAATTCTAGATTTTCAAGTTATGGGTAGCAAAGGTATCAAAATTGTACAATGCTTTAAATTATGTCTTTCTCTTTATGTGTTTTATTCAAAAACGGTGTCTTTGCGGAGATTATATAGCTTTGGTGGTACATGAGCAAGTAACTATGGGACGTGAGTGGGATAACCCTGAGAGGGGAAAAAAGAAGTATTTGTAGAGAAACATGTCCGTGTATCACACTATCCACCACAAATCGCACAAAGGATGATCCGTGATTGAACCCAGGCCTCCAAAATGAAAGGTCGGAGCCTAACTGCCTGAAACATGAAACGACCTCTTCACTTTCTTGTGATAATCTCCTACTGGAACACTCAACATGAAACATACAGATCTCGGAATAAGGAGCAACCTTAATACAAGTATCTGAAAGCTGTACCTTAGTGCTGACAGACCATGGAATCACCGGCAGTTGATCCCCAGGAAGAAGAGGCCGGTAAAGAAAAGCACCTCCAATTCTCATCAACCTGAACTAAACATCCACCATTACACCACCTGCAGGGCGATACACTCGGCCAAATTCGTCAGCACTATCAAAAAAAAGGAATAGTTTACTACTTAGAACACGTTCCATCACATTGCACACAGCAGCTACGTCCAACACTGTTGCGAACAACATCCAGACTACACTGTACGATAGGGCCGTCAAGTTTCAAAGCCGGGGCGCGAAACAATGCAGTGTGACTTTTGCATGCAAAAATATAGTATAAGGCGTTCCTTATGAGGAACTTTACGTCATTCATGGAGACGACGAAGAAAAAGACAGAAGCTCCTTTTTATTCCGTTCATTTTGAATGATGTTGAAAAGCAAAATGCGACCACGGTTGAATGGCGAACATGCTGCTGGCACTACTTCTACTACAATAAATACACTGTATTCTTCAGGTCCTTTTCTCGTTGAGACAAAGAAGTATAATCGTGGAGCCGCCGTGGAAGAAAAGGCATAGTGGCAAGAAAATTCTTCTCTCCTCCACCCCCCCCCCCCCTTTTTTCCCCCCAAGATCTCCCTTCCTTTCTTTTTTCTCCCTTTAAAAAATCCCCAACATAACG
>Ga0123355_10007498_pt1 | contig 16359 bp, 8 predicted proteins | sample TergutEmb28metaG_3_FD_89872 | JGI IMG/M metagenome (GOLD analysis project Ga0123355, IMG submission 89872) | Embiratermes neotenicus P1 segment gut microbial communities from Petit-Saut dam, French Guiana - Emb289 P1 | ecosystem: Host-associated > Arthropoda: Insects > Digestive system > Gut ...
TACCTCCCCCCCGCCCCCCTTTACCCGCGGGGGAAAATCCCGGGTACAATGGGGGAGGGGGGGGGGGGGGGGGGGGGGCCTCATAGTCGGTCTGGTTGTTTTGGGGAATAAAAAAGTTTCCTGCCCCTGCCTGCATTAGAACCTCATACCGTTCAGCCCGTAGCGTAGCTACTCTACCGACTATACTACCCCGGCTCGTTAGCTGGGTCTGTGCTGAGGTCATTTCATTCATACTGAAATGAGGCATGAAGCTTCATACTTATGATGGGATGAGTAAATAAAAGGCAACAGAAGGACACCGAAAACTGTGGGCTTTTATTCACTTTCGCGCGGTTTGCATTAGGCTTCCCTTGACCTTCTGCATGAATGTAATAAGGTACAGAGCCTTAACAAAGCTCTGCAACTCCCGGTAATGTAACTCGCTGCTGGCCGGACGGCCGACGGGGATTCTTGACGCGTCCAGACAAGCTTGGGGTTCACTCGGTCCTACTGTTTCGTTGCTACCGGGGGTAATGCGGCCGGGACGTGAAACTGACTACTCATCATTATAGAACATGGATCTACAAAGTAAGACCCCTTGCCGGAAGATGCCCTGAAGATTTTCAGTCCGGCCCGCGGCGGTGTTTAGACGCGTTTAATAATTCGCTCCTAATATACAGTAGAGAGAAAGTACTGTGGTCACAAAAACCAACAAAATACAGAAAAATTTAGATTTTGAAAGTAAACCAAATTTGCTTTTTGCTGTAGTCCTGGACGTTCTGTGTTCGTTTCCAGCATCTGCAGCACAATGTGAGACTGTTCTTATGTATTTTTGGTACATACGCCTAGTATGTTAGGTCAGTACCGTTAAATGATGTGTTCAGTAATTTTTCTGCACGAGCATCTGTTGAGAAACTTTTCTTCACGCTGTCTGCCGGACAAGAGCCTGTTCGAGCCCTCAGATAAATAAACTGCAGGCACCTTATAAATATTCAAGGTTAAGAATAAGTGCGGCGTTGTGTCCACACCAGTGTATGCCTTAGGGACAGGAAACATTAAAAATTCATCTGTTTGCTGTCTTTATGGATGCTGTGGATATTTGTTAATTTGATATGTAATGCATTCAACAGTATGGATTGCCGCTTAGAGCGCACATCTCTATTATATTTTTGGTCATATCTCAGTGAGTGAGCCTTGATAAGTCAGTTGGTATAGTGACGAGGCTACGGGCTGTATGATCCAGGGAAGTTACAAGAGAGTTTTCTCGTCTCCAGAGAGTTCAGACCCCTCTGGGGGCGTCCGAGCCTCCTGTTCAACAAGCAAGGGGGGATCATCTTCCAGAGTTGAAGCGGTCGGTGCGTGGGGCTAACCACTCACCAGCTAGTGCCAAGGTTAAGAATGAGTGGAGCTATATCTCCACTCCTCCACTTCGCTTCGTGGAGTGCACAGGGACATATTTCCGTCTAAGTACTGAACGGTATTTTCAGATGTAACTGCTAATGAGACGGGTATTTTGTTAAATATACAACCGTATTCCGTGGTGAAGACTTATCGAAAGTGTGTAAGGGAGCAAAGTTAGTTAATTTTAGGATTTCACGTTATGAACCAGACTGTTAGGAGGTGTTCGATACCAGGTCGCCTAGGAGAATGCATGATCTTGTGAGATAACAAGTGGCAGGTGGTTGGAGAAAACTGCACAATGAAGAGCTTCATAATTTGTATCGTACAAATATTGTTAGGGCGATCAGATCAAGCAGGATGAGATGAGCGGAAATGGTGATCAAAAACGCACACAAAATTTTGTCCGTTAAACCCGAAGCGACGAAACCATTTAAGAGACCATGGATGATATTAGCATTGATTTTAAACAGGGCGTGCTTGGACATATTTAATTAGTCCAATGGCCTACTCATATGTACGCGATGATGAACCAGATGGTTCCATTAAATTAATTTTTATTATTAATTAATTAATTTATTTATTATTATTTTTTAGATTTTAGGGTCATGTATTTGTCGGGGTCACTACAAACGTCTTAAGAAGGGACCTACCTTGTTCAGTTCGGTACGTCCTCTGGATATACCGCCGAAGAATCGCGGGCCAAATGAAACCACCGCCTGCTGAGGTAATGTAAAATCTGGGACTCATCTCTGCGACCGAAAGGTTTGGGGGAAATGTGGGGAAGTGTGAGTTAGGTGAGCGTGGCTCGCATTCCTTAAAGTAGCAGAGCTGGGCCCTGGACTGTATTTGTATTCACGCTGAAGCTGACTGATCTGTTGGAATGATGAAATTGGAGGAAGGCAACGGTAAGGTTTTCGAGAATGTACATTATTTGTGTGCTTAGTACGAGGTTCAGCCGGAAAATACTTGTAAATCTAAATGCCGTTTAATTTCGTGGCTAAATAACCTACACTGTTTGTGATTATATCAAGGGAATTCGTCGGCGAGCCATTGACATCCGTTTCCAGCGCAGAAACAACTTTGCATCCACAGATTTAAAGATAATCGAGAGGTGGAAGCAGTTGACACGACAGCCAATAACACACATAAGGACTGTATCAAGAGAGAATAGAAAAGCCCATCCCACAATATGATAACTGTCCCACTTGTGGTGGGCACTACGTGGAAAAGTAGTGAGATAAAAGTGCCATTAAATGCGAACGGGTTTTTTTTAAGAGTTGAAAATAAGGAACCAAAAATACATGTATTTTATGCGTTATTTACAACACATATGCACAATATGTTTAATACTTAATTGTATATTAAAAAAAACTCATACTTGTTTCGATACCACAATGCATCATCTCCAGGGAGTTCCTTTTGTTATACCAAAGTTACGTGCACTGAGGCATCGAAACAGTTTCTGTAGATACAATTAAGTATTGATTATATTGTGCATTTGTTCGTAGTGTGTTGTAAATATATGCCAAACGCACAGTACACACAGTTTCAAGATTCTTTTAAGCGTATTTTCTGATAGCATGTCGTTGTTGCTTGGAACAAGTTCCATTTAATGTGTTTTTTATAGCTCCGCCTCGTCAGCTGTATTGTAAAGTAATTTTGTGTTGCAGATTGTTAGCGGAGAAAGTTGCTAGATAATTGGTGAGACTGATTAATTCTCCCATCTCGGCCGTTTCCAAAAAAAAAAAAAAGTCTAGTTACGTATTTTGTGACTGAATTTGGTTAAACGGAAACTCATGTAACAACTGCACATCTCTAGCAGGAACATTTAATTTTAAGCTGCTAGAAGGAATAGTTAAACGGACAGGACTGGTACAGGTGTGGGCGTTCGAAGAAGTCCTTGTAGGAGCAAGTAAAAAAGTTGGGACGAGAAGTTGGTAATGAGAAAATTCGATTTATGAAAGAGAAGATAAGGTGATTAAAAGGGGAGTACATTTGTGTGTTGGAAGACGAAGTAATTGAGAATGTATTAGAGGAAGAGAAAATATCTTATTTATTACTGGAATTGTGTGAGTATTGCCATCTGTTTAAACACACGAACTCTTCGAGATTAACCAGTCCAATATAGAGTTTTTAAAAGTGTGTGTATCCATTTTGTTCGATGTGTGATTTCAGGACTGGCGTAAATTCTTTTAATTAACGGGAAATACAAATTTCAGTGAGGTCCTTATGAGAACGAAATGCTCATGTTCAGAACCTATACGCTATTCGCATAAATTAAACTAACCAACTTCATGGAGCAGAGTCCTTCATGAAAAGCTAACAGTTCTTCATCTATTCAAGAAATACCCCACATTTTATGGAACCCGAACATTCATTACCGCATTCACAAGCGCCCGCCACCTGCCTCTGTCCTGAGCCATAGCAATCTAATCCATGCCTCCCCACCATCTTCTTGAAGAACCATTTTAGTATTATCCTCCCGTCTACGTCTGGGTCTTCCAAGTGGTTTCTTTCCCTCGGGTATTCACCTCTCGTATCCCCATACGTGCCACATGCCCGGCCCATCTCATTCTTGATATGAACATCTGAATAGTATTTGGTGAGGAGTACATAGCATGATTCTTGTTATGTAGCACATAAATGAATGATTACGTGATAAACTTGGGAACTGTTAGGAATTTTGAACAGTGTTTATTGATCTTTCTGGTACCACGGGCCCCTTGCAGTCTCGGTAATTCTGCGAACCCTCTCCTTAAAATTATCTCTACTGTCGGACCCCTTGGGCGCAACATACAGGTTTTAAAGCAGGAGTAGGTACAGATGAGAAGCGTATTTAAATTGTAAGATTCTCTATTGGTCCAATGTAATTGTTACAGAAACATCTGAGCAGAATCTAGTGAGTTCGCGGATTGACGGTTGAGACGCACTGTTCTAGAATGTGACACCGTGAGGTATGGTAGATAGCAACGTTTCGGAGCGTGCTGCCTTCATCTACAGAAGAGATTTATTTTGTTCTGCTTCTTCCATATGCACGATTCAAAGTCACTTTTATCTTAAAGATGGAGGCAGCAGGTTCCTCTGAAACACTGGTATTTACCCAGTAGACTGTGACTTCATTCCCCGGAAGACCATAATATTTGCATTCACTTCGGTGAGAACCTCATATACAGGAACTATTATTAATTTAGTCGTTATCTGCTGGCTTTATTTGGTACAGTACCGCCTCGTATTAAGATGTCCGCTTTGTCGCTTGCAAGAAATTTATAAACCGAACCCATGAGAGCGATGTCGGTAATATCCTCCCATTCGTCCATGTATCGTCTACAAGTTTCTCCACGGGTATTTAATGCGCCGAAGAGTTGTCTGACTGAGAATTAATGTTGGTCTGCGTGATTAGCTAAGCAGCCGGTATAGTGACCAGGCTACGGGCTGGACGGTACGTGGTTCGATTCCCGGCAGGGGAAAGAGAGTTTTCTCCACAATATCCAAACCGGCTTTAGTACTCACCCAGTCTCCTGTTCATTGGGTACCGGACCTTATTTTCTTGGGGATAAAGCGGTCGTCGCGTGAAGTTGACCACCTACCGCCATATACCAATGTTAAGAATGAGTACCTCTGGCGCCCTTATGCGTCTGTGTTTTTGTGGCATGCTGAGGAATAACTTCGCCTTTTCTTTAACCTTGATACACTTTATGCACGGAGATGAAGTCGAACCTTATCAAATTACTTGAATAATTCTCACAATACAAAAATAAATCTATAAGGTGTTTTCATTGAGGCCTTCCCTCTTGTAGGGTGGGTTGTATTTGGTTAGCGACGTTTCGGAGCAATTTATCTATCCCATATACTTGTGCTTCCTTACCCCACAAGATGCGGGCGTTAGGTTTTCTCGAAACGTCAATACCAACTACCAACCTACGCCGCGTAACATCCAAGAAGAGCGAAGGCTTAAACTACGCCGCGGCGGAATCCCGAGGTCTCGAACTTACGTCGCCTACAAATAGGTTATACTGAGGTGTGTTATACGCAATTTAGAACGTTTTTCAGCACCACAGTTCTAACGACATAAGCCCCAATACCAGACGTGTACCAGGATGCTCTGTGTGCGCGTTGTCTGGGAACTGTCAGAACTGCCGCTCCTACGTATTTGGGAGGTCAGCATTTGACATATCTGCCCGAAGACCGGTATTCCGATTGAGGGTTTATGCGGTTTCCGTCAGTAGCTCCACACAGATGCCGGGGCAGTACATCTACCTCATAATACACCACTACCGCCTTTTTCATGGCCATTCCAATTTATTGATGATCCTATTAGTTACTCGACGCTTTTACAGTCTAGTCCGATGGTTTGTTTGGCGACGCTGTCAGTATGTAGGCTCTTCTGCAGTGTTCATGATAGATGAATGAATGTGCATATTGGACATTGCTGGAATGATATAATCTGAGCTGTCGAAAGCATCGTTGAATAAACCACAAATAAACGTTGGATGCATGGGCTGTACATTGAAACCTCTGCTCCTTTGATTAACCCTGTTACCAACATTATGTTTATATTTCTAGTAGATCAGTGAGGGATGCAAAATGGCAACTGGAAGTATCCTCGTGACCGGCACTCCCCAACTTGCGCAATATTTCAGAAGCTCGTACGAAAATCGGAATTGAGCATACGTATTGTCAACTATATTCGAATGTGCAAGGGACTGCAGCTAATATCCAAACTCCAACACACTGGAATCGGTAGCAGCATGGTTGCCCCACCGCCTGTGTTGTCGCCCAGTAGTATTCTTTACTCCGCATTTCAGAAATGTTGTTAGTTCAGTTTTCTTTTACTTTTTTTAAAAATTGCTTATATCTGAAATCGTGTAGTCGGGGAGTGTGTGCATGTGTAACTGCTGGCTAACAACGCGTCCTTAGTCGGGAACCCATTCGAATACCCTTAGTTTTGCTCGCTCATGACGCATAATACCTTAAAAATAAGCACCAACATGCAGAACGGTCATCTTAGTCCCTAGACCAGACGGAAACGTGCACGTATGGTAATGTGTTAATTTTCCACCTGACTAGATTGTCACGCTATTAACGTGTCTGGAAAAATACAAAGTGTAATCTAGGAAGTCTCTGGAGTGTCCTGCGGAGGGGGGAGGGGGGGGGGACATTTTCGGTGTTAGTCTGCTGGCGCAATAACCGAACCGCACCCAGGCGAGTCGAAACGAAAATGCTGAAAAGGCAAAATGCGCTTATGGATTTGAGGTTCTCAATGTGGTGACTATGGGGATCAGTTTTGTGGAATGTGTCACCGTTTGGCTTCGTAGCAGTTTGCTGAAGCTTTCGGAGAAACCAGACTCCTCTGCTCTATATCCCACAATACATTTCTTGACACATCGGTTTGTTTTGCATAGAATTCGTGTAACACTGTGAGTCGCGTCCTTTGAGACTAGGGATATCACTTTCTAGCATGCTGGTGATTCAGACTGCATCTGTTTAGTGCAAAGGTTCGCAAATTGTCCAGAAATCTAGGAGCCACTTCAAAATTATGGGCTCCTGAAGTAGTAGGCTCCTTACCGAGGACCCAGAAATATTAGGCGCCACCGTACAAAATTTAGTCGCTCTGGTGCCCGGAATTTGTGCACCCCTGCTACAGCATGTCCACACTCTTGGAGGAGGAGGAGGGGGGAGAAAAATTACCTCATCCCTGCTATTGCTGCTGAAATGAAAACGATAGGATCAGGCCTTCAACGTCTTCATTAGAAACAAGCCAAAAACATTGTTTCCTAAGAAAAACTACGATAAGATGATTTCTGATCCGTGTTTGTCTTAAGAGATGTGCCTTCAGCCACATGGCAACTCAGTCAATTGAGGCCATGTCTGTGCCATGAAGACGCCTGAGGGAGTACACGAGTTCTAACCTCGGCACTGTGTGAATGTGGGTGGTCTCCACGCTTCGACCGCCTTATTCCCGGTATTCGTAGCGTTAGGGGCTGAGTGGGATCCAGAGTCGATCCGGATCCCGTGGGGAAATTGATGGCAACACCACAGCGGAAACGAACTTGGCACCGTCCTGCCGTAGCCGGTCACTATACCGACTGAACACCGTGCTTCCCGGATCACGACGAGCGATAATGCGGCGGATAACACGTTACAGTGGTTTTGAATACCTGGGTCTACAATCGCGCACGTCCATCGCACATACGCTATGTAATGAATTACGGATTTGCACCAGATTTACCGACTCGGCGACCTGCGGTCTATTCATGGGACACAAACGAGTGTTGTAATTATGCATAACAAGATTGCGCGTGTGATATGCCGCCATGCAGACTGGTGTATAGTTACCGACGTTTCAGAGTAGCTTGCTCCCTCGCGTCCAAAAAGAGGCAACAAGGTCCACCGAAACAGCCGCAGTTGTGTTCACTCGAAACATTATTATATCCCACAAGTCTTTAATTTTCATCGGTATAGCTGTGAAGGCCTCATTTTCCACGGGAGAGCGCATTTATTCGTGATATCAGCACAGCAGAACTCGTGCAGTGTCGATCCCGGTGGCCGTGCAGTCTAAGGCGTGGGTTTGCGGCCGCTCGCTTGCTGGGATTGTGGGTTCGAATCCTGCCGGGGCATGGAAGTTTGTCTCTTGTGAGTGTTGTGTGTTGTCAGGTAGAGATCTCTGCGTCGGGCTAGTCACTAGTCCAGAGGAGTCCTACCGAGTGTGGTGTGTCTGAATGTGATCGTGAAGCCTCAAAAATGAGGAGGTCCTGGCCCATTAGCGGTTGTTGCGCCATAGTAAAAAAGAAACTCGTGCGTTAATTAAGGGTTCGTCGAGCGGGAAGGACAGACAGGCGGAAACCACCGTAAGCAGACGTGGACAGCAATACGGCGTAGGAAAGGCATTCGTATAAATGTTAGCGTTACGGGCAGAGGCAGAACGAGGATTCAATAAATACGAAAAAACAAACATAAGGAAAAGATAATAGAAATATTGTTATTGGTACTCAACAATAAACATTTGATGTAGTGGCGGCTGTCCACAATGGTTTTCATGAAGATTGAGGTCTTTTGGGGCAAAACGTCTTGTAGTTTGTCATAAGTTACAGGCGTTCCGGAGAAGTTTGCTGTTTCAGTCTTTACGATAGTTCGTCGTCGTCATCATCATCGTCGTCATGATCGTATCTAAAGTTTAGGTCCTAAAACCTGTTTCCTTGAAGTTCGAGGTGTTCTTTCTTGGTCTTGCCATCTTCGTCTAGGTCGTCCCATGGGTTGGTATTGGAGAGCCATTCTTTGTGACCGTTTCATGTCCATACGTTTCAGGGTGTCAAAGAAGTTTTTTACGCGCTTTCAAACCAGCAACTGTATTATCTGTTTTCAGTCTGTTTCGGATGTTAAGGGTTCCTTGGGCGGTCCGGTTCTCCGAGAGCAAATAGCGGCCGTAAAATCTCATTTTTGCCGCTTCCATTTTGTGGGCGTCTGTCCTGTTTATGGTCCAGGTTTCGCCACCGCGATACAAAGATACTTTCGAAGCAATGCAATGCATAAATAAGTTTCATTGCTATCAAATGGCACAACAAATTTCACTAATTCACATAGGAGAATGCTCGAGCATGTTTCGGCTGTTTCTTACAGCCATCTTCAGGGAGCATTGATATAGAGAGTATGTACATGGAGTTAAAATTTTAATATATCTGTGCTTCCTCAGGATGGCTGTAAGAAATAGCTGAAACAAGTTGCGGTATTCACCTTTATGTTTGTTGTGCAGATTGATGGCAATACAACGTATTTATGTATCCAAGGTGTATATTGAGATCGTTAAGGTAATGCAATGTTAGTTTCCTGTCAGTTGTCATACAATCTGCACAATATCGTTTGAGTAGGCTATCCCGTTCATTATATTATACCTTTGTAGTTTTATGTTACTGCCATGTTCTTCACCAGATATTAATTTTCCCACGCAGTTGGAATTATAAAATATTTTCATAATTGTCCCTTCAGTTTCCGTTTGACCTTTTTTTTTAACCTCGGAATTCCATTGCTGTAGTTTTGAGAGGGAATATTTTTAGACCTGTGTTTTTGCAATTTCGTTGAACGAATTAATTCAACCTCCTAAAGTGTGAATTTACCCAGCACCCATGTTTTCTGGAATTTGACTACCTTGAAGATTGAGACAGCATGTTCGTTCGAAACGTCATTAACTATGCCAGACTATACGACTCATTTCGTAGAAGGCTTGAATGTTCCGTTTACATAAAATCAACGTAAGGGAGTCGAAACAAGTATTAGTGTCGGCTGACAGTGGTGGACGGTAAGATGCACATGTCGGCCGACATTGTTGGACGGTACAAGATGCACATGTCGGCCGACATTTTTGGACGGTACAAGATGCACGTGTCGGCTGACATTGTTGGACGGTACAAGATGCACGTGTCGGCTGACATTGTTGGACTTACAAGATGCACATGTCGACCGACATTGTTGGACGGTACAAGATGCACGTGTCGGCTGACATTATTGGACGGTACAAGATGCACATGTCAGCTGACAGTGGTGGACTGTACAAGATACACATGTCGGCTGACAGTGGTGGACGGTACACGATGCACGTGTCGGCTGACGGTGTTGGACTGTACACGATGCACGTGTCGGCAACAGTGGTGGACGGTACACGATGCATATAGGCCCAAATCAGCGTGTGAGCCAGCACAAAAATATCACAGTAATAAGATAATAATTAAAAGTAATGTATTGCTGATCACAGCGGCCCGCGAACTGACTTCGAACTCCCAAAACCCGAAATCCTGAGTTCCATTCCCACTCTGAGCTATATACCGGCGTTTCAGGCGCGTTAAAAAATGCTAAAAGCGACTGTTAGCTTCGTCGTGTGCGTCCGTTTGTCTGTCTGTCAGTCCGTCCGCATGGATCAGAACGATTTACACCGGACGGATTTTCATTAAAGTTAATATTAGGAATTTTTGGTATAATTTTTCCACACAAATGACGATTTTGGTCATTTGGTTAAAATCGGACAAAGTGGCAGATGCGGTACACGAAGACTTGCGTAGATTCATGATCTATCGCCGCGATTGGTCTTAAAAACTGAGCCACGATTCTCTCTGAGGCTGAAGAAACAGTCAATCATCAAGCATGACCGATGGTTTGCGTCGAATGTCGACGTTGAAGATTTATCGATTTTAGATCTTCCCACTTACAATATCTCGATGATGGTCGATTGTACATCTGTTGCAAAGATGCGGAGAAATATTACAATGTTGTTAAAAATAGTGCTTCTTTTGAAATTATTCACAAACGCAACATCTATGTCACTAATAGAACGATGCACCAGAAGTTTAACATTCTACAGACATTTTCCATCCTGATTTTTTTTTTGTCTTTTTGTTGTTTTGTGTAGATTGTGGCCTTCCCCTGGCCCATCGCCTGTTCAGAGTCTTACAGATTATATGTAAGGGTCATAGGTTTAGGAATTGATTATCCTTTCAAATAGCCCTGAGGGTATAATCCGTAAATTCTGTAGAAGAAGCAGCTGTGAAGCGAGAGTAAAAGGAAAGTCTAGAGAAACAAGCATGGGTATGAAGTTTCAAGTTAATACGAAGAGGGGAGAACGAGCATGCAGTAGGAGGAAACGTAAGGAATTACAGAAATCAGATTGGGAGACCACAGTGGAGAGTTAGTAACTGCTGCATTACTATCAGGGAGAACAAACTGTGATCATGAACATATGAACCGGCTGCTATGATACGGTCAAAGATGGAATGCAGTAAGTAAGGAAGAACGAACAGGAAATGCTCGTAGTATTGCGGTAAGGAATGGTAACTGAATTTTGGTATTAGGGTTGTAAAAAATTATCATGATAAAGCGGGCTTTGATGGTAGCAAAGAACTGAAAATAAAGAATCCCAGACATAAAGACGGAGACCAAAGATGAGAAGAAAATGAGAAATAATATACTGAAAAAGTAATATAATTCTTTGTACAGAATTCTATTCTTGTTTACCTAAAATCTGTCTGTACACACGCAAGAGCAGGAGCTAAAATTCTGTCCTAAGATATAAAGCCATTGTCATAGTTATGAATAAATATGCCATGTGGCAGTGATCGTCAGACAATGTGTCGTTATGAAACAGTAGAGATGTACCTATGCTTCGGTCGGTATTACAGCTTCTACTTTTGCCGATAAAATTTATCTGTAGGTAGCAGCACCGTTCAAGAGCTCTTCAATTCATAGACTTCATTTTTATGTTTTATATTTTAACGTCTGATCAGGGACAGGGATCAGAGATGGGAATTACCAGATTTCCCCCTTGAAATTCCCGCGTGCTTGGCACCGGAAAATAAATAAAGGAGTACTGTAATTGGTAACATTTTCTGAGGTCGACACGTAATTGAATGGAGCAGATTTCTTCTTCAGGAGCTAATGGACATTAATATCGTCATTTATGGACTCCGACTGTGAATTGCCGTTTTTTCGCAGCTTCGTTTACTGATCTCCTAAGCCATATGAATCCAATCCACAGACAATTTGTCATTAATACTTTTTAATATTGTCCTCACATTTATGTCTAAGTCTCCGAAGTGGCCTCTCTCTTTCAAGTTTTCAACCATAACTTTGTATGATGCTCCCACTTCTCACATGCCGCTACATGTTTAACCCATCTAGTCCTCCGTGTGATCATATAATATCTATTATGTAGCTCATCACGCAGTTTTCTTCAGCGTCCTTGCACGTCCTGTACGTAGATATAGATATTCTTCCATCACTGTAAGTCTTTAGGTAATGTGAAAAGTAAACTTTTGCACACGTGCAGTAACGTTCCATAACGGAGATTTTCTGTATCTCCTGAATACATTAGACATCTTACAGTGTAAGGTAGGCCTGCTTCAAGTAAATCTGATTAATTCTCAATCAGTACTTATCCATGATAGCCGAAGATGTTAAACTGTGCGATATAACGGAGTAACGGAAGGTGTAAAATAATACATCACGAAAGAATGAGGCCACTGTGCAAGGCGTAAATTGCAGTGCAAAGTGGAACGTGAGCTTCTGACTGGTGGAGATCGTGTGCGTTGGTACGTCCGCATGGCTGCGACTGCCAAATATTTCATTATTTTGGGTGGAATTTGTTAAGGCGCGTTTGCATTAACACATTCTTTTTTTCACACTCGAACATTAATCCTTTATGTACGAAATATGATTTGAAGTTTACTTGAAGGTACAGTCCGTACCGTGCAGTAAACACTCTCCGTCTCGGTTATAAAAAAAACGTTAAAGCTGCGTGGGGAAATAATATATTTTTAGGCGCGTTCACAAAATTGCGTAAAGCGAATATTAGCTTCGTCATGTCCGCCTGTCCGTCCATTTGTCGAGAAAATTAAAAGTTTTATTAAAATCTGACAACGATGTCGGATAATTTACCGAAAACGCAAGTATATTTACGACAGTATCACGTTGAATTCTTCTTATAATGAGAAATGTGTCAGAAAATTGTTGTAGAGAAAATCAAATAGCACATTTTATGTTCAAAATTCTTTTTTTTTTTTTAAATCATGTCGTTTATGAGACAATGTGGAAAAAATATAATAGAGGCAGGCAGCCCACAGTGACAATATAATACTGTGCATGCGCTTTGCATGCTGGATAACTAAGGCTACGAACGCACACTCAGAATTTGCAATACTTATTGCTTTCCCACGGCAACAGCGGTTATGCGAACGCGCGTCAATGTTACGTCTATGCGTACCTTGCTTGTCTCGTTCCGAGATGCATACGAAACACATACATATACCCCGTGGACAGAAAGTGTAATTTTTAGTGTGGAACGTGGTGGTACGTATAGTAACCACTGGACGTTAAAAGGGTTAAACCGTAGTGTGGCAAAAAAGTTTTGAAACCAGACATTTTTACGTTATGAATATAGGTGATCCATGCTAATTGATTGATTCATTCATTCATTCATTCATTCATCTGCTCATTCTGATCAGCACACAAGGCGTTCGTCGCGCCAGCTAATGACGTTGCAAATGGTAGACCGTAATATAGGATCATAAGGTACCGCAAAATTAAGATGTTGATGTTCAGATTGTATCTCTGTATTTGTATTTCTGTTGCGCGGTCTTTGTAGAACTGAGATTTCCAACCAGGCAAACACACACACATTACAGCTAAGTACTGTGGAGAATATTAGGCGGTAGAGCATGTCTCAGACTGACGGCGATCTGGCCTGCGGAATTTACCGGTCCCTGCGTTAAAAAAAATGTGCTTAAAGACATATTTGAGTAACTCGAGGGTTGTTTGACTGTGCATTTTCCTCATGAAATAAAGTGAAATGCCAGCTTGATGCAACTAGGTAATTTTATTGATGTATTCTTAGCCCGATATGTTTCGGGTACATACGCCCATCATCAGGAGCATTAGATGTTGAGTTGCAGTATATGGTTTTCTGCACCGAGTTTTTGGATGGGTGGTGGCCTTGAGAGCCGCTGCGTAGGTCGTGTTTACGGTGCGTTGCACGGTACCATCCTCACCGTAAACACGACCTACGCAGCGGCTCTCAAGACCACCACCCATCCAAAAACTCGGTGCAGAAAACCATATGCTGCAACTCAGCATCTAATGCTCCAGATGATGGGCGTATGTACCCGAAACACGTCGAGCTAAGAATACATCAATAAAATTACCTAGTTGCATCAAGCTGGCATTTCAATTTATTTCACATATTTGAGTCTTTATATCCGTATTACGTTGAACATTCTCCATTGTATGAGTTGAGATACACGACGTTTCGGGAATTGGTCCTGTAGCCGCGACCGCCGAAGTAATTAGATATTTTTTATATTTTGATCTAGTCTTTAGCTTACTGCCGTAGTTTTCGAAAGGTCCTTGCTTAGATTCCAGTCACCGCGTATCTTAAGGTACAAATGAAGTATGTGTATGAAACCTGAAGACGGAAGTAGAGCCAGCTGCCGAAACACCATACCTCAGACACTACACAATGACGGGCACAGGGAATTTGTAGGTGTAATGGATAAGCCATCGTCTAACGTCTGGAGCTTCATGCATGATTGTTTCTTGTAGTACTTCAAATATGAAGCAGATGGCAGTACATGCAGGCGTATGTGGGGTGCTTTTTGTTCGGCCAGCTGGTTAAATAATCTGTAGACACTGAACTATCCTCTTATGCGATATGACGCCGTATAGTCTGGTAGGTGGCTACCGTCGTTTCGGAGGAACCTACTATCTTAATCTTGCAGAGAAGATTGAGGCAGTTGGTAAGCATGTGATAAACTGCACGGCGTCACATTCCAAAAATACCCCATTATTTACCGCTATATGAACACAAGAGGCGCTTGTGGGAGAGAAGAAAAATCTATATGGTGTTTTGGTGGAGAATCCCTACGACAAGAAACCACTGGGAAGACCGAGGCATAGATGTGAGGGTAATGTAAAAATGGATTTTAATGACTAGGATAGAGGGCATGGACTGGATTGAACTGGCGCAGGGTAGGGACAGGTAGCAGTCTTGTGGACGTGGTAGTGAACCTTTTGGCTCCATAAAATGCAGGAGAATTACTTGACTTTCTGAGAAATGTTTGTTGCGCAAGAAGGGCTCTGCTTCATGGAGCTAGTTAGCTACTCATAGTCTGGTAGTTGGCTGCCACGGACGTCAGATCCTGATGGAATTCAGTTTCAGCGCAGCGAACGCGGGCGGCTGTCTTTCCACCCTTGTATCACGTGATATTTTCTGATAATACACATTTTCGTTTACAACATCACGAGCCATCACTCTTTTTGTGCATGTTTCAGAATCGATAAATTGTGACGTGAGAACGTAATCTTGCCATTGCTCTTCCACCGTGTCTGTGCAGATAGCAGACATGTGACTCGTAGCTTTGTGTGTATATTTCAGCAGTGTAAAGAAGGTAAAGGTAAACTTGTCCCTGCCCACGTCTTGAAGGCATGTAGCTGGAGTAGGGATGTAGCTCCACTCACTCTTAACCTCGGCACTAGGTGGAATTGATTGGTTAACTTCACGCCAGGTAATATCTCCGGTACCAATTGAATATGAGACACGGTGGGTCCCAGGGTCGGTGTGGACGTTTTGGAGAAGAGAAAGGTCGCTTCCTTCTGGGATTCGAACTCATGTTCTTCTAGGCCCTAACTGTACTAACGTACAAACATGAGCTTCGTCCGTCTTTCTTGATATAACGCTTTTTGGTCATTGGCGAAGATGGGCGAGAAAAGAAATGCGTACTGGGTTTTTGTGGTAAAACCTGAAGGAAAGAGACCTTCAGACGATCGAGGAATAGATAGTAGGACTAGTGTTAAAACGGCTGTGTAGGAGTCCCCGGGCGATCACGTTTTGCACGGTGGCGCCTGGTATTTCCAGCATAATTACTGCAGTTTTGTTGTTCACGCACAAAATGTGTATCATTTGACGTACACTGAGCAGATAGCGACAGATGATAGCAAGGTTCACAGTTCGTCCCAGAACTGTTGTTCCTCGGCATGGAACTTGCTTCTTGTAACCCTTCTTGACCCCGGAATTTGGAGGTGGCTGCTAGACTTTGTAGTATGTCCACTTGTTTTAAAATGTATCTTAAGGAAGTAGATGGGAGGCTGTTTACTGGATTCATGTGCCTAGGTTAATAACCAAAGGCAAGCTGTTTTCAATGTTCTTGACTAACTGAGGAACTGTCAGCTTCTTAAGGACGCTGCTTAGTGGAGTTGTGCCTTCCTCCCTAAAAATAACAGGACAAGCAATGTACGTATAACGTAACATTGAGGCGCGTTTGTGCAACCATTGTTGTTGTGGAAGAGCAATGAGTATTACACAACCTGAGTGTGTGTATTGGTAACCTTACTTATCCAGCATGTAATACGCATGCGCCATATTGTTATCTATGGCCTGCCCCGCTCTACAATGTTTTTTCATATTATCTCATAAACGGCACGATTTTCGGGGGGGGGGGGGGGGGA
>Ga0123355_10007499_pt1 | contig 16358 bp, 13 predicted proteins | sample TergutEmb28metaG_3_FD_89872 | JGI IMG/M metagenome (GOLD analysis project Ga0123355, IMG submission 89872) | Embiratermes neotenicus P1 segment gut microbial communities from Petit-Saut dam, French Guiana - Emb289 P1 | ecosystem: Host-associated > Arthropoda: Insects > Digestive system > Gut ...
GTAGGTAGGTAGGTAGGTAGGTAGGTAGGTAGGTAGGTAGGTAGGTAGGTAGGTAGGTAGGTAGGTAGGTAGGTAGGTAGGTAGGTAGGTAGGTAGGTAAGTAAGTAAGTACGTAAGTAAGTAAGTACGTAAGTAAGTAAGTAAGTAGGTACGTAAGTAAGTAAGTACGTAAGTAAGTAAGTGATTGGGTGAGTGAGTGAGTATGTAAGAAGTAAGTAAATAAGTAAGTAACGAAGTAAGTAAATAAGCAAGTAAGTAATTAAGTAAGTAAGTGGGCGAGTAAGTGAGTAAGTAGTAGGCGAGTAAGTGAATAAGTAAAGTAAGTAAGAAAGTGAGTGGGTAAGCATGTAATTAACTGAGTGAGTGGGTAAGTAAGTGAGCGAGTGTGAAGGAAAAGTGAATAAGTAAATAAATAAGTGAGTGAGTAAGTTAATAAGTAAATAAAGTAAGCATGAAGTAAGTATTAAGTAAGTAAGTGTATGGGTAAGTAAGTACGTGAGTGAGTAGGTGGGTGGGTGGGTGAGTGAGTGAATGAGTGAGTGAATAAGCAGGTAAAGTAAGTCAGTCAGTAAACAAAGAAAGTGAGGTTGTTAGTTACTTTGTTAGTCAATTAGATGGGCAAAGTTTCTCAATGGTCTAGCTGGGCTTTTAACACCGGTGACGAGTATTCACAATGGCCAACCTTAACAATAATTACGAACTGTAAAAAATGACCATGTTCATGAATATAATTTTATTTAGCTCAAAGATTTTAAATTTATTTAGCAAATAAAGTCAAATTTTCCCCATTTAAAATATTATTGTTTCCTCTAAATTGCCCCCCTTGGGCTCTGCTGCCAGGGGCGGCCGCACCATTCACCCACCACCCCTTCCATGGACGCCACTCGATGCCTAATATCCTCCAGTACACTTACCTGTCGTCTAGTCGCTGGGAATGTGTATGTCCATTGGTGTTCTTTTAAACAGGCATTTTTTAATTTCGTGTTTAATGTTTGCAATAACATTAACAGAGTCGGAATAACAGTTAGGAGAGAAAATGTCATTGTGAAGCAGTTTGGTGGTTTTCAAATAATCAGCCAACATCAAGTGTGAATTTATTAATTATAGTCCTACCCATAAGATGACATGCTTGAAATGTGTCAATAGTGCAGCCTACTGATATTGTATTTACGCCCAAAAATAGGCCAGGAACATTTACCTCCTTTTACCTTTCCAATTCATAGTTCAATTATTATCCAAGCCTTTAACACTGTGGTGTTTGAGGTACTAGGGTCTAACAAATGAACAAAGAATAAATATGTAGAAATGTATTCAATCAGTAACATCGATATTGAACTCACTGAACTGATCGAAAAAAATATTTACAGTGAATATATTCCATTTAAAGGGAAATTTAGGACTCAGAATTTGTTGAATTATTTGAAAATGTTATTTTCAACTTATCTAATGAGAGTTTTTTCCAATTAGGTTTGCAATTGTTAGTCTCTATTTCTTTATTTTGTCTGCCGTTAAAGCTAATTCCTGTAGCAATCAAACTTCATGGGTACCATATTCATTTTTATATATTCCTGCCGTATGTTCTGTTCGAAATTTCGTGTAATCCGCAGCTGGAGACAGTGAGGCGGAAGGGTTCAAAGATTGGTTATTTTTGGACTAATGACCCTTAAGGTACTTGTGCCAAGGCAGTTTGCTCACGTCTCTTCCAGTGTTAACATGGAGTGGAGTTTCAAAGAAAACCGTGTGGCTGTGATTGCCTTTCACAAATGCGGAAGATCAGATTCTCAGATTTTGAAATTCTTGAAACCATTGAAAATTTCGCGAAATTTCATCTACCGGGCAATTAAACGTTATAAGGAATTCTGGGGTTTCGAAGACAGGGCTCGGTCAGGAAGCCTGAAAAGTGTGAGGGCTGAAGCCGCTCTCATAACAGTAGGGGAGCGGATTCGCCGAAACCCGCTCTGGAAACAGAAGATCATGTCCCGAGAGCTAAACATTTCGACCCAATAAAGTCATGCCTCATTAGGGACGATCGACACATCCGCTCAAATGGACACCTTCTTACTCCTGATTTGAAGGAGATCCGACGGACAAGAGCAGAGCGTCTCCTCCAGTGTCACGCTGGGAAATGGCACGAAAACATCCTCTTCACGGACGAGAAATATTTCACCATCGAGGAGCAGTATACAACCAGAACAACAAGATTTATTCTCAAACGTCCCTTGAGGTGTATTCTGAGGGTGCAGGGATGCCATCACCCTTCCTACCTCATGGTTTGGTGGGAGGTGTCCCGTCAGGGGGTGACATATTTTAATTTTCCCAAGAAAGGGGTGAAACTGATGTCCTAGTGCATCAAGAGGACTTTCTACAAGGAGATGTGAAACAGCTTAATAGACCCTCTTCAATAGCTAGGAATGGGTCTTCCAGCAGGAATCAGTTCCTGCCCAAAAGCCAAGACGACTCAGGAGTGGCTGTGAAGGAACTTTCGGGCCTTATCAGCGCCGAGGATTGACTCTCGGGGAGTCCAGACCTCAACCCCCGGGACCATAAATTGTGACCTGTTATGGAGGACATAGCTTGCCAAAAGCGTCACAACAACCTGGACAGTCTGAAGAGATCTCTTACGAGAGCAGCGGCAGAAAGCCCCCTGGAGACGGCGCGTGCCGCGATAGCAGAGTGGACGGAGCGTCTCAAGGCTTGCGTCGAGGCAGAGGGCAGCCATTTTGAGTGCCATTATTATAGATAAAAACTAAAACTAATGCTAATAAGTTATTTGGCTCGAAAAGTGGATGTTCTGTTTCATTTTCCTCCTAGGTCACAATATACTTGGGACAGAGCTTATGGCAGGGCTGTGTATAATCTCATGCACTTTGCAATCCATGCTCCGCTTTTAGAACGTACATTTGATTTGGATACAGTATCGACCCAACTCTTTTTAAAAGATTTGCAACCTTTCATGAAATTGTAGCGCTACTTACAAATGTCAAAGCCAACATGTAACAAACGATCTCTCTCTGAACACGAACATACGTGCTATCGGACCACGCTCGGCCTGCTAGTGTCACTGGTCGCATGGATTTATAGCCGCGATCATACGAAAAACTTAACCAGTAGCTGTATGAACCAATATCCCTGGGCTAAGCTACGTGGAATTTGCTATGGTTTACTAAATCTGTATTTTCAATTTAAGAAACGGTCTAAAACTTACTCTTTTTCAGCAGTTGAGATTACATAACGAGGAGCTAAATGATCTATACTCCTCACCCAATATTGTGTGGGTGATAAAATCTAGAAGAATGAGATGGACTGGGCATGTGGCGCGTATGGGTGAGGAGAGGGGGGTGTATAGAGTCTTGGTGGGAAAACCGGAGGGAAAAAGACCACTGGGGAGACCTAGGCGTAGATGGGTGGATAATATTAGAATGGATCTCCAGGAGGTGGGATGTGGGTATATGGACTGGATTGGGCTGGCCCAGGATAGGGACTGGTGGCGGACGCTTGTGAGTGCGGTAATGAACCTTTGGGTTCCATAAAATGCGGGGAATTTCTTGACTAGCTGCAAACCAGTTAGCTTCTCAAGAAGGGCTCTGCACCATTGAGTAAGTAAGTAAGTATACGTAGGAAGTTATATCTGTAACTGTAATGTGATTTGGAAAATAGGTAATACGGCAAAGGGAGTTCGGCCACGCTGGGGTCCCGAGGTTCAAGGTGACCCATTTTTTTTTTAGGAAACTCAAATTTCTCTGTAATTTGTAAATTGTTAATTTTGCAGCCCCTTTTCCACTCGTATTTTAACACATTCTTAAGAGTTTGTCATATGTTGCTGAAATTACGTCACGTACCTAATCATATTGATTAGATATATCTTTGAATTGTCAAGCATTTGTGAATTTCGTAAAATAAGATAAGAATAGGTAAGTTATTGGAATTTAAATTGTTGATAAAAGAAGTGTGGGAGTGTGTTCGTATTTCTTGGTGGCTGGAGTTGTGTACGGGTATGGGAGAATGACGTGTTATTGTGCAAGGAAGAGGGAAATTATTCCGAAATACAAATTGTACCTTTTGTAAATAAAACTATTAAGGGTTGTTTGCAATTTTATTTAATATTAGCCACGCACCCGTTTGTCGCTTGGGTCGGCATTGAATCACTTTTTTCATGCAGCTAAAAGATGTAACAAATCAAAACTATTTAAAAACAAAGAAGTTTAAATGAATCTAATTACTTTATTATTAACTCACAACACAATTTTCATCTTGCTTTCTAGTAAAAAAAAAATCCACTTGTTTTTAGGTGCTTTCGCAACATTGCGAAAAGAGACTATTAGCTACCGCATGTCTGTTCGTCGGCGTGGAACAACTCGGCTCCCACTAGACGGGCTTTCATGAAGTATTGTAGTTGAGGATTTTTTGAAAATCTGTTGAGAAAATTCAAGTTTCGTTAACAGTCGACAAGAAGAATGGGTACTTTATGTGAAGACCTATGTACATTTATGGTAGTATCTCACTGAATCCTTCTTAGAATGAGAAATGTTTCAGACAAACGTTGTAGAGAAAATCAAAACGCACATCTTATGTTCAACAACTTTTCTCCGAAAACCGTGCCGTTTATGAAATTGAAAAATATAGTACAGCCGGAAAGACCACGGATAATACCAATATGGAGCATGCACTTTACCTGCTGTATAACGAAGACTATAGACGCGCTCACAGTAGAGGGTTAATTTGCGTCGTGGTTAAAATGACGTAACAGACTGTCGACTCGCCATGCTGTTACTGACCAAGTTTTTCTGTACGCTCGGCAAGAGAAAGGTGTACTGTACATGCCCAATGTGAAGTAGCTTCTCAACTCTACGGGCTGGACGGTCCGGGGTTCGAATCCCAACAGGGACAAAGAAATTTTTCTGTCCTTCAAAACCGCTCACATCATCCACGGGGATTACCGAACCTCCTATTAAATGAGTACCGATTTCCTTTCCCGGCAGCAAGTGGCGGGGGCATGAAGTTGACCACTCAACCCCATTCACTGCTGAGTTAAGAATGGGGGGGGGGGGATGTTTCTCTACTCACGCTGTATGCCTTCATGGAGCGGACAGGACCACTTTTAGCTTTATTCTCCGGGAGTAATTGTCGTGCGTTTTCTTCAGTTGATTTTATCAATACACACTAACTGACGTTATATTTATAATCATAGGGCCTGATAACCATATCTCAATCTGATATGAAATATTGTACTGTTCTTATTGTTCTTTTACGCATGTTGATGCATCTGATTGATTCAGTAATGTTCACTCCCACTTTCAAACGGCTGTCATGGTCTATGACGTCATCCGGAACTGCTCCGTCAGCTAGCAATCGTCCATGTTGGTATGACGGAAACTGCGTGAGGCTGATAATTGTACTGTAAGGTTGGAGAGTGTTACAGGTCAGACGAACTGTACTAATTGTGTAAATAAAGGTGTGGCATTGTGTGTATTTTAAGTGTAGCTGTAACTGTTGAGTGGTTGTTGAGTTATTTGTGAAGTTGTAAGTGTAAAAGTAAGGTTCAATTTTTTTTTCTACTCCGTTGAGTTAAACGTCACCTGCCAAGGTTGCAAACATAGTTAAGTGTCCGATGTTGTAGGTTGTGGTAATCGGCTGCTAAGAACCGTAGTTCTCGTGGCTTCTTTGAAGGTTTGGTATTCAGAGTTCTAAATAACAAATATAACAACATTGATTAATTAACCGTCGCCCTATTATCTGTATGAAAGATGGTGAGTTAGGCAGTGTAGGCCACAGACAGAATAGAGTAATTTTCAGGAACACTGTCGAGCCCATTCTGTTGTCATCCATATGCATCTTTTCAAATAAACTGTCAGTTACATTTTCGCAAGGTTATTGTGTGCACGTGTGACCGTAGCGTCTGAGAACAAATTTCTTTGTAGTTAATACAAAGAGTAATAAGTAGTTACATACACACAAATACATGTATATTGATTTATTCATGCATTCATTTTTATAGATTCCCCAAAATGGATGGTGCAGGAGGATACTCAGGGAATCTGGAAGAAGGTGCAGGAGGTGCCCAGCGCAACCCACAGAACCAGGCTGCCCAGAAACGCCTTCAACAGACACAGGCGAAGGTTGATGAGGTACATTTAATGCCATTAATCTAACTTCTAGCCTTTATGGATTAGAAGACAACAACATTTCTGTGTTTTGTATTGTTTCTGTTAAGTTTTCTTCAGAATGGTACCAACAAAACAGTTATGTTTTAATGTTTCAAAGCTTAACATAACCTATAACCTATGCAGCTTTCAAGGTTGAGGGTTGGAGTAACAGAATGCTACATGTGGCCCTCTTGTGGTGTACAGTGCTGCAAGGAAGTCTCTGATCATAAATCTCTGTTTTGTCGTAGGATAATTATTAGGTGATAAAACACCATGGTCAGTTGGATGGTGGTACTTCTTCATATTCGGGTGGTACATATCTTGATACAGAGATTGACTGTCCTGCTGAGTTTTGTTTTAGTTGTTGTTTTTCATTCCTGGAGAGAAACATGGGGCTTGTACATCAAATTAGGTTTCAGACATTTCTGTATCCTTACCAATTCGTTATTCACTGATTATCTTATCATTTGATGCTTCATAAACTGAGCCACTGACACATTAAGTAAACCATAAATAAATAAATAATGATTGGTCATGGATACACTGTTCCAGGGTTCCAGTTTGCTTGGGCAACTAAATTGTGTATAGTGGTGGGTAATACTTATTGGTCCTCAGTACAAAAGTGGCATGTTACCCTTCTGGCATTTAGAATTTTGAGGTGACCCCTAGATTTTCGGAAATTTGCGGACCCCTGGGTTAGGTGCAAGCTCATATTAGAAATGCTGGCCCCCAAGTTAACCCTCTAAAGCCCAGTAGTAACTATATACTCCATCTATTTTAATATTCCAAAACATTGCTTTTGCCCACATGATTCATTTATTTGTTTTTCTTGCAATAACTAGGAGTTATTTTCAGAAACATTGTCAACAATTTGGTTTGTGTAATGAGATGCATTGTATTTTCTTTGAGACAAGAATTGAATTTTAAATATTATTTGAATGAACTTTATGCTACAAAGAGTTAGTTATTCCTGGTCCAAGTTGTTGCAATGTGGCTGATAATTCCTTGCAGCATTTTGCATTGTTTTTGTCCTGCAGCCTTGGCCTTTGTGTTGTGTTGCATTACCATGTGGATTTTGTTTGCTTTATGACTCACATGTGTCACTGCTTAAACCAGATATCACATATACCCATACATGACTAAAATATACACTGCTTTGTGTAATTGCAAGTGGTAATCATGGACACCTTTGTGTTAACAGTTTTGTAATAATCTGTTTAAAGTGTTCACAAAAAAGAGTTCATATGGGTCTGTCCTCTATCCATGCAGTATTTATTACACCATACATGTAACTTTGATAATACTGAAAGTTTAGGAATAAATTCCATGTTTGTTTTATGATTATTTCATGATTCTGTCAATTGATGTCCTATGTCATTGAATGTTAGGGTAATTAGTGATGAGTTGGAAAGATCAAAGGGCAGTGTTTGCTGCTTATTTTGAGCTGCTGCTCTGGTATATGCTGGGAGAGATTATGTGAGATCATCAAATCAGAGCTGTTTTGAGAACTGTTGCTAAAGAAACAGGTTGCAGTTACAGGGAATTTTAGAATTATGTTGTGCACAGATAGAATCTCCCATGTTTTGATATCAAAACCATTGCTTTGAGTGAAATATATCAGTAAATATGTAATATGTACAATTGGTGCATCTTTTTTGAATGACTGTACTTGATCACAACCCTCATAAGACAGAGCAATTCTAGAAAATTTAGACCAACTGTAAATGTGCTGTGAATTTGTTCAGTGAACATTGGAGGAATACGTTATGTGATAATATCTACAGATGATTAAGTTCATATGTTGATGGGGCGGCAAGTTCTCATGGCTGCAGTACTGCTCTATGTAATTGAGAATACCATGCAGGACTTAGTTTTCTGATGTATCAGATCTGAATGCCGTATGTTATATGGTGTAAATGAAGGTGTAAATGTTCTCCTTTCAAAAGATTGTAGTAATGCTGCAGGGAGAATGTGATGAAGGAATGTGACCAAAGTGCTTATAGAATGCAAACTTCACTGGCTAAGCCATCCACAGCCAGTGCTTCTTTTTAAAAAATATAAGTGCTTTTTGATATGTCTCAGTACTGAAACATATAAAGTACTAGCAGGTGTGTGACTTCTGACAATTTGCTGGTATACAAAACTTGTTTGTCAGTACATGTACTGGCATGTGCTATCTGAAACAAGCAATAAAGCCTACTTTCATCTCTCCCTGTTGCTTATGCAGTCCTGTCTTACTGGGAAACAGGTGGTAGATGGACGAATAAAAGCTCATATTGTTCGTGTTGTCTGCTCATGTGTAACAATCCATATGATTGTAATCCAGATTTGTGTTTTATCTCCAAGATTTGCAGCCTTGTTTTAATTTACTCCACTGTAGAAAATTCCAGATTTTGCATTCTCAGCAGCAGTGAATATTAAGACCTCAGGCTTATGGAGCATGACAGGCTTGTGTAGTGTGATAGATGGTTACCAGTTTTTGGGAGGAACCTGCTGCTTCCAGCTTAATGGTAACAGATGGAGGCAGCAGGTTTGTCCAAAATGTTGGTACCTTTCTACAAGCATTACTCTTGCCTCAAGAACCTGAAATCTTTGTGGAAACGGAAGTTTTTCTCTTATTTGTCATATGGATTGTTGTGCTTTGCTGTGTTTCATTTGTCACAGTGTTTGATGTGTGTTTATTTTCACCCACATGCAGGTAGTTGGCATCATGCGCGTGAATGTCGAGAAAGTACTTGAACGTGATCAAAAGTTGTCAGAATTAGATAACCGTGCAGGTGAGCCGAAGTGGTACTGTAAGTTGTATTGCATGGCGAGTTGGCTCGCATTTGCCGCACTCAGTTGACTTACGATGCCGTCCGTTCTGTGCAGGTTGTGAGGCTTGGCCATGGCTGACACTGTGAGCATTAAGACTGCAGTAGTCCAAAACTGAGGTTTATGTTTTGAACCATTACACATTTCTCCAGGTCTTGACAGTGATTTGTTGAAACTTTTTTTTTGGTGCACTTGCTTTTTCTGTGTATTGTAAAATTATGCACTAACATTTGCTTATTCGGTGAAGTTTTCACACGGTTTTTCAGGCCATGAATATTCGGGGGTTAAAAGTGTTTAGCCCTTGCACCAATTATGTTTTCAAATTTTGAGCATTTCCATGTTGATCAGAACTTACAGGAACCATTTCTAAAAGTGTAGAACAAAATATCGACTGTTTCCTCTATAAAATGCAATTCCTACCCTGCCAAGTGCATTGTAAGTCCACAGGAGTTGCTGTTGTTCATGTTCAGACTGGCAGACAACTTGTTTTCAACCCACAATTCATGAGTACAGCAATCTATGTGCAGATGAGGTGAGCTGAAACAATATACATAACTAAAATTTTGCCAAATTTTGTGAGGCATTGTCATTTCAGGACGATGTTTTCCCCAGGGTCCCTTGTTTTATATACCTTTGTCTCTGTTTCAATTTTGTTACTGGCATCAACATGACTGCTATAACTTATTTTGATGCTGGCATCTCACCATGGAACCTCAGCATCGTGCCAAACTGATGTCATGTAATATTCATGGTGGATAAAGTAGCACTGGAGCATTCCTCCCCCTCTCAAGTTTCTTCAGTTTTTCACCCTCATATAATCTTTGCACTAGCTCCATTCTCATTATTACTGCCCCTTAGAACAGCAATAACTGACCAGATATCACATGATCATATCCTAAGTTGAGGGCTTCATGTCTGAGCCATCACTTGGCTGCTCATGGAATAAGGACCATTCTTTTTTGCAGTCCCTATGGCTGCTAGTCACTGAAGATTCTTAATTTGTTAGCCTTAATCTCGCCATTGATAAGTGGTTACTACAGACATAGCATGTTAAGATTAATAGTACGTAACTGGTTTGATCACTATAAATAAGTCATTTTGGGACTAAACCTAGTTTTGTTTTCAAAGCAGCTTTTTTTTTATGATCCTGTCAGTAACTTGGACTAAGGTTTCACTGAATGGTTTGTTTATTGATAACTGAAAAATTGGAAAGAATGTGGTACGAAGAGGTTATGGTCAAATAGAGATACTGTTCCACCATTTGCCTGGAGAGATATAGGCCAGTCATGAGTACCTTCAGCCAGCATAGTCCGTGGTTTGCCTGAGATATGAACCAGGGATGTCCCAAACACAGAGCTAGAGCCTTGTGGCTATACACACGCACATGCTAAAACAGTGCCATTAAAACTGTTATATGCTTTATACATCATTCAAACTCCAAAGAAATGGTGATGAGTATTAAGCAGAAGCAGTTTGGATGCCAGCCTCCCACCACCAAGATTCATACCAGTCTGTATTGGATAGGTATTGCTGTGACTGCCTCAATTCCCTAAATGATGAAGTTAATGTATGAAAATAAGTATTGTCAATCTGAAAACAAGTTATGCTTTGTGTGGTTATATTAATACATAAGGGAGTGTATCTTAACCAGTCAATTGCACAGAGAAGGTAATCTTTAATTGATCATGATGTGTGCCTGCATATAACATCTTTAGATAACAAATGTGATGGTTGAGTTTGACATTCTGTGGACTGTGCATCGTGATATATCCGTGTAATAAGGACCATCAAGATGCACTTTTCTCTCTTAATTTATTTCAGTAATCATATGCCACATGTTTCAAATTGATAACTATTCTTCATCAGGAGGTAGTTTACTGTACATGCAGTGTATGGTATTTATCATGCATCTACGTTTACTACCTGCTAGCACAATCATAGTTCCACAGTAAACTACCTCCTGATGATGAACAGTTAATCTGTTTGAATCATGTAGAGGATGATTATTGAAATAAATTAAGAGAGAAAAGTGCATCTTGTTGGTCCTTATTATGCAAAAGTCATGGTTGAGGTCTTGAATTCAAATCTCACCCCAACAGCCATTTGTCTTGGGTGACCTAGTTTGTCGTGCTCCTTTGTCCCTCAAATAAAATGCTGGAATAGTATCTCAGATTGGGCCAAGACTGATTCCTTCTGCATCCTTTCACATTTGATTATTAACTAACCATTTGACATTATATAGTTTGAGCTATTGAAAGTATCATTAAATGAACCATAAATCAACAGCATCCTGTGATGAGCTGTAATTAGTGTTTAAAAGATGAACAGGACTGTGTCCCATTGAATGTATGTAGTACATCCTTTTCTCCAAAAAGAGAAATGTCCTGCATGAGACATTTTAAACTGAATAGCACTCTGGTAGCAGCAGAAACCTAGCATTTAAAAGGTTGTAGGCTGAAACATTTAGACATTTTTTAAAATGTTCTGTAACCTTAAAAAAACCCCCAGATTTGCTGAAATTGCACTTCCAGCACTGTATTTTGCTGATTGATTGGCAACGTATGGCAGTACTGCTGAATGTCCAACCTTACATGTGAGGCCCTCTGGTGTGTCCACTCACTACTCTCATTGGTTGATAACTGTACCTTTTTTGATGATCATAATCCAAGTGAATGGTTTTATCATCACTCGGAAGTTTTAAACGGTGAGTGCTTAAGTGGATGATGATTGCCCCTGCATGTGTCTGCCAGTCTGAACCAAGTGGTAGGCTAAGAAACTAATGTGGGGTTATTGTTATTTTTATGCACATGGTCGACATCTCACTCATCGATCAGGTTGTGGAAATTATGCAAATAAATGTAAGATCCCTGATGGAACGGGAACAGAGGTTGGCAGAACTGGATAATCGAGCAGGTAAAACAATGACACTGAAGGACTTTGTCAAAATATGTTTCTGATTTCATGGTTTCATTTCTGGAACCATCTTAGTGCACCAAATTTATCCGTCTGTCCCCTGTTTAAAATTGAGATGTTCATATTACAGTCAGGTAACCATCTTCCATGAAACTTGGGAGTTATTGCTACATGACTTAGTACTGTTTCACTCCTTGTTTTTGGTAATTGCAACATGCCTGCTTTAACACATTTTTGAGGTGGAAATGGGCTGGTACCATTCAGAATAAGTCCCTGAATTGTTTTTTAATCGAGGACATCCCGTTGTGTTTTAATTCTAAAAGTAAAACAAAATGTTTTAAAATTACCGCCAAAACACAACCAGTGTATAAATATTAGTATTTAATTGTGGCAACATGTTTCAGTCTTATTAGACCATCTTCAGGCCAGGATTCAGAGATATGAGGTACAATCAGTGCATATCATGTACTATGGGATCCCATATTACTTACAGGGTGTCCATAAAAATAATTTATAATTGTCCTGAAATTTTGTCATAAGTTGTAGTGAATGGCTATTCATATATCAGAGAATTCTCAAACTTCAGTAGCACCTGGGTTCATTGTTTGGTTCAGAAAATAGCAGGTCAGTACTGTTTATTGGTTATGGGAATTGAAAATATACTTGAGACTTTGAATAGTTCTTAATGTTGTCATTCTTTATTCATTTTATACGTTTAACATATGATGAATGTATAACATAACAGATCATGCGTTGTGTATCCTATATTATAATATACATATTTTTCATAATATGTATTTTTTACTGTAATGTATGTATTGCAGAGGGTATTAACAATGTTCTAGCTGCATATGGTGTTGCTAACATGAAAGTTGGTTGTAGAAGGCTTCCAATATTGGATACAAGTACCACACAGAATTTTAACCTTTTGGCACCGGAATTATTTTTTTAATTTTAGCACACCCTGTATATAAAATGTGAATAAAACAGGAACCAAATATGTTAGAATTATGAAACAAAATGCATTTTGAAGAGAAGAAAATGGAGAGTATATACTATGTTTAAAATATTCAGTAACTATATTTGTTGAATAAATACATTAAATGCAACGTTTGGGGGTTAGCGTCCTAGACGGTAGGACGCAAGGGCTGTAAAGGTTAAATGTGTCACTCCCCTTTGAAATGTTTATTATGTTGGTATTTTTGATGGTAGAAAATTAAAAAGAATGCTGATGGACTAGCATATTTTGCGGTTATGTCTGCAACAAGTTCGTGAAAATATGTTTGTACAAATATTGGATGGGTACAGACATATAAAACAAAAACCAGTAAGATCAAGTAATTGAAAAGTTGTTTGTAATCTGAAGTTGATTCAGCACTGATACAGTTTTTGATAATCTGTTGGTACAGGAGATGTTGCTGGGGAGAAGATGGAGATAGCATAAACTTATAGATAAAATGATGTAATAAAAACCTACTTTGAGTTGTATAAATTCAGTGGTGTCTGAGAAAGTAAGAATTTATAGTTTCTGTCGTTTGGATATCAAGAGCAGGAAGATGATGCCACCTGTGTTTCTGTTTGCCCTCTTTGTCTCTTTATCCATCCATGCACATTATTTCTTACCTTCATATCACTGCCAACACATTATACATCTTCGTAAAGTAACTGACACTAAGGAGAAGAATTCTTCTTGAGATGCCAGTGCTCACATATCAAGAAATTCCCCACCTTCCGTATAATCCAAGGGTTCATTACTGTGTTCACAAGAGCCTGCCACTGCACACTATACTGAGCCAGATCAATCCATCCATTTCCTCATGCTCCATTTCCTTTTATTTTAATATTCTCATCACATAAGGAAATTAGAGGGAGGTCATAAAACTTAGTAATGTTTCTGGTCTTGACAGACCAGTTGGCTCTTATATGCCTTTGCCATGTGATTTGACTGCTTTCTGTTGTACTTTGACTTTGTTGGTCATTATTTATGCTGTTGTAATTTCAGTGGTCCAGCTGGTCAAACAGTTCATTTTTAGGTGCATCCACATAGTTGTGGGAAGCAACTAGGCCTTCAGCTGAATCTTTAATGATGAACAAAATTTAATTAGACAAAATCATAGAATTTGCTTATAATACCAAATTTAATGAAAGCTATTTTTAATGGATTGCATGACACATGTGAATGGAGGGATTTGTCCAGTTTTGTGATATGTGATAAGGGAAATTTCTGTTGCAAAACCCAGCTGGCTTGTTATCTGATAATGACAACTTTATCACCTTCAGCTGATGCTATCTCTCTATACTTTCCATGAGCTAAATGGCATTTATGTTAGTGCCATTAAAACTGTTATCTTGATGCTTGATGATTCGTGAGACTAAGATTTTTCAACTTCTCTGTATTCTTTGGCTGTACACTTATTTTTGCATGTTTCTTCCTTTCTGTCCTGCTTGTATGTCTATCCTTTTCCACAACCTTCTCTTATGCTGCCCATTATCAACTTATTCTTTGTAGTTGTTTTTTTTTTTTTAAATTCATCATATTTCTGTTTTGTTTTTTTTTTGCTGTAGGTGTTGCTATTACTTTTTTCTCCCTTCTCTTACTGCATTGAAACCTATAATTTTGGCATCAAACTTGGTCATGAAAGCCATGTTCACCTTATTAGCATTTCTGCTTCATATTTTGGAAATCCTGAGTTTAAATCTTGGCCCAGAATTTGGATATCCTGATAGGTTTTGCTTGGGTTTCCTCAGTTAATGTAGTACCTCAAATTAACCCATGACCACTTTTTTCCATATCCTATCCTGTTTGTGAATTGTCTTTCCATTTCATGTTGTTTGGTCAGAGTTTCTGGCAGCATCATTCAGTAAATTATAGATATGAAAACAACTTCACACCTGTCACCAAGTTGCAGTCACCATCATAAGAATGTGTGCATACAATATTCATTGAACAATATCTGGAATTAAAAAACTTATGGTACTAATGTGACATTACATTGCAAGAGAGTGATAGTTGTGGAGGATAAAACACAGACATTGTATGTTTCAGATGCACTGCAGCAGGGAGCATCACAGTTTGAGCAACAGGCTGGTAAACTGAAGAGAAAATATTGGTGGAAGAACCTCAAGGTCTGTAGCAGTTTGAGTTGTGATTGGAGGAATGTTTATGTATATAGATTTACTGTCATGATGATCACTTATTTGGTAGGCCAAGTAGCTCAGTCAGTATATTGACAGCTGTGGGGTGGACGAGCAGGGAAGGGGGTTTGATTCCTGGCACGGACAGCAAATTAACGTATATTCTCGAATCTAATCCGCACTAGTTTTTGCCGATTTCTTAAACGAAAAAAAGTTAGTTCGCGGTTCTAATCTGCACTTTTCCGTCAACCGCCCCTTGCCTACAAGGCAGACTGATTGAATAATATTGGATGTTACCAATGCTTTAACTGTTATCCAACTAACACGTCGTGTGTGAAGTGGCCATTTAACTGCCAGTGGTGCAAATGCACCACAGCTGATGATAGTGACTGGATAATGGATAACGATTCAGTTATGAGTGATGACGGCGAGTCTGATGAATAATAAATTATAAATATTATATAATATATAATATTATAAATAATAAATAACATAATAAATTATTGTATTGTATTGTTCTTATGGCACATACAGCGTCTCTATCATTTTTCCAGAATCCAGCTCACGACCGCAAATCTAATCCACATGCGATTCTAATCTGCATCTGATTTTTTAGCCCTCTGAAACTGTAAAAAGGGTGCGGATTAGATTCGAGAATATACGGTAATTTTTTTGCCATTGTGTTCAGACCACATCTGGGACCCCTTCACCTTCTTGTAGAATTACTGCTTGGTACTTTTTCTGGCAGGATGAAGCTAACCGCTCACATCATTCTTGTTCCTGAACACAAGAAAGACTGAAGCTGTGCCACCACAGGACCCTTAGTCAGCTGTTGTGCCATCATTATCTAATAACAATAACTTTATCTTATGCAGGGGTCATTCCATGTTTGGAACTGTGTATTTCTGATCCCATGGGCAATGTGTTAGGGAAATACTGGACTGTCTAAAGTGCTTGTTTTCCCAAAGAAGCAGTTCTTTCAGCAAAGGACATACGTTAATTACAGTACGTGAGAATATTGCCACTATACAGACCTGCTGCATGTCAAAAATGGTGAACCCTCCATTCTGTCTGTCCTGAGATTTCGTCCATCTACCAATGTGGTAATAAAAATTGCAGGAAATTAAAAAGTATGAATTTAGGGTTCCCTCCAGTGGCATAGTATTCATACCAGAATTTATTAGAATCCTTTCAGCAGGTGAAGCAGACATACATGACCATCTCCGTATGTGTTGTGTGTTGTGTGACATTTGAAAATTAATATGTTTGTGATATGAGCTGGATGGTCCCTTTTTTTTTTTTTTTTTTTTTTTTTTTTTTTTTTTTTTTTTTTTTTTTTTTTTAAATATTTTA
>Ga0123355_10007500_pt1 | contig 16358 bp, 8 predicted proteins | sample TergutEmb28metaG_3_FD_89872 | JGI IMG/M metagenome (GOLD analysis project Ga0123355, IMG submission 89872) | Embiratermes neotenicus P1 segment gut microbial communities from Petit-Saut dam, French Guiana - Emb289 P1 | ecosystem: Host-associated > Arthropoda: Insects > Digestive system > Gut ...
CCTCATATAGTTTCATAAGGCAACCTGAAGATGGCCAACTCAGGCCGAAACATGTAGTTGTTTTTATTTAGTCAATATACACCTTTTCGACATAGTTGTGTTGGACTGCATACCACCCATATTCATGGATATTCTTTTCATTGTCATCGATATATCGTAAATAGGCGATTGTACGATGTTTCACGAGGATATCAAATATCTTAGTATTTTCAAGGTATTGTAGACAAATTTCAGAAGAGAGGGATGATTTTGGGGCGCTAACACCACCCAGTACTCGGCGTATACAGAATATAAATACGAACTTTGTGCCTAGCAGCATGTACCATAATTTGTGACTAAAGAATATATATATATAATTAGAAAGTGCATAAGCTTATATGTATATATAGACTAATTTTAACACCGTCCAAACTAAGAGTTATGTTATTATATAACAATTTTAACTTCAGTTCCATTTCAGATCTTCACACTACAATTAACATATCACAGGCAACATAAACAATCAAGATTGTGACATAATTTTAACACTGGTATAAGTTTTAGAGGATCCCATACGACATTGAATTTAATGTGCACTGCATGTAACATGTTTTAAATTTATGTATGGATGGCCTGATGACGGTATAAAGACCGAAACTTGTAGCCAATAAGATAAATAAAATATCGTTTTGTTTGACTATAAAAATAAATTTATTTTTGTCTTTTAAGTCTTTAAATAACCTGTGAATGAAATGTAAATTGAAATTCGTGGAATCGTAATGAATACTGGAGACCAGAGATGGGTCAGTGGCCTTTACATTGCTTCTGAAGGGCTCGTTGAATTTATTACACTGGTCCAATTTCAAAGCGATCCACAAAACCAAACGGTATACATTTTCATTTTAGTTCTGCCATGTTGATTTAGTAAAATAGTGTGGTATTAATTTCAACAAACAGACTCACTGATGACGCTTCGAGCAGTCACAGTGTAGGTCTTCAGCTGTGTGAGTCCGTCTGGAACGGACTTGTTGATGTGGTGTTAAAAGATGCTGTTTTTATGTACCTGTTTCTCTTATGACCATGACTATCCATTTAGCACACATTGGGCATTGTTACTTCAAATAGCCTCCACGTATGCTTTTGAGGTTTTGGTAGCACTGTAATTGAGGATTAACGGTCTTCTGTGATGTGATGCAGCGTCGCTAGGATAGTGCTTCACGATATTTCGAAAAGCATCTTGGTCCTTGAAGATGAAGCTGTTAAGTCCCTTTGAAAGTTCGGAGAACCGCTTACCCGGCGAGCAGCCGGGTAAGCGGTAAGCGGGTGTAATAAGCTTTGTGCTTCTATAATAAAGGTGTAATAATACTTGCGCATCAGTGATAAAAAGAGTTAATTTTTTTAATCAATAATAAAGGAAGTCCGGTTGTAAGTTAGGTCGTCAGGAACACGGGATGTGGGTTTGTAAAGGACATGCCGAAGACTCCTTTCTTTTTTCAGGATATGATTGCTCTTGGTCCCACTGTCACAGTACACAGAATGTCCATTTGTTCTGTACCAACACTTCAAACTGCAATCACACCACGTCGCGATAACAAGGAACTACCTGACTTGGGTGACTGCAAATATTTTCTATTAAGCGCGAGTATAGAGTCCATTATTTCCTACATTTAGTGAAATTAACAGTGACTGCAAACGATCGCTGGTGTTATACCATCACTGTAGCTGGTACTGTCTTAGGTAGAAAAGAGGACAGAGAAGTCGGCCACAGAATTCCAAGAATAAGTAATAAAATGCTCGATCCAATTTAAAAATGCAAGGATTTTGTGTATTATTAATAAAGAACATACTAATATTTGTGCATCAAAAATACCGGGGTGCTGATAAGTCCTTAGCCCGACCAGGAAGGAAAGAAGCTCGGAAACATGTCAGGGACGCGCGCGATTCCAACAACATCGAGACGCGAACTGTCAAGTTTTTTTTTTTTTTTCCTGCAAGTCAAGGCGCCGAAGGATATTCACGCCACTCTGAAAGAAACATTAGCTTATTTCCTTCCTGGTCGAGCTAAGGACTTATCATCACCCTGTACAGAGTCTAATAATCCTTCTGCATCATTAATATAGAGAACAATAATTTTTGTGCGTCAGTAATAAAGGGTGTAATAAGCTTTATGCTTCTATAATAAAGGTGTAATAATACTTCCGCATCAGTGATAAAAATATTTAATATTTTTTAATCAATAATAAAGGAAGTCAGGTTGCAAGGTCATTAATTTTGATGACTCATTGAATAAAATTCTACACGAATATTACAAACAATATTTGAGTAACTCCTGATTAATTTTAAGCAACATAAGAAGCTCCTCGTCCTATGTGACTGTAAATATCATTAGAAAATTTTGTATATGTTATTTGTTTTCGAAGTGCTGAAATACCTTCACTTCGATATCAACCTCTCCACTTATTTGTGTTAAAACGCATTAGAAGGAATGTACAAGTAAGTATCTGCGGCTTAATTTGAGGCACTATAGCGGAATTTGCCTGGTATAGCTGACGACGGACACTAGAACCGTGTCATGGTACCGGTTGGCAGACAGAAATTTTATCCCAGAAACTCCGAATACGAAGAAGTCTAGGTAGGGATATATGGGCCTAGGTGCATTCACGTACATGCTTAAACGCATATGTACGAGTACATACATAAATGCATATATACGTATATATATATATATATATATATACACAGACGTACACAAAATAATTTCTTGCGCCCAAATGTGTTGATTCATGCCCAGCTGAGAACTCGGAGTTCCCACAACTGAACTCACTTCACATGTCCTTCGATCTGCTACACCCACCCCTCCAACACCTTTCTCATCTCCTCACGTGTAGCCATTTTTGACAAAATATTAATAATAAGCTACGTAAGAGCTACTTTATTTACCGGTGCTTTGGGCTGTTTAATATTAATAAACGGCAGCTGAAGGGCTATAAAAGAGTAGGCAGAGAGCAGTCACGAAGGCCACCCATAACTCTTATTTCCGTGACATCAGTGTAGTTCTCTGTACCCCTGTGGGAACGCAGCCTGTGACACAGTAGTACGTAAGGTGCCCCGACGCTGAGTGTATGTACTGTACGTACTGGAAGGCTTAAGTGATTAATGTTAAGTTCTAAGGATTTGCTTGTCGTCATGGTTTGTTAATGATACTTGTTGTTATCCAACAAAGCAGATTACACACAAGACTGCAAGTAGTTGCCACATGGGACTTGGAGACGGAAGGGTATGTCGTCGGTTTTGCCACTCCTTACACCGTATGAATGACGCCATATCCCAGAGTAACCGAAACAAAGTGTATGACGTAGCATTCATTTAGGAAGGAGTTAAATCTGATCGACCTGGATCAAAATACGTTGATCTTAATAGATTTCGGTGTTGGCATTTTGTGCAATGTCCTGTTTATATCTGTCAAGGTGCAGCTTGCTTTGATGTCTACACAACTCTAATTCCGTTATAGACAGTTTTAAGCAGCTAACTTATCGTTTCCGCAGATTCTTAAGCGGCTCTTTATTCACTTCCTTAAGTAACTCTCTAACACGAAAGTAATTTAGTCCAAAAATGTTCAAACAATTCCTGAGATAGAATGAACGTATAATGAATACAAATATACCTCGGCACTACTTATTTATTAAAACATAGGCTACATGTTTCGACCCAACATTAGGTCATCCTCAGGCCTGCGGCAGACCAAGTCATTGATGCTGTGTGTGTATTGGGATCCCAATATGTTTGACAGTCGTAAGAATACATAAAATCTGGTAAGTATCTATTTTTGGCTGGATAAAATGCGTAGATACCAGATTTTTGGCTGGATAAAATGCGTAGATACTTACCAGATTTTATTTATCCTTACGACTGTCAAACATATTGGGATCCCAATACACACACAGCACCAATGACGTAGTCTGCCGCAGGCCTGGGGATGACCTAATATTGGGTCGAAACATGTAGCCTATGTTTTAATAAATAAGTAGTTCTGACGTATATTCGTATTCATTATAAATTCCTGGGATAACCTGTCCTATCCACTCCTTAAGAGAAACGTATATTTGGCAAGAAATTCGTCCTTCACTGCTCTAAATTTTATTTGCACTTTATTCCCTTCGCTACGTAACCATAATCTCTCTCCATACTGTTAGGTAAATATTCCATGTCATCGGCCTATATCGGCGTCATGTATGCTTTCACAACGCAGATGGAAAGTACTGCAATAGAGGGACTAAAACTGTATTGATTTTTTGTGAGCATTTATTCATGCTTGTTTGAAGGGACAAAGCTTCATAAAAAATACTTTGATAAAGTGTCCGTAAAAGAATTTAATGGAAAATATCGATATTATGAAAACCGACTTTTAAAACACGGCCACTGAACAACGTCAAAAAAGGAAGGATTCAGTAGAACGTAATTGTTTGGGGAAATGGAGAGAAAAAATTGCTAACAGAAACAGATAAAAGGGCAAAAAATATTCCCGGAAAAAAAATGAGAACCTCATTCAAGCAGATAATACAGTCTTACACAAAGAAGGGAAACTAAAAGCCATGTACGTACCTCGTTGTTTAAGTCGCGCAGTGGAGTGCAGGAGAAGCTGTCTGATGGATTGTTCATAAAATAGAACTGTTTCATTCATTATAGTAGTCAGGGTCAGAATGCAAATGTCGAGTCTGCTTCTGGTTGACAGCAATCTGAAGTGGACTTTTGACCGTCGCTAAGTTCATTTTTGCTCTTTTCATCCTGTATTGCTTCTCGCCTAATGGACCTAAATACCTTTTGTACCATTTTATCTGCTCCCATCCTGAGATTTGCGGATTGAATTTCAAGCCCTTACAAAATATTAATAAAAGTCTTTATTCCGGAACCCTTAGTTTTAAACCAACTAATTCCTAAGTCCTCTGTTAGAAAGGAGGTTGGATTGGTTTTATCCACGTCCCTTGCACTCAGCCAGTTCTGTAAGTTCCTCTTTAATAGCATCGTTCTTTATAAATTTCAAATCATTCATTTTCAAGGGCTCATCTCTATAAAAGTTCAGTAAGTATTTCTTCCGTCAAACATAGTTACTTTATATTTCACTTCGCTGACAACACCGGATATCTGGTATAGTCACAGACCGCCGCGTTATATGTGCAATGAGTTTAAAAAAAATAAGACAAAGGAGATAACTGTATCCCAACTTCGACACGTAGGCCTGCCAAGCACGTGGTTAGCAGATGGTAAACTTCACACCTCCAAGTATTCATCGCTGACATTTAACCATTTGACACACTGTGGAAGTAAGGTTGGTGTTCTGGAGTAATATACGTCAGGTCAAGTTCTGTATGCAAGGGATGACAGCTTGTTTCACGCTGACGACTGTTGCCCCACACTGCTAACCGGACATGTGACTGGTTACGACATTGTGGGATGAAGATTATGGACTACCGCTCTTATTATATAGAGCTCGTGCCCAACGGTTTCCTTCTCCTCGAACACTTTAAGAAGGACCTGAATGGCAAGTTATTTGCATCAGAGGCTGATGTGAAGCAAACTGTCACCTCCTGGCTGTAGGATATTGATACCGGGATACAAGGATTAGTGTTACGATGGTAGCTACTTACGCTCGGATGAAAATGGTAACTACACGAAGGTCGAATATGTACCACTTGTTACTTACGTATGTGCCATATATTCGTTGAAGTCACATCAATCTTCTAGGCGACATAATGTTCTTTGCCTTATTTTTTTGGAACTTCCTGTAGTTACATTTCGATTTATCCTGCCCTTTTGTGATTCAAGTATTTTTCTCTATGCTGTGTTTTCAAGCGCATGTAATTTGTGTTTTTCTCCCCAAAATAATGGACAATATATTTACCGGCATAAAAATATAAAAAAATTACTTAATTTGTCGTTGTAACGGCGAAGTCCGCAAAGGTTGCTGATTGGTGTATCAATGCGAACATTTGAGAGACAATTGCTTTCCATATATTCAGGGTAGAAGGGTAATTTCGTCTAATGCCTTGCCCTAAAAATGCATGTAGCAGGTTTTTCCGACAACCGGCATTTGTCTATCGACCTTCAGAGTGTCACACGAATCTCCAAAGCACAAAGTTCTTTTGGCGTATATCCTAATATTCCTTGTTTCGAAAAGTAAACCCAGTCTTCTAAAGTTACTATTCACAATACTTTCTAATTATGTTCCCTTTCTGACTCTTCATGACAGAATTCATCCCTATTTGTTGTCGCTGTTAACAGGTACTTTCAGGTTGAGACACTTGCGGCAGTATTTATTTCATTCGGTAATTTTAAGTGACACAAGAACCTCGGCCGCAGTTGTGTATGGAGCAGAATGCTTGAAAACACTGAAGACGTCGCTGTTTGTCTTGCCGCCTTCAAAGAGACCGAACCGTCACTGCCGTCTTGCTACATAGGCGTGTAAGTGAGACGATTTCAGTTCAACTAAAAATAACTTCAAATCAGCTATAAGAAAAAGACAAAAAATCCCAATCGCCCAAATTCAATCAAGACATGCGTAATTTCGGGGTTTCTCTGCGGTGCAAAATAGATCTTTCTTCTTCTGGGATGTTATGCAGCGTAGATTAATGTTTAGTTACCGAAGTTTCGGGGCAACCTCTCGGTCCCATCTTCAGGGTCAGATAGCTCAAGAAGAGTTTATTATTAGACTAACTGAGCCGCAAAGACGATAACTGTGTACAATCTCAGAAGAGCCAAGCTCTATTTTAATTAAGACTGTGTAAGGTATATCTTTTGCACAAAGGTAAAGTTTACCCGTTACAGGCCCGGTGTGGCCCAGATGGTTGGTAGAGGTATAACTCTACTCTTCCATGACCGCGGCACATACAGAGCAAATATATTTATGTAAATACGGTTTCACTTACTAGTAATCTGAACTGGAACGAGACAGCATAAGGCTGGATATATCACTATTATGATCATCATTATTATCATCGTCGTTGTCATTACAGTGTAGAGACATACTTGCATGGAGAGTGTTCTTTGAAAGATTGTAACCATTCACCCCGTCAAATTTTTTCACGTAGTGTATAACATAAATTTTCATTTTACTCTCCACGCTGTCTTTTTAACGCCGGTTTCTCTCTTCAGCAACTGGAACCCACAATTGAACACACATTTAGCATTCATTTTAATATTGTATACTCACGAACGCTTTGGTCTTCAAAGCGATACTTTCTGTTTAGGTTTTCCTTCTTAAAGTTTGCTTTTTCCGTTCTCTGCCTCTCTCACTCTCATCTAATCCTCATTGTTAGTTGTTAATAAGAAAACGTAATCTTCCCACCTCAGAGATTACAAATCATACGAATATTATATCGTACCTACTTCAAGAGTCTCAATGTTGTTTTTATTCCATTATTTGTGTTTTACTCTCTTAACAAAACACTCTGCTTTCTCTGTACACCAAGCCCATGATACGTACTGCACGTCACCACAAAAACCACATCCAAAAGACGGAGCAGGAGAATATTTTGACCCACAATTCTACAAAGCCAGAACAAACGAGCTCGTAATTCTGTGTCCTCCACATAAAATAACCACAAAGAAGTTACCGGGACTGGAACTGCAGGCCTGTTTTTTTCAGCTTGTTCCGTAATGTACTGAGGTTTTATGTATGCAGAATCGGATAAGCAGAGAAATGCGGTATAAAGAGCTTAAGAATACGCATCAGGACTTTGAGACGCTTCTGTAACTACCACAGTGAATTTTATCAGGAAGAATGTTGGATTGTGCAAGGCAATTCTAAGGCTCTACTGCTACTGCACTCATCGGGTGGGATGTTATAGATTCGAGTCTGACTCAGTGCAGTGCTAAAAAAGAGGACACATTTGGAAGGCATGGACTTCCTCTATGTCTCTAACACAACGTGTGACTCAATTCTAGTCTGGCCTTGGGTGAAACTTGAGATCATTTGCCGTACTTTTGTTGCATTAATTTCTAAGAATGTGGCTCATCAGGATTCCCATTCTTCTGGGTCATCGAATTTCGACGTTTCGAAGCAACGTATCGTCACCATCTTCAAGGTTCGAAACATCCAAGAACAACATTTTGGCTCTTGAAGATGAGGGTGTGATCGGATTATCCCGTGACGTAGCGTCTTATCCTGGAAGAACGGAAATTCGGCTATACCACTGTGATAATCACACGAGGAACTCGCAAATTGCACACGTTAAAAAAATTTGTTGCCGTATATCATTTCGCGATCACATATTAAGTAGTGGTAATTTTGCTATACTTACAACTCCATGCGTCCTTTGTGTTATTGTAATGCCTCCCGAGATGGTACTCTGACCTAACCGTGCCCGTTACGTGAAGACACTATAATTTAAAGGGCGCGGCTACAACGTCAGCGCCGAAGTCACTAATTTCTATGCTGCCACCAGCCAGATTTCAACCAAATTTAGACTGTTAGGGATCTGGCAAACTGCTCTGCTATACAACGAATTCAAACACAAAATGCACTCATCTATATTACTCACTTAGCTTATCTAACACTCCAGGGACATCAATCAGTGGTCAATTTTACGTCAATTATGTCAGTAGAATTTTGTAATTGACCCAAAATATTTAATATTAAAGTAATAATAAAAATATACAAACAACCGTAATTTACACAATAACAATGTAACAAGTAAAAAGTTTAAATTTAGTATTTGACCAAATACTCGTCTTGCCTTCCTTTATATAGCCCAAAGTACGCCGGAAATTTAGCACAAATTTTTAAATAATTTTCCTAAATAGTTGTTCACCAAAGTTGCTCAACTCGCGTAAATAAACTCGAAACGGTTTTCTGACACGTCCAACACGGCTTACCTTGGATACTCAGCAGAAGTCTGCGTCTCGTACACATAATATAACTTCTTCTTCAGCGTAGAAGTCAGAACACGCTTCACGTTCGACAAACACGTAAGTACAACAAAATTTCCACGAGAAATGAGAGCGTTTGCCTAGTTACAGTGGACTATATAGAGTAGGGCCGCTGACACATTTAAAAATGTGCATATTCTTCAGTATATCCCACTGTTTGACACGGAGGAAGCTCGTTCAAAGTTCACAAAGTCCGCTACTTTGCGGCAAACGGGAAGTCGATGTCTGACTTGCACATATTTGTAAGTGCGGCACAATGCTTTTGTCAGCATTTAAAGGCTTGTCGCGTCTGTACGCTACTGATTTCCTAGCACCATTTCATAATTACCTTGTTCATTTATTACATTACTATTTTCGACAGTACCGTATTGAAATGTACGACATGGATTTACCACTAATAGCACAAAACCCGTAGTTCATTTTGTAGAAATCTGTTAAGAGGATCAAATTTGTAATTGGGAAGACTTTGACACAGGGGGCACGCGGTGGAACACTTTGTTGAGGCACTGTGCTACAAGCCGGAAGGTCGCGGGCTCGATTCCCGATGACATAGTATAATCCTGGGGTCGACTGAGCCAGGAATATTTCTTGGGGGTAAAGACGGCAGGTGTGCTGTACTGAAAACCCTACAACCTTCATGTGGCGACTACCTTGACACCCTCAGGGACTGTCCAAGCTTGCAGAGGGTCAGCTTTACCTTTAACACTTTGACACAGACAGAGTAGTAAACCTCACTTTGAGGCAGGAAAGTGGGAAAACGAGAAGAAAAGCAACCAACAGTCTACTGTGCTAAGTATGGATTGATGCGAAGAATTGACACAAAACCCGTTCCACCACAGCTGACTCTGGTTATGACAGAAAAGGGACCAGGGTTTCCGGAGAGAATTGTGCAGTCAATTCCAAATGTGCACAGTTGTCTGCACCAAATTTTATTAGGTTATTCGATCTAAGGCTTATTAGACGGACGCGCCTCTGGCATTTATGGGATATTCGCTTTCATAGTTATGAACTTCAAAAGATTAATTGGCCTCCAGTTGGCGCAGTTCCCACGTACTTTCTGTTTTAAAGTAAAAATGGAATAACAGATGAAGAACCAAGCAGACGAACAGAGTATTGCGCATTTACCGCCATGAGAAACTCAAGAGTCACACAAATTCAAGTACAATCTAAATGCGTTTAGGATACGATTTGTTACTTGATTTGACGTATTCAGGTATTGAAAAATCTAACTCCATGCAGTAGAGTCCTTCTTGAGAAGCTAACAGGTACTCAATCACGAAATTCCACGCATTTTATGGAGCCTGAAGGTTCATTACCGTATTCACAAAGCCTGTTGCCCGTCCATTTCCTGAGCCACATCATTTCAGTCCATGTCCCTCATCCCACTTCTTGAAGAAGCATTTTAATAACATCCATCTAAGCCTGGGTTTTCCAAGTGGTCTCTTTCCATCAGGTTTCCCCACCAAAATCCTGTCTGCACCTCTCCTCTCTCCATACTTGCTACATGTCCCGCCCATCTCATTTTTCTTGGTTTGATCACCCGAATGGTGAAAAGTACAGATCATAAATCCCCTCATGACTTAGTGATATCCACTCCCCTGTTGCCTCGTCCCTCTTAAGCCCAAATATCCTCTTCATTGCCCTATTCTCAGACAACCAAGGCCTACGTTCCTCCTTCAATATGTGTGACCAGGTTTCGCAAAGTTATAGCTGTTTTTAGTCGTCATGTTTTTGGATAGCCAACTGGAAGACGAAAGATTCTGCACCGAGAGATAGCAAGCGTTTTCTGAATTTATTCTGCTCTTTAATTCTTAATGAATGGTATTTGATTCGTTAGGTTTGTGCCAAAATATCTGAACTGTTCACCCTTTCAAAGGACTTAGTACCTATCTATATGACTTGATTTTGTCCTGCATTCTGGTCTCGAGACATAACCTTACACTTAGTCTGCTCAGCATTTACTTCTACGTACTTCTGATATTGAGAAAACCATTCAGAATTTTGATGGGGAAACATGAAGAAAAGAGACAAATTGGTAGATATATATATATATATATATATATACCGTATTAACCTTTTAAAGACGAAACGCAATCTGCTTCTTATAAGGAATCGGTCCGTACCGCGCTGTAAACACTTTCCACCACGGTTATAAAAACCAGTCACTCAGTGATGTATACAGTAAAGGTCGCTGTTTGTTCTGAGATCGGTACAAAACACTCAATGCAAAGCGAGCACCATGTAAAATTGTTGAATGTTAAACCTGGTGGTACGTAAAGAAACCGCTAGGCTTTAAAAGCTTAACCTTTTGGCGTACACGTACTCGGTACACTTGAAGACGAAGACTAACCCGAATTTCAGATCGTACCATCAGTAAACCCTCTGTGTCTTGGTCATAAAGACATTTCAATTAATTCTATGTAGGAAAATGATTGCTGTTTATTTTAACACGTAACTGCACTTTGCTGGCTTAACGAAGACGTTTTATTACTAACCATAGTGGTATATGAAGGAACTACTGGGCTTTAACTGAGTGATTTTGTAAACTGGATCCCAGTGGATCGGGGTACAGACAGGAAGTGGGCATTTTTTTAACACAGTAATTTATCTTTGGGTTTCTTAAAAGTCGATGAATTGGATGACAAGCTGATGGACTGTCAGCGTCTTTGGGTTTAATTTATCATTTCCAAAAGGTTACTTCATCGTTCAAATGATGTCATCCGGGCTAAGACCCTCAATGCAACGGGTTTTCGTCTGGTATTTGGTGACAGAAGTGGCAATGGGGCAGGTTTTTCTTTGAGTACTTCAGTTTCCCTTGCCATTTATTCAACCAATGTACCTTACTGATCCATCATCAGGAGCCGGAACAATTCGCCCATTTTGAAGCTGCTGAATCAAAGGACCCCCCCCCCCCTCCCCCCAACCCACTAGAGCAACTGTAATGAAAACTGCAAGCAGAATTCGTAGATGGCTTTCGTCTTGTATAGTTTTATACTCTTTAAATTCTGGTGGAATTATTGTTGTTTTCTACGGAAAAATTTGCTAAAAGAGTCCAGATTTTATGTAAATTGAATTTGTTGGATGATACCTGAAGTTCTATATCTTAATATTTTTTAACATTTGCTGACAAAACGACAGGGTATACATCAAATAGAGCGACAAATTCCTGCTGAAAGAACTTGAATTTTAAAAACTTAAAATTTAAAGTGGTAGAATTATTAAGTCCTTAACAAAGTCGATTCTTGTTTCTGCTATATTATTTTTAATTGTCGTAAAACACAGGATTATGTTAGGTTATATAAAGTACTAGTTCTTTCGTTTCATTATATTGATGTCGCTGGTGGGATGCCTTTGACGTAGAATTGGCTAAGTGCAGTTTTTAATTGTTGCTTTTAAAGGCGCTTTCGCAAAATTTCGAAAAGGGACTGTTAGCTTCGTCATGTCCGTCGGTCTGTCCGACTCTCCGTCCTCATAGAACTATTCGGCTTACACTGATAGGATTTTCATGAAATTTTATATTTTAATGTTTTTCGAAGTTTGATCGAGAAAATTCAAGTTTCATTAAAATATGACAAGAATAACGGTACTTCATATGAAGACCGATATACATTTCTGATCATATCTCGTTCAATTCTTATAATGAAAACATTCCATACATAGTTCAAGAGAAATTCGGGACACAAATTTTACGGTCAGCAATGTTGTTTTTCGAAAATCGTGCCGTTTGTGAGATGACGTGGAAACATTTGTAGAGCCAGACAGGCCACAATGACACTGTGGCGAATTCGCATTGCGTGCTGGATTCCCAAGGCTACAAAGACAAACACACACACACACACACACACACAGAATATGTAACTCTCATTGCTTTTCCACTACAATGTTTACACGAATGCGTCGTACGTACAGTGTCTGTCTTGTTTCAGTGTGATGTTAAGATATTATTTGTTTAGTTTCGAAGAAAAGTGCAAAAATCTGTTACGACTTCCATCCTCTAAATTGGATGAAGGTCATCGTGCTACTGTAAGTAAGAGTTCTGTTCTTTTTTTTTTATCTATTTTGGCACCACTAACCTCGACTGCTGTTGCCGTGGTCTAAAAAGGCGGAAGTTTTATGTAGCACAGGATAAAAACATAGTATAAACAAAGTCGTGTATTACGATACCCTCTGCACCTTTACTTGTGAGTGTTGCATTCATCAAAAGGTAGTGAATTAAGAACTTTAGTAAGTAATGTATTGGATCAAAAATAAACTTTGACCCTATTATCCACTAGAGCGAATTATTCCCCGAATCTAAACTGTTAACACGGTATGCTTGTTCGTTAAAACAACTACATTATGAATGCCAGATCCGTTACGAAGAAACACAAACAAACCCCCTGCCAGGATGTGACGAAGGAAGTAAGCCTCGTCATATCCTGCGCAAGATTGGACAGATTGCTGCTTTGTGCACCGTACTCCAGTCTGCGCTGTTAATCATTTTGAAGACCCTCCCATCTTGCTGAAGTATAAGTTTTCAATCATGAGCTAGTATTGATCTCAGTGGGGTACAATTTTGGGTTGTCTGCTTGTCCAATCACGTCAGCTGACAGGTGGCAAGTGCCTTCACGGACTGACCAAGTCTGACGGCTGACAGATTTACGTGTCTACTGACAGAATGACTGGTGAAAAGTAGAACAAACACCAATAATGTAATCTTGGTATATGACTTAAGGTAACGTTTCGTTTTTGGAACATTCGCTGCAGGGCGTCCATTTGAACTATGTTGCTAGTCTATACAAAGAAGGGCCAAAAATAACACATGGAAGGAAAATGATACAGGTGGGGCAGAATATCCAGCTTAACTGTGTTGCATGTCTGTATAAACAGGAGCAGAACTAACACATGGAAGGACTGTGACACAGGTGGGGCAGAATATCCAGCTTAACCGTGTTGCGTGTCTGTATAAACAGGAGCAGAACTAACACATGGAAGGAAACTGACACAGGTGGGGCAGAATATCCAGCAGAAACACGTTTCCTTGTATGTAGAGAGGGTGGGTACACATAACAGATGGAAAGAACGTGATACAGGCGGGGCAGAATACTCAGTTGGACTATGTTGCTTTTCTATAATGAGAGGTGGCAAAAATAACAAATAGAGGAAATGTGCTACAGATGGAGCAGAATATCCAGCTGAACTGCGTTGCATGTCTCTATAAAAAGTAAGCAGAACTAACACATGGAACGAAAGTGATACAGGCGGAGAAGAGTATCCGGTTGAACGGTATTACTTGTCTACAAAGCGAGGGGCAGGAACAAAAATACAGGGAAACATATAATGGAAATCTGTCCTCATTTCATGGACTCATTTAATGTTAAAGCTGGTGGTACATCTAATAACCATTAGGCTTTAAGGGGTTGAAATAACTTTTCAGTGAAAAAAATTTAAGGTAAATGCTATTAAACCTTACCAGGCCGTTCATATTGCATTTATCAAGTCTAAGGAAATGTTACATGAACATAAAGGAACACAAATCGTAGGTACATTTTTGGACTCAGTTTTGAGATCCCAGATATTGGGAAAAGGTGGACAAAACCACTGGGAGGATTCGCGGAACTAATGCGTCTTTTCTCTCCTGCACGTAATAGTGTACATTATGCTAATATACTGTTTGGAAGCACTTTTTCAGTAGCCGGTTTGAGAACACAGCACTGTTAACTTGTGAGTAAAGGTGTTTTCTGTTGATAGCAGTGCATACTTTGTCGGTTGAAAGAAGAGACGTGTCTTGAGCTGTGCAGTTCTGGGATCGCATACTAAGTGGGCACCAGTCCCGGACTGTACATTTTTTCCGGAAAAGTCTCTATTGTTTCTTACAGTCTTTGAAACTGACTGGGGCGGTTAAAATTCCTTGAACAATAGAAAACGCTCTTGCACGTAAATATGCCTGCCTTTGTTCTGTCTCTCTACACATACAAACGGGTAACCGAAGATACGTGTTGTTTGTTGGCGATTCTGGAGTTTCATTGTAAAAAGAAAGGAATTGCAAAATAAGGATTATCATCGTACATTACCATGACCAAGGGAACTGAGTCACTGTCATCAAGAATTTCCGATTACACCACCTTACCCCGTTCTTGAGCCCTGTGCCAAGGTGACTTCTGCATTTTGTAGCCATAGCCGGTGTGTTGAGAATCTTTCAATATACAGATTTCCTACTTGAGCTGACTGTCTCTTGAGCACTTAAAAGATTAGATGGACATCTGTGTATCACTTTTTTGTGTAATTCAATTTGCAAGCTACTGTATTCAGATTTCCTGGGGGTAAAGGCGGCCGCTGCGTAAGGCTGATAACCTACCACCATCCTGTGCCGCTGTCACGAAATCTGGGAACCTTAACTTCCTGGAACCTCTGGGCCACTCCAGGCCGTAACGGGACTGCTTTACCTTTACTGTATGCCGTCACTATCCTTCAGTTCCACATCTAAACGGAGGTACAAGTATATCCAATATTTCTTAAATACTATCCCTCGAATTATACCAAAACAAACAACAGACGATTAAAATACTGTGTAACAATATAGGCAAGTATCATACAAAACAAAGACAGAGAGAGAGAGAGAGAGATATTTAAATATTACTCAGCGTGAGGAAGGCAGGGCGAAAGGAAGTACGTACTAGGCAGACGCAATGGAAAAATCTATGTTCATTCTTTCGTTGACCCAATTAGAGTATAATTTTTATGTTTGTATACTACTTACATTACATTTCATTATTAGACACCAAACACAAAGCTATTTAAATCTCGGTGGGCGGTGAATTACATTATATTGGGTTCAAATCCAGACGAAACTGCAGGCCTTTGTTCTCTATGAATCAGAAAGTGTTTTAGGTCTGGGAATACTTTCCACATACCGGGTACTGTCAAAATATCTGCAAAAATGGAGCAGTGATTTTTTTTCGGCTGAACGTAAGTAGTCATACAGTTAAAAAAAAAACATTGACCCTTATGCGACGTCACAGTTATTATCCTGTAGACACAGAACAGTAAACGAATGCGAATCAATTATATACTGTGTATTACGTTATCGGAGCAACCGTCTTCTCGTAAAACGTGTACACGTTTATCATAAACGTTCAGAAATAGAACAAGAACAAGAAAAGCAACAAGGCAAGAAAAGTAACAACAACGCGAAGGGATAGGCTGCTAGTTTGTTTCAACTTCAGTAAGTCTTGTAACTGACCTTCACTCTTCATCTTTCTTGTTTTGCTCTCGGGCCAACTAGTACACATCTGTGCAATCGATGTCTCTCTCTTCGCTGTAAACTTGGTGCCATTCCTGTCGAAGGCACGTTAGTTTACAATAGGGTAACTATTATCACTTGGGCTCGTACTTGCTGTGACACAACAGCCCAACTCAGGCCTAGGCCCCTCACTGTTGATGTTACTAGATCCCCCACAGCCAGGCGCGCGCGC
>Ga0123355_10007501_pt1 | contig 16357 bp, 6 predicted proteins | sample TergutEmb28metaG_3_FD_89872 | JGI IMG/M metagenome (GOLD analysis project Ga0123355, IMG submission 89872) | Embiratermes neotenicus P1 segment gut microbial communities from Petit-Saut dam, French Guiana - Emb289 P1 | ecosystem: Host-associated > Arthropoda: Insects > Digestive system > Gut ...
ACATTATACAAGACTGATTGTTAATGGTGCAGCACAAGATTTGCACTGGGGACCGCCGGCATATAGTTTTGCTATAACATTGCAAAATTATCTTAATACATTCAGTATCCAGTTTATAGGAGAAGCCGGCAATTGGTCGCTTTCGTCAGAAGTAACAACTATAACTTACTTTAACGGTCCAAGGCTTGACACTCCTGTTATGTGGGATACTGGAAATCTTCCTCATATGATAGAGTGGAATGCGGTTGATTATGCTACGGGCTATGAAATTTTGGTTGACGGAGTTGTTGTAGCGATTGTAGGTGATGTCACTTCATTTATTTTCAGGCATGATGACAGACATTTTAGCGTAGGTCAAAATAATGTTACTATACGCGCAATAACCACTGACCCGCTTATAGGTAATTCTGATGAAAGTGACAGTGTACAATTTTATTTTGCCGCACAGCTTGATGATGTTGTTATAACATTGGCAGGAAGAACCATAACATGGAATTCTGTAGACGGAGCGGTAAATTATGCTATAAGTTTTGACAGAGGAAATACATTTATATGGATAGGCAATGTTGTTGTTTTTGACATAACTCCGCATATAAATCTTGGAATTAACACTTTTACCGTGCGTGCCGGTTCAGGCGTACAAGATGTTTTGCCGTCACCTTGGAGTAATGAGGTGGTATATTCCAATTTTGTGCAGCTTGACGCACCGGTAATATCAAGACCCGGAGCGCCCGAATCAAGATATGTATTTTGGGATGTTGTGCCCGGCGCTACGGGATATGAATTCAGATTTGGCAGCGGGGTGTGGACGCCTATAGTTGCTTTCACGGTTGAGCAAGGCGTAGTCAGAGTTGATATAGGTGCGCTTAGATACCCGGTGATGGCAGGAGTTGCTTTTCAAATTAGAGCGATTAGCGCCGTTCCTCATATATTGACATCTGAGCCTAGTAATGCAGTAAACGGACAATTTTTACCGTCAGCACCGGCTCCTGTAATTAGTCGGGATTCAGGTACTAATATTATACGCTGGGATGCAGTAGATGTCAGGCATTGGGTAGGGTGGTCTCCCGGATTTGTATCCGGATTTGCAGTCTACCGTAACGGTGTGAGAGTGACAATCGTTGGAGACCAATGGGTAAGCAATCCTAGCAACGCGCCATGGGATATTGATGTAACACCGTTTCTGGTGCATGGTAATAACATAATCACCGTAAGGTCACTTGTCGGCGCTCCGTTTATACATCCTGCTTCAGAGCATAGCAACCATATTGATATATTTGTAGATTATACGCATACGGTGATTTTTAGAAGCGCTCCCGGTGCTGCGGGTATTGTATCCGAGCAGTCCGGACTTACAGACCCTAATCTTGCGATCAGACCTAATAATGCCGATATAAATGTAGGTCGTCCTACTGCTAATCATATTCTCTATAACTGGAAGTGGGTAAGTACGGTTGCGGCAGTTAATGCGGCGGTTGTTACGACTTTTCAAGCGGTTTGGAGGTTGCCGACATCGTATACTGCGGTTTTCTATAATAGCGGTGTTTATTTAGAGACCCGTACAGGCTTTGCAAGTTTTGCGGCAATCACAATGCCGGTTTTACCGGATGGTGGTATGTTATTCAGAGGCTGGGATGTTATCCCTGCATTTACGACCATAAGCTCGGACGGAGTAGCAAGGTTTGTCTTTCAATCGATTTGGACATCGGATCCCTTTGGAATTAATATACATTTTTATGACAGAGGAGTTCTCTATGACACTGACTTTATTGTAGGCTCGTTTCCTGCAATTACATCAATCGTTAAGCCCTCTGAGCTTCTGCGTGACGGATATGTATTTGAAGGTTGGGAATTTGCAGGAGTTTCAGGCGCTTACTCTAGTCCTATAGCAGTATTTAATGCTATTTGGGAGCCGCTGGTTCTTAATGCGCCTTTTATTACATTGACAGGTAGAAATATAACTTGGAGCAATGTGCCTAATGCGATAGGTTTTGATATACGCATTAATGGCGGTGCATGGATAAATATCGGAAATGTCTTTATGTATGATGTTACTCCTCATGCCGTTTTCGGACATCATACTTTTGAAGTTCGTGCGATAGGTACGGGCGGAGTTGTGTCAGGTTCAAGTAATTCTGTAACTTATATTTATGAAGTGATTCTCAGCACACCGACTAATTTGGCTGTAAATTCAGCTGGCATATTGTCTTGGACCGAGGCGGACAGTAATGCGACAGGGTATATTGTGATCGTTAACGGATTGGTTCTTGGTGAAATAAGCGGCACGACTATTGATATAAGTGCGTTGCTTGTATTAGGTGATAATAATATAATAGTTAGAGCAGTTGCCGCCAATCCGTATATATTTGATTCGGCGGACGCTACTTTGACATACACTCACAGCCAAAGACTTGATGCACCTGTTATCATAGCAATCATTAATGAACAACTGCTTTGGAGCGGTGTAACTGGTGCTGATTATTATCAAGTGCGAATTAATGACGGCACATGGATAAATGCCGGTAATGTATTAACTTTTAATTTTTCGGGACATTCTGATTTAGTGACCGGTGACAACACTCTTAGGGTCAGAGCTGTAAGCCATAATCCTAATTTAGATACCTCTTTATATGCTGATATAATTTATATTAACAGTACTCAGCTTGATACACCTGTGATAACCATAGCTAACAGCAGCGTTCTTGATATCAATTTGATTTGGAATGCTGTAGAGTATGCTACAGGTTATGAGATTTTGATTAACGGAATAATTATAGATACTATTACAGCAACTACATTTGTTTTTGACGGGCAAGTTGCATTGTCTGCGGGGCTTCATAGCATAGCTGTCCGTGCAATAAGTACAGACCCGCTTAGGACAACATCTTATGAGGCAATTAGATGGTTTTCAGTCTATCAGCATGATACTCCTGACATAGTATTAACCGGCACTAATTTGACATGGTCGTATGTGGAACCGGCAAACATTATTCCCGGCGGCACAGTTAACTATATAGGGGCGGGACCGATTACCGCTACGCAACAAATAAGTTTTGACGGAGGATTGACATGGTCGGTTACTCTTCCTAACCCGAGTATTGGTCAATCAACGACATTTGATATAACACCATTCCTAAGTCTTGGGCACAATACTATCGTAGTGCGCTCTATCAACAATACGGATATTCCTGTAGATGCAAACCATTGGAGAGTAGTTCCTTCGACACTAAGCATAGAGGTGACTTATACGCTTACAGAACAACTTGCTACACCTTGGTTGAGTATCAACGATAGGATTCTAACATGGACGACAGTTGCCAATGCGGACGGATACCAAATCCGTATCAACAACGGTGCGTGGCAATCTGTAGGTACTGTCACAAACTTTATTATAAATGGTACACACCTAAGTCCGGGATTGAATATCTTTGAAGTCCGTGCAATAAGCAACAATCCGCACCGTTTGCCGTCAGGTGCAAGTATCATAGCGTCATATACTGCTCCTATCAGACTTAATGCACCTGTACTAGGTTCAGTTGGTCCTGCTACATGGGATGATACAGGTTTTGGGGGACCTAGGGCTGTCTGGTCTACGGTGGATGGTGCTGCATACTATGAGGTTTTGGTTGATGGTGTGGTTATTGCTACTGTGGATTCAGCCAGCTCTTGGATAGGAGGAGCACAGGCATTTGCTTTTATGGGACAAAATGGAGAATTCCGTTTGCCTGCAGGGAGTCATTCTATTACTATACGGGCAATAAGTACAAATTCGCTTAGATTAGATTCGTATGAGAGTAATGTCATAGTGGTTGACATTGTGCAATTTGAAGCTCCTTATATAACTTTGACGGGTAGGCTAATAACATGGGCTCCTGTGCCAAATACATCCAGTCCAGATGGTCAAAGTCAACCGGCAGTGTATAGAGTAAGCCTTGACGGCGGAGTCAGCTGGATAGGGGTGGGCAGTTCTACCGAATTTGATATAACACCGTTCCTGACTCTTGGACTTAATACTTTTGTAGTGCAGGCGAGAGCCGCATCTTTGTGGATGTTTTTCTATGGAAATGAGTCAGCATTTAGCAATGAGGTGACATATATGCACGGGATTCAGCTGGGGGCACCTGTTATCAGTCTTTCCGGGCTCACAATAAGTTGGGGTGCGATTGCATATGCTACCGGCTATGAGATTATGGTTAATGGCGTAGTTGTGACAACAGTCGGCGGTAGTGTTGTTAGTTTTAACTTTGGAACAGGAACAAATACAGACTTTTTAAGTGTGTCGCCAAATCATGTCAGCATACGGGCTATAACTACTCATCCTCTCAGATTTGCATCTGATGAGAGTAATGTTGTTGTGTTGCCAAGTGAGTTTCATTCGCGAATTAATTCGCCTGTTATAACTTTGATTGGCAGAGAAATAACATGGGCACCGGTAAGCGGAGCATCGCAATATCAGCTAAGTACTGATGGCGGTTTGACATGGATGTTTATAGGCAATGATACATCATTTGACATAACCCCGCATCTAAATTCGGGATTTAATACCTTTGTGGTGCGTGCGACTGTTAATAGTCCAAATGTATTGCCTTCATTCCCAAGCAACGAGGTGACATATACACACACATCACAGCTGAATGCACCTATGGATGTTGCGGTTATTGGCGATATGGTTGTTTGGAATGCTGTAACAGGAGCAGACAGCTATGAGATTCAAATCAATGGCGGCAGTTGGATAGTTGTAGCTAATACATGGTTTGATGCAACCGGACTAATAACAGCAGGAAGCAACATAATAAGAGTGCGTGCAACCAGCACCAACCCGCATGTTAACGATTCAAATTACACTCAAATCACATACTCATTAGATATAGCAACCTATACAGTAGTGTTTATGGACGGAGCAGCAATAATAGACACAATGACAGGTATAACAACACTAATAGGTCTAGAAATGCCAAGGATGAATGACACGGCAATAGATAGATTCTTAGGTTGGGAGTATGCGGGCAGCATTATATTGGCAAACAATATAACAGAGGTGGTCTTTGAAGCGGTATGGGTGCCTATCGGTACAGTGACAACTAATGTTTATGAGGTAATATTTATAGACAGAGGCGAGGTGCAGACAGCGTTGGGTGAGAGTGGATTAGACGCAGCACAGTTGGCTGATTTATTGGCAGGTTTGCCGACACCGGCGGATAGAATAGGATATAGATTTGACAGATGGACAGAGATTAGCAGAATAATAGCAGGTGCAAATGTAACAATCACATTTGCGGCAGTATGGCAAGCAGTTATGCACACATACACAGCAGTGTTCATGAATGGAGTTGTGGAATACGAAAGACACAGCGGACTAAATGAAATTCAGTTTAATGCGCTATTAGTTGCAATGCCGATACCTGCAGATACAAACACACATACATTCAGTCACTGGGTATTAGAAAGTCAAGCAATGGGAGTGAATGTAACGACAATAATATTTAATGCGGTGTGGGAGTTGTTGTCCAGTGCGGTGACATACACAGCAGTGTTTATGGACAGCGGAACGGAGCTAGCGGTGTACAGACTAAACGGATTGTCAACTCTAACAGGAATAACAATGCCGGCGAGAGAAGACACATTGACGCATAGATTCTTAGGCTGGACAGAAATAAGCAGAGTAGAAGCGGCAAATAATGTGATGCTAGTAACATTTGAGGCACAGTGGGAAGATATAACAACAACGCCAGTTCATAGTTACACGGTAGTTTTTATAGACGGAGTGAGTGTGCTTGGAGCATTAGGTCAAAGTGGATTAAGTGCAGTGCAGTTTGCGTACTTGTTGGCGGATTTACCTGCGCTTAGTGATGTAGCAGGATTTGAGTTTGTAGAATTCACAGAAATAAGCAGAGGATATGCAAACGGAGTAGTGACAATCACATTTGCAGCCGACTGGATAGCAGTAGCAGCGACATACACAGTAATGTTTATGAATGGAGCTGTGGAATACGAAAGACACAGCGGACTAAATGAAGTTCAGTTTAATGCACTGCTAAAAGCAATGCCTGTACCTGCGGATACGAATACGCATACATTCAGCCATTGGGTATTAGCAAGCCAAACAGCGGGGGCAAATATAACGACAATCACATTTAGTGCAGTGTGGGAGAATAGAGCGGTTATTCCGGCAGGACACACCTATACAGCAATATTCATGAATGGTAATGTTGTGCTAGAGACACTAGGGCAATACGGACTTAGTGCGGCAGAGTTAGAGTACTTACTTGCAAATATGCCTGTGCTGACAGATACGGATACACATAGGTTTATTAGTTGGCGGCTAATAGAGCAAGTTACGGAAGACGATGTGACTACAATGACTTTTGAGGCTGTACTAGAGTTATCGACCGGAAACTATGTGTCGGCAGATGACACATTTGAATGGTGGTGGTTAGCGTCAGGCGGAGGCGCAGGAGTGGTTTTAGCGCTTTTACTGTGCCTTGTTGTGATGATAAAGAAAAAGGGAGGTAGATAAAAATGAATCATTGGTTTGTATTATTAGGTATAGGAATAGCTGCCGGACTGATAGTGACGCTTTTAGTGATATTGATATTGCTGCAAATTTTTAGGAGAAGAGCTATACCTGAAATTACCGCAGCAGATTTTACTGCTGAAGCTGATGTCGTAGAATTGTTTTCGTTATCCCGCTGTGATGTGATGGATCATGTGGAGGCTATGCAAAATAACCCGGACAGATTTATCAAAAAACCTGATATTCAAGAGCGTGATGCAGATGATAAGCCGGATTATTTGTTATGTACAGAGCGTTGTTTTGCGATAGTTTTTGAGCGCAACGATGTTGTGCATAACTTAGCTGTGCGTCTTAGCAAAGAAACCGCAGAATTATTAGCCGAGCGTCATCAATTAGAGCGTGCCAGCTATCTCTCCGACGACGATTGGTTTAACTTGACAATTGATTGCAGTTTTAGAAATAAGCGAGAAGTATACGCTATAATTAATGCGGCGTATGACTATGTCTTTACCAAGTACGGTATGCTTAATGAAGACGCAGCAAAGGCTGAGCTTAGACATATAGAGCAAGAATTCAGCGGAAGTGCGGCAGCGGAATTAGACAAAGTCGCAAGCGCGGCAGAACTTAATTATTTGATGGCATTAGAAAAATTTAAGGCGGATTATTATTCTGACTTTAAGATAACGCGTAAGGAGATAGTAGAGGATACGAGAGCAATAGACAATCCGGATATAGCCATACTAGAGCATGCCGAACCTCAAATGCCTGTGAGTCTAAAACGCAAGGGCAAAACCTATGCTATACTTTATGGCACGGATAGGGGTGTAATGATGGTTATTAAGCTTATGGACTCTTATGCCGACAAATTAGCCGCTAAACATCCTCAAATACGCAGAGCCAAATTCCCTGCGGGAGCAAACTGGTATTATGTACCGGTGGACGGAGCTTTTGAAAACAAGGAATCGGTATATACGGTGCTTAATGCTGCGTATGGATTTGTACTTGTTAAATACGGAACAGAGGCTGAGATAGAACAAGCTGAGAAAATAATATATAATAGCATACGCGAGCAAGTGCAAGATGACTCAAATTATCTTAAAACGCTTGAAGATTTCAAGGCCAGCTATTTAGCTGATATAACGCGTCACGATATAATAGATTATTCGGGTAAATTAGACAATCCGGATATAACAATAATTGACCGTCCGATGGAGCCTCAGCTTCCTACAAGTCTAAAGTTTAAGGGCAAGACTTACGCAATGCTGTACGGAACAGAGAGCGGAGTTGTAATGATAATGAAACTTGATGACAACTATGCTATAGAGCTGAAGACAAAACACCCCAGAATATGCAAGGCTCGATTTCCTGCCGGACCCAACTGGTTCTATGTTCCGGTAGACAATAAATTCAAGGACAAGGATTCTGTCTATACCGTATTATCTAATTCAATTAGCTTTGTACAGAATTATATTGTTACTAAAGCTAAAACTTCAAAATCCAAACCCAAAACAACTGCGGCAAAAGAAGTTGCTGCAACATCCTCCAAATCTTCTTAACATACAAGAATTTTTTAAGAGAGTTAATGAATCTCTGATAACTCTATTTTGTAGAATAGTTTTGCCGGCTTTGTCTTTATTGGCAAACACAGAACACCTAAAGCCTGTCTAGTTTTAGTTTGAACAGCCATCCATATTTGCCGAATGGTTTTTTTTCGTGCATAAGCATTGTTTTTAGGTTTAGTTGCGTTGCAGAGTTTGATTTTGAAGATAATTTTACAGCAGGAACGCACAATATGTTGCAATTTATACATCGCCTTGTTTTGGATGAAAATTTGTGATACTCAGTAAAGAATTATCTATGCTTTTATTGCTATATTTATAAAAATATTTATTTTTTTGTTACCTTTAGTATGTAGTAATCGTTTTATTATTGAAAGGCTTTTCAAAACAAATGAACAAACACTCAGATATTGAGTATATTACAGATATTGTAAGGAAATATTCGGATATGATTATCCGAATAGCTTTTGGCTATACGCGCAACTCGTTTGATGCTGAAGATATTGCTCAAAGTGTTTTTTTATCACTTTTAAATGCACAGGATTTTCATGAAGAAAAACACCTTAAATCGTGGCTTATTCGTGTAACAATAAACAAAGCAAAGGATTTAATAAAATCTGCTTCAAGAAAACGCACACTATCGCTGGAGGCGGCAAAAAACTGTTTCGCTCCTGAGCCAAACCAAGTCCAAGTTGAATTAGATAAATTAGACGAAAAAGACCGCACTATCCTTTACCTGTTTTATTTTGAGGGTTATAAGGCCAAAGAAATTGGCAATATGCTTAAATTGAAAGAGAAAGCGGTGCTAATGCGTTTAAACAGAGCAAGAGCAAAATTGAAAAACTTGTTGGAGGAGACAAATTCCTAATTCATAAAAAGAATATTATTATGGAAAATAACACTAACAATACCAATAAAACTGAATATCAAAAATATATAGAGAGAGTTAGGGCAAGTGATGAGTTTAAACAAGAAGCTATTGATGCATATGTGCAAAAAGTATCTAAATGTGAAAAACTTAAACAGCAACATATTAAACGCAACAACGATATTAATCGCTTTCTCTTTACAACAAGGCGGGGTGTTGCAACATTCGTTGCCGCTATTTTATTTGTTATTACAATAAGCGTTGCTGTTCCTTTGGGGTTTTGGCTATCAAGTGATGATGGAAGTAATATTATTTGTAACAACTTTGTTATTCACAATGGCGTACTTACAAAATATTTAGGAACTCAACGCAACATAGTTATTCCTGATGGTGTCAAAGCTATTGGGCAAGGTGCATTCAGTGATAGAAATATGGTGATTTATACGATTCATTTTCCTAATAGTATTGCGTATATCGAAAAAGATAATTTCTTTGGTGAAGCTAATTGGGATATGGTTGCTTTTATGCATGGGGCAAGACCGTCTGGTTTTGAGTTTGCAGATTATATAAGAGCCGTTATAGTTGCTGATGAGCATATTGACACTTATTTTGGAGACAATGTTTTCCCCCTGTCGGCTGTTTATGAGTACGAGTTTGTAATTTCGCAAAATGTATTGATGCGGTATATAGGTCGCAGTATAAATATCCATTTGCCTAAAAATGTAATAAAAATTGCTGAAAAAGCATTTAGGCATACAAGATTTGTTGAAAATCTTTATATTCATGAAGGGATTTTGAGAATTGAATGCCTTCCGTTTGGCTATCCCGGTCATATTACTATCATTCATATGCAAAGCGGACTGCCGCCTCAATTAGAATTGGCTCACCAATCATTCATTTCATATGTTTCATGTGCTGAGTTCGGGATGATACAAATCCGAGTTCCTTACTTTGCAGTAGAGTATTATAAACAAACATGGTCGGATGTTGCTTCACTGATATATATTTAATCGGATATAAGTTTTCTTTAAAACTAAAAAATATATCAATTTAGGAGAAAAAATGAAAAAAATTATAACTACAATTTTAGTTATAGCTATGCTGCTGTCAGTAGCGGTATTTGTCGGATGTCCGTTAGATAACGGAGAATATCAGATTACTTCAGTTGCCGTTTCCCCTGCAACTTTAGTAATGAACATAAACGGCACACAGCAATTGATAGCAACAGTAATTGCAACAGAAGGAGCAAATCAAGCTGTTACATGGACATCATCAAATAATGCAGTTGCGGCAGTTGATGCAAACGGTTTAGTAACAGCTCATACAATAGGGAGTACAACAATAACTGTTCGTTCTCAAGTTGATAACTCAAAATATGCAACAGCAACAATCACAGTTAGCGAAACTCCTATCACGCCGGAGATTTACTCTGTATCAGTTAGTCCTGCTTCAGCTACTATCAATCCGGGCGGTACACAGCAGCTTGCGGCAACAGTAATTGCTTTAGGCGGAGCAAGTCAAGCTGTTACATGGACATCATCAAATAATGCAGTTGCGGCAGTTGATGCAAGCGGTTTAGTAACAGCTGTTGCATTAGGAAGTACAACAATAACTGTCAGATCCGTTTTTGATAATTCAAAATATGCAGCGGCAACAATTACAGTTGCAACACTTAGCGCAGGAAATATCAACACAATGACAGCAAGGCAAATCCTTGAACATATATATGCGAATGTTCAGCCATCAGCATATATAGAGGAACATTCGCCTGACTCGCCGTGGATGATGGTTTTTACTCAAGCACAAGTCATAGATCGCGGAATTAGCTGGTTTTTAGGTGTAAATGGCGTTCCTTTTTCTGATATTTCGGCAATAGAACCGGCTGTTGGGTTTGGCTTTTCTTTGGTTGTCGTAAGATTAAACACAGGTGTCAACTATCAGCAATGGGCAAACACAATTTATAACAACTTAGATGCTGATAAATGGGTTTGTGTAGCTGCCGATGCTGTGCGCGTGGAAAGGATAGGAAATGTGCTGCTTGCTTTGATTGCCGATATGCCGTATATCAACCATTTGGTAGCTGCTTTTAATACTTTGAGGTAGCAGCACATGGTATTTGCAAGTATATCTTTTTTATACTTTTTTCTTCCGATAACATTAGCAATTTATTATCTTATACCGCGCAAATTTATTAGCGGTAAAAATTTTGTGTTGCTCATTTCAAGCCTCTTCTTTTATTTTTATGGAGAGCAGCTGCTTGTTTTAATCAAGTTACTGTCGGCACTCACAGATTTTATTTGTGCGCTTTTGATTGAAAAGTTTAGGGATGAAAAATACAAAGGCACTAAAAAAGAAGCCCTGCCAAAAATATTGTTGATTGTATCAATACTTACAAACATGGGTCTTTTGATGTATTTCAAGTATTTTAATTTCTTTGTGGATACCTTTACAACAATGTTTGGTTTAAATCCTGTCGTCATGCAGGTTGCACTGCCTATAGGAATAAGCTTCTATACCTTCCAAACAATGAGTTATACCATCGATGTCTATAAAGGCAGGGTAAAAGCTCAAAGAAATCTGTTGACTTATACAACATTTTTGACCATGTTTCCGCAGCTTGTTGCAGGACCTATTGTTAGGTATGATGAGGTTGAAAAAGAACTTGTAAACAGACGAAACACTTTTCCGGAATTTTCTAATGGAGTGCGGCGGTTTGTAATAGGACTTTCAAAAAAAGTACTAATTGCAAACACTATCGCAGAGCTTGCCTATATATTGTCTAATTCCTCAGGAGAGCAGACTGTTCTTGCCGCCTGGCTTATCCAACTTGCATTCTTTTTCCAAATCTATTTTGATTTTTCAGGCTATACAGACATGGCGATAGGTCTAGGCAAAATGTTTGGATTTACTCTGCCGGAGAATTTTGATTATCCTTACATTGCAAAAAGCGTGTCTGGTTTTTGGCGGCGCTGGCATATGACGCTGACCCGTTGGTTTAAGGATTATATTTATATTCCGCTTGGCGGAAACAAAGGGTCAAAATTTAAAGTTATCCGTAATATTTTAATCATTTGGTTTATAACAGGTTTTTGGCACGGAGCAGCTTGGAATTTTATAGTGTGGGGACTATATTTTGGGATTATTTTAATAATAGAGAAGTTTGTCATAGGAAAGCGGATAGACAAAATTCCGAGTATTCTGCGGCATATTTATGTTTTAGTAATCGTCTTATTCGGGTGGGTAATCTTCAATGCGGACAGTATGGGTGAGGTTATATCAAATTTATCGGCTATGTTTGGCATCGGAGGAATTGCGTTTGCAAATACCGAGAGTTTATATTATTTGCGAAGTTATGCCTTTGTATTTTTGATAGCTATTGTGGGCTGTTTGCCGCTGATAAAGAAATTGTGTGTTAGATTAACTGAAAATAAAGCCATTGGTGAAATTGGCGGAATCACTAAAGTTAGGACAAGTAAAAAAATAATGACAGTGTTAGAGCCGCTTGTCATCGTAGTGTTATTGGTCTGGACAACGGCGATGCTTGTTGACGGCTCGTTTAATCCATTTATTTACTTTAGATTTTAGACCGATACAAATTTCTAAAATAACATATAGGAGGAAAAAATGAACAAAAACATTGAAAACAATGAAAAATCAGAAGATAACGAGCAAATTGAAAACAATAAAATCAAACTGCATGAGAAAATCAAAAATATTGTCATGGTTATGATATTTGTTGCCATTATAGGCGCAATTTTTTTAGCAAGTGTACTTACCCCAAGCATTGAAATATCAATGAGTGAAAGGCGGCATCTTGCTCAGTGGCCTGATTTTAACTGGGAGAGAGCATTAGGCGGTGATTTTTTTGATGACTTTGAGGACTATATCAAAGACCAATTTTTTCAGCGGGATTTTTTCCGTGCCATATCGGCATTAGCAAAGTTTAATTTGTTTCGCCTAAATGACAATAACGGTATTTTTGTCATAGACGGAGCTGTATACAGCATGGATTTTCCGCTGAATGAAAACAATATAGTTCGTGCCGCTAATAGATTTAACAGAGTGTATGAACGGTATTTTGCTGACGGTGATTTTAATGTGTTTTATTCAGTAATTCCTGATAAGAATTATTTTGTTAGAGAGAGACGAGATACTCTTACTTATGATTATAACCGCCTTCTAGAACTGATGCACGAAAATGTAAGCGACAGCATTAGATATATTGACATATTTGATACTTTAACTATTGAAGATTATTACCGAACTGATTTACATTGGAGGCAAGATAAATTATCTCCTGTAGTAGAAAGGCTTCTTAATGCAAAGGGTAGAGTATACACAAGACCCACTCATACGCACAATACTATGTATCCATTTAGGGGCAGCTATTTTGGTCAAGCCGCAATACCACTTCGCCCCGACACTCTTTCGTTTATGACTAATGAAACAATAAACAATGCCCGAGCTTTTATACATTCTGTTACAGCAGCACATGGACAGCGGCGATTAGAAATTCCGATATATGATGTAGATGCCTTTTATGGAGTTGACCCGTTTAATCTGTTTCTTGGCGGACCGCAGATGATAGTAGAGATTGAAAACCCAACGAACCCTGACGGCGGCGAGTTAATTATTTTCAGAGATTCATTTGGTTCATCACTTGCCCCAATGCTTATAGAACATTATTCCAGAATAATCCTGATTGATATGCGATATATCCGATATGATTTATACGAAAGGTTTGTATCATTTACCCCCGGCAGTGATGTTTTGTTCATGTTAAATACTCAAATACTCAACCATAGTGTCATGCTTCAGTAACTATAAGCTATTTATGAAAAAAAAATGTTTTAGTGTATGGAAAAAAAGTCTGAATGGGATAATGGAAAGATTGCTGGAAGTTCTTAATAACTAAATATTCTATAAATAAAAGCTACCGATTAAAAAAGTCGGCAGCTTTTTAAAAGCATCACTAATAAAATTTCAATAGCTCACTTATGCTTTAATCAAATAAGGCTGTTTTTTGTTTGCGTTTGTAAATATATATGTTATACTATATATTGTTTCACCTCTCTCTAAGTTTATTAATACTTAGACATTTTTAAAGAGAAATGAAGCATACTATAATTAAATAAGAGGTATTTTATGAGTAAAACATTAAAGAATATTGGCTGCAGAGCGGGATTTTTGATTCTTATACTCTGTACGCTAATTTTGGCAGCAAGCATTCAAGGGGCAACGGCAAATGCGATAGCACAAACCATGCAACCACTTTCTGGCAATCCTGTCATAACACAAACTGAACCCTTGTTTATGCTTGACGGAACAAGTAATTCCGAACTAATTAACCAATTAGTTTACTTATCTGAAAATGCTGATAGGGTCGCCCCCAATCTTCAAGGCGGTCATACTGTTTCAGGGATTTCAGTTTCAGATGCCAACAACATCAGAGAATTTAACGGAGGACAACTGCCGGACATTCTTTTATTTGAGCCGCATGGTTATTTTTCAGCAACCGGAATGACAGTAGGAACAGTAAACGACCAATCTCGTGATAATTTCACCCATTCCAGATGGCGTTTAGTTTATATTACTCATCCCGATAATGGTGATGATCCGGTGTTTACCTTTAAAATGATTGAGGCATTTAGGGGCAATCGTATGCATCCAGTAAGCACAAACTGGGTGAATGATATCCGGTATGAAAACTCTGAGTTAAGATTTAATCTAATTGAAGAATTTAACAATGTACTAGAACTTTTTCCCAATCCCAGTGATCTTCGCTCAAACTTTATCGCACCTGTAGATGTTCCGGGCGGTTGGCAAAGTGCTCAGCCTGATTTAGGCAGCGTAAACAATCAGTCGCTTGAGTCCGGCGCAATAAATGATTTAATTTGGTTGCCGTCTGCATATGAGGTTGCCGGCAGTTCAGCAGGAAATCAAGATTTATGGCGGCTGACAAGAGAGGAAAGAGCCCATGTAAATAATGGTTTTGGAAATTGGTCGTGGCTTCGCAGCGGACACATTTCATCATCTGAAGATAGGTCGCGTATGATTGAAGCGGTTGGTACTGAATTGAGAAATGACAGCGACATAGTGACAATATCTCGTGCTGTAGCGCCTGCACTACATTTGAGTTTTAGCAATTATGCATCTGTTATTGCAGATTTTTCTGATGAATCCTCAAGGGCTGCAACAGTTCAAACAGGACAAGAATCTCCTGTTTCTCAAACAAGATTTTCTATTGAAAGATATGATGGTGAGCAGACAGTTGTTTTTAATGCAAGCGAATTTAACACAGTGCAAAATTTAACTATTAGATCTGGTCTAAATTCAATTACACTGACGCCTACTGACACTCCGACAGAACATATTGAGTCATTCGGTACCTTTGAAATATGGTATACTAATGACGGCAGGGTTGTTCATGTTAATATTTCTAATGTTAGTCAAACATTTAGCATTAGGGCACACACGACCAACAACTGGGAGATTACCCGTGTTTATGGCTGGCCCACAGGATTTGGATTAAGTGCAAGTCCTCCAAATTCAACTGTAATTGCTGAAAATAGTTTCTTAGCCGCCACCGCAGTGCCATCTGTTTTGCCTAACGGACATCGCTTTAATGGTTGGTGGACAAATAACGGAGCAGGCAGCAACTGGGGTGTTTTAGTTGATAACAACACAGTTGTTGCTAATGTAGGCAATATAGAAACTGTTGAGCATATTGAAACACTGTATGCTATGTGGATAGCAAACACGGCGACTGTTGAGCGTGTTCATTATGGTAATTCTATAGAAAATATAGGACCACAAGTAGTGTGGCTTGCAGGTGCTGTGATGGAGCCGATATTATCAAGTCATTTGCCTGCGGATGAGAATTTGGTTTTTGGCGGTTGGTGGTCACAAGATGGTACAGGCGGCGAGTGGGGGCAGCGTGTTACTGCAAACACTTTCATCACTGAAGCGCAAAACGGCACTACAATCCAAATCTTTGCAAGATGGCAATTATATGTGCCGAGACCTGTTTTAGATGAAATTAATTTATCAACAAGACGCATCTCATGGGAAAGCAGTATTAGCGGAGCGACATTTGTTGTATCAATAAATGGTGGAGTCTATGAAGAGCAATCAGAAGATTATTTTGATTTTTCACAATTTGCATCGGGTACTCACACAATCTCAATTAGAACAGCAAGCGCCGGATACGAATCCGATGCATTGTTTGTTACGATAGTGATTCCCCACACGCCGACATTTAATGAAGTATGGACAGGATACACAGGAACACGGCCGGTGATAGGCGGAACAAGAATTGACGGAGAGTACACTTATGAGATGGTTAGATGGGACAGTGTGGTTACGACAGCGGCAAACGGAGATGTAACGCTTACGCATACAGCAGTATGGGTAAGA
>Ga0123355_10007503_pt1 | contig 16356 bp, 11 predicted proteins | sample TergutEmb28metaG_3_FD_89872 | JGI IMG/M metagenome (GOLD analysis project Ga0123355, IMG submission 89872) | Embiratermes neotenicus P1 segment gut microbial communities from Petit-Saut dam, French Guiana - Emb289 P1 | ecosystem: Host-associated > Arthropoda: Insects > Digestive system > Gut ...
CCGCCCCGCACGGGCACACCTTTTCCTATTGGCTCGGCCACTTCCCCGCTCAAAACCTAACCAGATATATATACCACACACAATCCTGCCACTGACATACTTCATTCACCTGCCTATGAAGATAGAACCAATAGTGAGTTCCGAAACGTCGGCAATTAAAACTCAGACGCCGGGGAATTACCCAAAAAGGAATAAATTACATTTAGTAATCATGTTTTAAAATGAAACTGAAGTCACAGAAAATTTATGCTTCACCTAACTGTATCTGGAATTTCCTGCCCAGCTTATGAACACAGTGGAATAAAACTGTGTAATGAAATGTGCAAAAATGTTATATTTAGAACTATGACCTGTGTAATCCAGGGAACCAAGTCAAGTACAGGTTTATTTTATATGACTTGTCACTTCCTGCCACTCCTCATCCAGGCACGTGGGTGGTCAGCAGGGTGGGCTATATTAATAAGAAAACAAGCCGACAGAAGTTGCAGCTGATAGTTTAAGATAAAATAATGACCCTATATAACTCACATACAAAGGACAGCACATGTCCTATGTGACTAAACTCTTCACTTCTTACATTCTGATCTCTTAATTACATACAATACATTCTGCAATGAACAGCAAATGTACAGGATCAACAAGATTTAATGTGAACTTGCAGAACAACAGGACACAAACAGCCACTAAATTTGGAAAGGAAACGCAATAATCTGCAATTAAAGAGAGTTTGGAATAGTTCCCATGGCAGTGACATGTCAAATAGACCTGAAAGTGAATTGTTTGATTGACAGCCACAATTGCTAAAGACATCAATACCAATTTTCAGACTGAGTGCACAAAATTATGTATACTGAACCTGTATTTTAACTGAACATATTCCATAATGTGACAGAAGAAGCAATTTCTTTGCAAAGCCCAAGTACCTCTCAAGTTTACAGACAACATTAACACTTTCTCATCATATTTTTGAAGTACGACTGTCAGAAAATGAACCACACTCTCACAGTTGGGAACAGACTAAAAGGCTATTCAGTACACATGAAGAGAGCAAATTCTAAAAGGATATGACAATGGTATAGTCAGATTATGGATTTCTGGACTTTGTACATCATATAATATAACAAAAAGAAATGAATGTCCAGATTCAGATCTAGTGCTTTATGTCCCTCTCCACTTTTCTGCAAAGGACAGAAACAGATTCAGTTCTCAGAAGTCTAGATGAGAGATCAAATCCACAAATCAACTGAAGAGAACCAATTCTTGGTTTTTCTTGTCTTATTCTCCATATTAAAAACATTCTTCTTGTACTGCAATGAGCAATGTGTGCCACACTAATGCCAAGTTGCTGATAATTTCAGGCTTTCAGTGGTTAATGTGGATACTGTTTTCAGTGATGAAACAGTGTAGGTGTGTACTGTATGGCCAGTGTTTGGGACATCTGCTTGTCAAACATGGAGACAAGGATATATGCAATGTAAGCAACACAGCCCACACGTACGCAATGCCATCACCCTAAAACAGAATTTTATTAACAGCTAAAATTAATATTAAACATAACAACTACACAAACTACATGCACAATCCTATTCATCAAGTGTTATGCTTATTCAACACTAATTCCATTACTTCAAACTAAAACCCACTAACCAGCCCAACAGTACTGGCAGATTGAATTCCCCTATCCATGAACAATGAATGTTAAGCAAACACAAAATTTTAAATGATTAGAAACTTGTGAACATTAATGGAAGAAATAAATCTTGGACATTCACTATGAATAAATGATCTGAAATCAAGACCAGCAATTAGACTTTCTTCCTTGAGTGCTTGTGTGTGTACAAATGATAAGAATCATAAACAAGTAAAAACACAGATCACACTGTTCCAATGCTGGATATTCACATTTCAGCAACCTGTAAAATGCTTAATGTTTCTCAACTCTCAGCCTCACAAGAAACATCCCTCATTTATGATCAGTCCTAGTGTGCAAAACCATTCTCATTACAGATTAAAGTAGTAACCTGCACCTGCACGTAACTGAATGCTGGCTTTTGCATGCATCACGTGAATGGCACGTTCACAACAGCTGAAGTTGTACATATTTTACTGTCGAATGGCTCTTAAATGTGAAATGGGTTGGTGCTGAAATTTTAGACTAAATTCTGGAGGCAACTCTTGTGACATACAAATACAGACCTGAAGAGTCAAGTCTTGTGTGATGCGATGCTATGTTGTTGGGCAAGTAGTTCCTGACGTTTCAAAGGGTTGTACTGCTTCCATCTTTGCAGTCAAGCAGTTCTGGACTGCTACTCGCCCCATGACACATCATCATATCCCGGAGGACTTGGAAGTTCACCAGTACTCCTTTCAGAGCCTCAGATCTCACAAATACATGCCTGCACACTACCATGCTCAGGCTTGTGACATCACAATCTCCCCGCACAGGTCTGCTGTTGCAGTCCTTCTGCTGCCACTAACTTTACAAGTTTGCAGCAAATAACAGTTTTGCGCCGTGTGTTACATTTTTGTCCCTTACATCCTTTGATTTACTTTATATGTTCCTTATCTGTCCATTAAACAATATTTTAAGCTATGTAAGACACCATAAAATGCACATCAATAAAGTATGTTTCATCATACATTAACCTTTTAGCGCAGAACGTCAACTAAAGTGGACGCGCAGTGAGCCCTTTAAATAGCTGAACGGCCGCTACATTCCAGCGTCAAAAGGTTAATATTCACTGACTTGTTTAGGTAGCATCTGCTACCATCATCAGCATGTCACACAAGAGTACTAACAATACATAATCACACACAATATACAATTAAAACCACTCAATATTACAGTTAATATCTTACACACTCCTTATGGCCCTAAAATGTAAAATTATGTTATCACTGACATAACTCGGCATGTTTATTTTGCTTCTTGGCTGTATATACTTGATACTCACTCTGTAATACAAACAGCATAGCTGCAGGGATAACTTTATCAATATAATTTATAATATATGTATTTATTTTTAACAAAACATTTTCACATTTTATGACCACAAGGAGCACTTCAAATATTAACTGTAACATCAGTTGGTTTTAATTACACACTTGGTGCAATTGCTTGTATATTGTTTGTATTCTTGTATGACACCCTGACAATGAACACAGAAGCGACCGAGACATTGCTGAATGGTAAGATATGAAACAACAAATTCTGTCCATGTGGATTTGTTAGTTTGTTACATAGCATAAAATATTCTTTGATGTATTATCTAGTAGCCTGGGCATATCAGCAGATGGCACCAGTTTTATATTTACCCAAATGAAAACTGCATTTTTTCTTTTAAATTTTCATACAAGTTAATTTGTAGCTGGTGGGCCTGAGGATGGAGAGGGTTAACTGTTTGTGGTCCACAATAGTACAGATCTTGATATGCCAACCCACTGACAGTGTTCTGTTGGACCACAAAGGGCTAAATATTCATCCTGAATTTTAAAAATACAATCAAAACAAACTTCATTTTCATAAATTAATGATGAAGTGATGTATAACCATACTTTTGTATTTATAACTAAAAATAATGAAAATTAAATTTCCATGACACTGTCCAAAATATCACTACACACCAGCTTCAAAACTCCCCTCTATGAATCGTACAGAATCTGGAAACTGCATGATGGTGGTAGCTTCTGAAAACCATTAGTTCCATTAAAAAAAAAGTTTGTACAAATTGATAAACAATGTAACAGAGGACACTCGTAGTTTAAAGCACAAATTCTGTAGGTCCAAAATATACACTTTTCAGTAAACCCACATTAAAGATGCACCAGCAGTGTTCACTTGTGACAACATTTCTTAATTCTTCAACCATCACCAGAATCTTTCCTGGTCTTACAATATGTGCAGAACAAAGGTAGCATATTTACTACTGACAGTACCCACTAATTCAAAATTATCAAAATGGACATACAATACTTGTGCTTTGGATCTCTGACACGATAAACAAGGTCCATGCAATCACGAATATTCAATTTGGTGATACTGCAACATACATAATTACACTTCCCATCACTAGTCTCATCACCAAAATGTATTTTCAGTGGGACTTCCTTACTTCTCCTGCCACCACTGGATTTAATCCTTACTCTAAATGAGAAATTACTAAACAAAATTACATCAATTTAATGATGAAATATTAAAAACTGTGATGAGAGTCTTAAGGCCATTGAGTGAATACATGAAAATGCTCTGTTCGTTTGACTAACTACTATTAATAACTATGTTTACTATAATTTATTGAACAAGATACTTTAATATTGTACCTACAAAGTCACAAAATATAAAAAATAGCACATGGTACTGATATTATGCTTGTTTTGGCTTATCTTCATTAAAGTCAAGTGTTGACAATTAAATAGTTCTTTACAGCATATTTAAATTATATGTACTCATTTTGTTAGTTCTTGTTTCTCACTTTTCAGAGGTATGCATGTGTTGTAATACATTACTACACAAAAGGCAATCAATCGGTATTTCAGTGGCATTTCTGGAAAGATTGCATAGCTGTTACTTTACTCTTAATGACTCAGTGTGATACTTCCGGTGGATTTCAACTTGCATTTATACAAAAGTTCCCTGCTCATACATCTGAGTAGAAAAGACCACTCATTCAAGCATGACACAATTAACATGTCCCACCAACAAAGGGGAGAAAGGGACCTACACAAGTTAAAAAAAGGACAGGAAGAAATGGGTTGTCCCATGACATTTTGTTCTCCAAGTGCACTTTTCTTTAGTTGTATCTGCTTTACCAATATAATGAAAACATTTGCATGTTAGCATACACACAAACTGGTATCAGTGTGATAGCAATATTAGTAAAGCTAATGTCCAAGAAAACTGTACTCTTTTTCAAACACACTGTATCCTTAACAATTTCTTCCCTTAGTAAAGAAAAGCCTAGATATACAATGTAATAAATAAGGCGTTTAATTGCCAGTAAAAGCACTGATGACACCAATCACTTTTCTCCTCTAAGATCAGTTTGGTTTAATAATTGATCAGTCATGCATAACACTGGTGAAAAATAAAGAAAAAAGGATCACTAAGACTTCCTTTCACAAACTCCTGAGAAATGTCTGTATACACACACTAAAATAAACATAATAGCTGTACAGAATTACATTCCTTGTCAATTTAGTCTTTAAAATTTACTGCTATTATACAAGTCTTGGAAACTGCAAAGCCACAAGTGTTACAAACTTCATATACAGACTTCATTCAAACAGCCCAACTTCACTAGAAATACCCACAATACTATTACACAAACAAGGGTTAAACTTAGGGGGTTTGAATTAAAGTGCAACTTTTGTTACAATAATTTAACAGAGAAATAATCAGATGACTGGCACTGTGCAAATATGGACAGATAAAATTGATTCTTTAATTAAGTCACACTAAATACATAAATAAAGACCTGTGAACAATAAGTGGAAAAGTAGGTCTGCAGGGGAGGGCACAAGATAATTTCTGAAACACCTCGAGACTTTACTTCTTTCACACAATGACTTCATGAGTGCAAAACTGATTACATTTATAACTGGGGAGCAAGACTACCAAATTCATCGTGCAGTCTAATCATTTTCTGCAACAAAGGAAGCTGGGAAGTGTGTTACTATCGAACTGACAGACGAAATAGTTGTCAAAAGTAAGGTTAGCTGAGGCCCAGTTACGTCTATGAATGTACAATGGCCCATAGAGTTTACCAATGCATCATACAACCTCACTTTATAACATTTATTTAAAACTGTACTAATTGCAAAATATAGTATTTGCCAAAATGGACAGTAACTACATTTAATTTCAACATAAACTACTCTCTACTCTGCACAACACACATAAATGAGCTGATCTGGAATGTATCTGTTAGGTAAACAGCGTAACATCAAACAAGTTGAAGAACGAAATGTAAAGCTGCAACTACAAAACTGCAGTTATATATGTAGCTCACTTTTGCATTCAACAGTAAATTCTTGTATGCCCAACAAATAAATCAAGGAAAATATCTTTGCTCTACAGTGTACCTTGGAATGTCGAGTATAAGCAAAATATAAATTGAAAAAACTCTTTCACAAATACCAGTGCATGTTCCGATGTTACGCACTAGACACTTGACCTTTCCAACATTGCTGAAATTTATTTTGTATGGTTTCATGGTGTGGGTATGGGTGGGGGATGGTAATGGAAGGTAAAAACTTATTAACTGTTACTGTTATAACCTGGTCAATGGTACTTGAATCTTTATTAACACTTGTCTTGATCTGTGAATGAACACACCATCCACAATTTAAGAAAAAGACGTTTCACTTCATAACTTGCTCCAGCAAGTTTTGATCTGTACACGTTATGCCACTATCGCGGTGGTCTGCTTTCATCCACTGCTATGAACATAATTCCTCAACTGTACTGAAATGACTGTAAATTCATGTAACGATGCAAAAGATTAAAAAGTACTGTAGTTTCAAATTAAATAACAGCACATAAAACATGATATTCGACATTTCATGTTTCATTCCCACAACTCAGTACAGTATCTTCTTTACTCATGGAAATGGTACTTCCGGGAAAAAATTCAGACTGAGGCTGCGTACAGTAAGGAGATCTGGCACAACCATACTACAGTAGGCAGTAAGTGGTGTGTTCAAGTCATCACCAAATCATGGAGACTGCTGAATGTGACGAAGTGCAATGAAAAATAAAATAATAACTTCCAGTCTCCACTTGTTCAGTACGATTGTCATTTCTCCCATCTGCATGCAGTAGAAAATAAAACAATAGTATTTGGCAACTGCCTCTCCTGGTACGTAACGTACATTACTTGTAAAAAAATACCTAACTTGCTTGCATGGGTGAAAACAATGTCCTGTTCATGAGTTCAAAACATTTCAATAAAAAAAATGGTACATCGGTCACTTTTCGCCATCCACCTTTGTTTTCTTTGTTGGTGGCTCTTCCAGGCTGCTTGTTGTATCCTCCTCTGTTTCTCGCTTAGTAGAAGCTTCATCGCTCTTGCTGTTACATGTAATAATTGCTGTAGCAATCGCTGTTGAATCATTGGTTGCAGAGTCCGAAGTGGCAATTGAATCATTGGTGTTCTCATCACCAGGAGGGACCACTGTCGGTGTTGAGGGTTTGTCCAATGAATCCTCTGTGAAAGACGTAGTTGTATCATCTATCACATCTGTGGAAACTGGAGCAGGATGCTTTCCATTGGTTGAATCCTGCGTACTCTCATCTGAACTCTGGTCAGGTTCCTGGCAAACAGCAGAAACAAAACCCTGAATCAATATTTCACACAATTAGACTGGAATCATAAGAAATGTTATCTAAACTAAGATACAGCTGTAACAAGTTTTAAATAACATACAATGATCATCACAGCAAATTTGCTGATGTTTAAAGCACCCTTCTATGTTAATATGCTGCATTAACTCCTGCTTGACTGTTGTACAGTACTTGGCCTTCAACAACAACAACAACAACAACAAAAACATTCTTAGAGGAGGCATAACCAGTCACACTTATTACTCTCTGCTCACATGTTGTGAATGCACAGCATTGTAGGACCATTTTAGTACTTATCTCCCCATTTAAATTTACGTCTTACGATCTCATCTCTTCAGATATTCCAAATAAAATTTTGTAAACATAATGCTACTGTGTCACAACCACCTGGTTATCTTTGATTTGATCACTCTAATATCTGCTGAAGGGTACACACTCTGAAGATCCTCACACTTAAACCTCCTGGTTATTTATATATTTATATTTTGAAATTATGATTCTTCATATCTGAATGATTATGTTGCCTTTATTCTTAGATGACAGTAAGGAGATTGGCCTAAAAGTTAACATGGTAAAAACTAAGAATTTCATTGCTTTCTATGAGAATGCAGGACAGAATTATAAAACATATAACTTACCAACAGTAACAAATTGTTTCACAATGTGTCACAGGTAAAATATTTAGTAACGATAACAATCCATAAACACTTAATTCCTGAAGAAATAATGAGCAGATTCATGCTGGAAAATGACCTACATGTCTGCCACCTTTTAATTTTTAAACTTTTAAATGTCACAAACAATTAAAAACAGGAAACTCTTGTTACTAGACTAAATACTACCAGTCCTTCAGCATCATTACAGTTTCAAATGGTTCAATGAGCAGTCTACAATCCCTTGAACATTTCCTCATTCTTTCCTTTCAGTTTATTCCTGCCCCTTTTTTTGCTCTTTGATGCTTTCCACTACCCTGAAACCATCTTGGTCTGGGTAATCACCTATACCCCTTCCCTTTACCATTCAACTCCATTCTTCTCAGTATTCTTGTTCTGTCCATTCTTTTCACACAGCCAATCCACTGCTGTTCTTTCTCTTCTAACTCAATTAAAAACTTCATTCTTAATTTTCTATCCCTTCTTATCACTCCCTCAGTCCTCCTCCTACCAAAATCATCACAATTAAAGATGTCACAAGTCAAAAAGGCATTACTAACTCAATGAAGCACCGTCCTTCTTGGCAGGCTAATAGTTCCTAAGCTAGTCAATAAATTCCACACATTTTATGGAATGCAAAGTTCATTCCCATGTTCACAACAGCCCACCACTCATCCCTGTCCTCAGCCAGACAAATCCAGTCCCCACCCTCCCATCCTATACCTTTTAGGTACATTTTAATATTATCCTCATACAAGTATTAAATTACAAACTTTTTATCAAGGCATATTTCAGACAGCAGCAACTGTAAATGGGCCTGAAAAGAATAAACAAAAAAAAAAACATACATACAACATTTCACTATAGACTAGGCTAACCTCTGTTAGTATGAATGAAATAAATTAATTCTTTTAAATTAGGAATGCTGCAGTACTTGTGGTTTTGGGGTGGAATCTCCATTCTTTTGATCATGGTGCGAAGTTCCATTTTCTGTTGGGTTAGGGATAGTATTCAATAATTCTGGCTTCATCTCTGAGGCAACATAGTGAGTCCATAATGCCAGCTCAACCTGATGTGGGTTCCAAGTGCCATTGTTAGCTAGAACAAAAGGTTGAAATACAGGTAGTCATGTGAAAATGAATGCAACCCCCAAATATCTGGGGGAAATGCATACATAACTAATTAAAGGAATCTTAATTAAGTATAAAGGAGAAACCACAAGCAGTCAGAAAACACAGAATGCTGCTTTGTGATGAACCCTGTACACCTTGTTATCAACACCATTGTGGGCAGCCATCATGCATTCTATCCATGCACGTACTGGACATTTTTCTGCATCATATGTTGTGTACTGTGGAGTAACCTGGCTGAGTTCCCGACAGTGGTCTGAGCCTCACCATTAGGCCTTAAGAAAGGAAACATGCTGGCAGCTCAGCCATGTTACTCCACCATAAAAAGCGTAAGATTCGCATGACACAAAGACAACAGAAAAGGTAAGAAACTGTACATGAAAATAATTTTTTTTCCCCTCTGATTTACAATAGAAAGTGCTTTAAATGACAACAAACCAATTTGTACTCTATGTATAATTGTGGAATTGGGTAGGTAGCATAATATATTCATATTGATGTTATGGAGGTTTTGGCAGGACTGATACAAACATGAACAGAACCAAGGAGAACATGGATTCAAGGAACACAAAATCCAAATTACACTGTATAGAAACAAAAGACAGCAGACAAAAAGGTTGTATAGGCCTATATATATGTTGCTTTCATAATGTTCACTTGTTTAGCTCTTGGAAGTGGGGTTATAACAATAAATGAAAAATAATGGTGGAGTGAAACAAATGAAGCAATAAATTACCCTTTCATAATAAATATGTACAATAGTGCACTGAATGAGGATGCAGTTTAAAACTTACTCTCTTTGTTGAGCCTCTCTACTGTAGACTGAATGTGCTGAACAAATTTGAGGTATTCCTTTGTGGTGTAATCAATGCCTTCAATCTCAGGAATAGCCATAAGGCACTCATCTGCCATGAACGGGGCTTGATCAGGAGCAGCTGCTGCCAGCAGAGCTGTAATGTATAAAATGCAATCATAAACAGCATACACATGCATGAACCCTACTTCAAGAATGCACCACACAATTCTAGGTGCCAAAAGAATGACATGACAGAAGTTCCAAACTGCGGACCCAAACATATTAGGCACAACTGGACACTATTCAGTTGCCATGGTGACACGGCACCCGGGATTTGCGCACCCATCTTCCTTTCATATATATATATATATATATATATATATATATATAAAATTCTGTGTGCTTACACAACTGTATAAGAACAGGAAACCATGACAGGTAACTGTGGTCAATACTTGGCAACAGTGTTTTTCCTGTAAGAGTTCACAGTACTCCTAGTGCTCTATTTTCACTTGCCATTCATCGACAGCAGAGAGGCAGACTTTCTGCGACAATTCACTTGTAGAAGCTATTTACTATTCAATATACTGTTTTTCTGTGTTTCTATTACTTGATTTTTAAGTGCACTGATATTTTTGACACATCTCATTTCGTCCAAGAAGTACCGTTAGACACATTGGTTACACTGTAGTTAGTCTGAAGATCAAATAAGTTACAATGGGCAACGCATAAGCTTCAGACCTGAATGACATCAATAAACATAAAACAAAAACTGTCTAGCCCTTAAATAAAGACAAGTAAAGCTAACACATAAAAGTGCTCTGTACTTGAATCTGAGCTTCACAATTCTCTCACCTCTTCCAAAAAAAAGGATCACAATTTAACATGAGATAAGCCGAATGCCAGCTAGTGGATTTTCTACCGATCAGTGCATAACATGACAATTTAAAACCAATACCTTACACCATATTAACCAACAGCCACATGTCTGCCAATCTCCAAGTCAAATATTTGTGAGACATCATACATTCTCATAAACTGTGTATAATGACAGACTGAAATCACTCAATTTCACATTAAGACAAGACAGTCACAGCTGCAAAGTGTTTATTTTCATAATGTTCTTACCTGATGCCATTGTTGTTCCAACACCTTTCAGGTTACTGAGGGCAGTAATAGCTTGCTCCAGGTTTGGCAATTTACGAAATGCTTTCTTTGTTTCCATCATCACAGCACGGGGTGTGTTTACCTTTACCAGGTACGACAGTTGTGGATAGAATTTTCCCCGCTGAAAAGTCAACAACATTAGCCATAAGTCTGAGATCACCCATTCTCACTCTGGTAACAACAAAGTTTACAATCTTCTGGGATGTGACACCATATAATCCAGTATAAATCTACAAGGAACACACTGCCTCCATTGGTCAGAAAAGTATAATGTAAAGGAAATGTTCAATTACAATACAAGTACAGGAAGAAGAAACACAATTCCGTTGGCAAGGCCAGCTGGATCAGGAAACAGCAGAGCCATAAGAATGAGAAAAAAAAAAAAAAAACTGATACTTTACAGAAGTAATGTGGCACAATTTAATAAACTAAATTTGTCACTAATTACAATAACCTACTGTTCACCCTATACACCTCAATATCAGCAGAAAAATACCACATTCTCTTCTTTACATACTAACCCACTTACCCACTGACACAGTGTCACATCCCAGAGGACTCTAATCCATTCTTACTCTCCTGTATCCCAAAGTAAATGTACAGGATGTACATTTCTGATAACAAATTTCACAATGACATGACTCTTTCCCCAGACAGGGACTCTTGACTCAGAACAATGGCCAATACACTGCTGCAATACCACAGCAACAGAATATGTTTGCTTACAGTTTGTTTCCATTTCATAGTTTGTACTAGTTCTTCATGAATGAGATGGGCATCTTTCCCTCGAGCCTTTATTTTCTTTGGTAGTTCATTCTGATACCTGCAACATGACACATATGAACATACTTTCATAACATACCCAAAATGACAATTTTCATCATCATATCATAATTCACAAATTATTAACAAAGCACTGGCATTACATCAATTACTATTCATTTGATCATTAAATAAAATACCAAACTCAAAAATGCTTATGATAAAATTATCAGAATAACAGTAAATGTCATGCTGACAAATAACAAGACATTTTTGCTGCAATTCATAACCACGCTGGTGTTGAATTCCTACATTTTCAGTGCAATGGAATCACACTTTTAACAAAGATAAAGTTACACAAAACTAGAATACACACTGAATTAATTTCAGTTCCATATCCTTTATGAAATCTAGGATTTTCATGGCAAGAAGACGTAGACCGTGGTCCTCAGGGTTACATCAGTGGTAACAATGTCCTGAAGGGACGTGCTGCCTCCATCTTCACAGTATAAACCACATCATCAACAACCACCAAACTTGCACACTTAATTCCTCCTTCTCCTTTCTTTTTTATCGCTTATTTCACATAATGCAGCCAGTCACAACACAAAGTTTAACAAATGAATATGTAATACAGCGACAACCAGGAAGACAATTTACATGGATAATAAACTTGTAAGGTATGGCTTAATGACACTTTGAATGTTAAGTTCATCCAAAATGCTGTGTAGAAGTTCTATTCCTACCTTAACAAAAATATAATACCTCCCACATGATCAACTGCTTAACGCTGTTTGGGGATATAATCCTGTTTAGTAGAGTACCATACAAAACACACAAGTACACTGTGTAGGTGACATGATTTTTTTTATGTTACAGCAGTACATAATGTTCAGTAGTGGCTGTCATTCTGCATGGTGCAAAGCAATGAATATGTCCTGCTACAAGTATAGCCCACTGAAATACACATACACACACTATAACAACTTCATCCTGAAACATTTAAACATTTAATTTCCCACCAGTAAAACTGCTTGGGTGACAAGAAGACATCAAAGATTTTTAAAAAATTTTCAATGAGTGCATATAATATACAAACTCCCAATGGGGTCCACAGTCCAGACCTTAAGTGCCTTAACCAAATGTTTTGATCAAGTGGTCAACATTGCTGCTTCATGATTTCAAAGTCATAATCTCAGATAGTGCATCAAATTTGGCCATGATCCTTTCCTTCCACACTCTTTCAAATTCATTATTCACTACTACTCCTACCATACAACATTAGTCTAGTCTACTGAAATAATTATTAAATAAATCATAAATAACTGGATATATGCCCCTGTTCATTTATAATCAATTAAACATGATAAACTGTGTCCAGTTTATAAACATTAATACAGCTGCATGTCAGTCTACATTCTACAATTCCACAGTACTTCACAATTTCCTTTGGGAGTATGACAAATGGAAGGGGAAAAGAAAGAGATGAAAGAATTATTCAAAACACTGAACATAAATGCCAGAAGAGTTCTCAAGGGATGATCTTATACCAAAATGCAATGCATCTCCACTAAATGAGCCACAAATACATAAGTATACACATGCTGTATTCAATTAAAAATATAAGATGGCATACCTGTGCAAGGTTTGAACCACATTATCTACATGAGGACAAGTTTGTGTGCATTTAGTATTAAAACTAATTTTAGTCTGAACATAAAAAGTGGTGTAACTGTACTTATGCACTATACACAAACCAACTGTCAGATTATATAAAAAGGGAAATAATTATGATTCACATCATTTAGATCACAAATAAAATTAAAACATATTTCTATATCCCTGCAACTAACAACTAAAATAACCCTGGATAATGGTGGGTACTACCGTGGTAATGTAAAAGCCAGTGCGGCCTTCTTTGAGCAAAAGAATGTATTATTTAAAAACAAATCATACTTCAAATAACACTTTCTACAATATTTTAATATTGGAAAAACATCCATACATCAACCTAATAGTCAACCAATTATCCTTTTGAAATATGAGTGTTTAAACACATTTTAAACAAATGATAGAAATGCAACTTTTTCACATAGTGAGGGTTTTTGAATGAAAATTCCGAAAGAAATAAAAGTTTTGTTGATAAATGACAGCACATACTTTAAAAGATGCCTAGATACACTGAAAAAAAATTGATTCACTCCAAACTAATGTTCACAAGTTTCAATGTGTGTTACCAAACATCAAACAGAAATATTCCAAATGTTAAACATTCCTGTAGGTAAAACTAGCCTGAACAACTCATTATCGTCCTTAAATCTACAACAAAATATGACTAAAATTAAACATGAATAAAAGATTTTGCATATATTTGGATTACAAGTAGACTAAGTGCATTCTTCAAGTGACCAGTCATGGTTGAACAACTTGATGCCTTACTCTAATATTTCCGACAAGAAGATCGTCCATAACACGTTCCTAGCCTAAGAAGATATTAAATAACACTTTCCTTAAGTTAGGGAAAATAATCTTAAAAACTTCTGTAATAAAAATAATCCAGTAAAGTTTAGATTTCATAATAAGTTGCTGTAATATAAATGCTTTGTCTAGTCTCCATATTGGTTTATCTCATACTGTTGTATCAAGTGGTTTAGGCTCTGGGCGAAGAATTTAGCTCAGCATAATGACTAGTATGCCTTTAAACAGACTCGGAATATCATAAAAGTGTGTTTCAGACATGTAATACTTGTTCATTAGTACGGAAAATACGATTATTTCGTTACGAATCCAATCATAAATTTCAAGGCAAACGTCAGCTCCATAGTCGACATGACGCTACCAACACCCCATCCCCGACCGCAGACCCCAGCAGATTGGAATGAATTACAAGCTATTCTTCAAAATTAGTAAGGCACGTTAGTTGACACTGATTCCCACGTGACACGGTTGGCATTTAATGAACGCGCTTAAGATCGAGGCGTCCCAGGGAGCATTCCTTCATCGAGAGTAGTCTGCTACGTGCAGCGTAATACAAAGCAAGGTTCATTGACATTGTTTCCTAAACCTTAATACATTTCCTGTTATGTTTATACTCACCAATTATCCAATTTAATCAGTTCTTCTGGCTTTTTAGTTTTTCGGTCCGCTTTCAACCTAAGAGCTTCAGGATATAACTTCAAAACATGTTCAAATTGGTTTGATGTTCCTTTAGCGAAGAAAGTTGCTGTATCTTTTACGGAAGCCATTATGTTAACTACACTTCACTGGTCATACGGTAGAGAGCAGCACAACAGTCAGGTCAACCCGGTGATTGTTCTACTCGCAAATCTAAAGAAATTAATTTAATTTGGAATAGTGTATTATCACAAAAATAAGACAATATGAAAAATAAAACACACACATGACCTTCTGTAACAACATTTTTGTCCAAATCGCAATTAGTGTGAGATTCGATGAAAGTAGGTTTCCATCTCTTATGCTGCAGGTTTTTCTGATCCTACAAGGGAAATCCATTGACCTAGAAACTGAAAGGGGTCATCTGCAATGAAATGAATAGAACTACAATTTCTTCCCAAAGAATTAATAATTAAAATACGCTGTAAAAATGGCTGTTGATTTATACTAAGAGACTTAAAGCATGAGTTTAGTGATGGGATTATAATTCCATGAGTTGGAAGGTCACAATAAGAGAAGTTCACCAGTTTTCATTTCTAATGTAATCATTACTCAGTGTACAAAATAAATAAATCAACTAACAATGCACTTTACATGATTCACGGATCACAATATTTTCCATGCTGAAAAGGTTTTATACTTTCATATTGTTTTATTATTAATAATTCAGATTACTGAACATGGGCAGTCATATGATGCACTGTTTGGCTCCTGGAAGCTAACCTTCAATTTACACAGCAGACAAAATGAAATGTTCTGCAATGTAAAATATTCCTTTCAGATAAGTTACTTTTTTATATTTTTACTATCCAATATCACCATGACACAAGTATTTTGAAAGTCGGGAGTCACTGCTTGGAGTCCTGCTGCCCCAGGCAAAAATAATGGGGGGGGGACCCTGAGCACACTGTGGCAGTACTAATGTACGGTACAATTTATGTGAGAAAAAACTGTAACAGTCTGTCTGCTCTACCAGCCTCTTCCTCAAATATCTAAATTTTCATTCATATAGACATATGAAAACCTGATTTTTAAGCTTTCCCATGAGAAGAGGTTTCAGACAAATTATGACATTAGACATCATGTCTGGTTTCATCCATTCATTTACGAACACAATTACACCGATATAAGACTAGATAATTACAGCATGTAAATATAATAAACAAGAAATATAACTTAACCCTTTCCCCTCCCTAACGCTCCAAAGCACTCGGGATTTAAAAGTCCCCTCCCCCTCTAAACGCTCTAAAGCGTTTCTGGTATAGTACATAAATTTAAATGTCCCGTGAAAAAACTCGGCTCTTCTGCCCAGGCACTAGCGATTTAAATTGA
>Ga0123355_10007504_pt1 | contig 16356 bp, 7 predicted proteins | sample TergutEmb28metaG_3_FD_89872 | JGI IMG/M metagenome (GOLD analysis project Ga0123355, IMG submission 89872) | Embiratermes neotenicus P1 segment gut microbial communities from Petit-Saut dam, French Guiana - Emb289 P1 | ecosystem: Host-associated > Arthropoda: Insects > Digestive system > Gut ...
AAACTCCCCCCCCCTTTAAAAAACCCCCTGGTTTTTTATCCCCCCCCCCCCCCCCCCCCCCCCCCCCCAAACGATCTGTTTTGTTCAAAGTTTTTCGTCGAAACCCAGTACGAATTTATTTTTGTCAGTCATTCTACATCCCTTTTCCTCTCACTTATCTTGATTTTATCACCCTAATAATATTTGTTGAAAACTATTCACAATGAAGAACATCATTATAGAGATTTGCCCATCTACCCATTATTCCTCCTTCTTAGGCCCAATTTTCTTCATCAGCAGACTGTTATTATCGATTACGTTCTTCCATTAACGAAAGAGTCCAAGCTTCCTGCCCCTACAAATTAACAGGCAAAATTATGGGTTCGAATCCTTGGGTCACTGATTTTGTACGGCGAGACATTAGCATTGTACCAAACACACAAGATTCCGTCCGCTTCTACCTCTCCAGTATACTTACAGCTGTCCTCAGCATCTGCAAGCTGTCTCCACGAAGCCTAATCTGAGAACGCGCCGAGATGTGGGTATTGGTACAGAGAAACACTAAAGGTGTAGGAATGATGACAGAAAGTTAAATATTTCATCACGCGTTGAATCCAACTGCACTCGGTAGTCTGCGGTTTAAATCTTTGTTGGGCGACCTGAGCTGTTTCGTGAGATTTCTCAGCCTGTCTTGTGATAGCATCTCAGAATTAGTTTGAAGGATCGTCCTTGCATATAATTTCAAGTTAATTTTTATTAATCATCCTCCCCTTCGGCGCAATATAATCTTGAGTGCTGACAGCATTTGTTGGCATAAGACAACGAAGTGAAGTAATCGGTTAATGCTGCCATGTCATATGTAGAATTTAATAGAGAATAAAGAAACAAGATATGTATTGCCACATGTTTAAAAAAATATGACTCTATCAATCTACCAGCAAATGCTTCAGTCGAATGTAACCAGACATGGCTACGACTCGTGTCAGTGCACGGTGACCAGAAAAGTACGGGTATAAATGAGTATTTCTCAATTTTATGGATATTTTTCATTTCGTAGTGCATCGTTATAGGCAAATTTTTGCAGCATATACAGTACGGAACATAAAGTATTAAACACACGTGCGATCTTATAGTTAACTTTATTTAGTCAATGTCGTCTCCGAAATGTTGCGTTCAGAAACTTCTGTAAGCGTAAAGTGAAATTATTTGGCTGAATACATAACAGTGTGCTACATGTAACATGCTATAATGTGTTACTAATGTATGTATGTATGTATGTATGTGTGCGTCTGTGTGTGTGTGTGTGTGTGAGTACAGGTCATATTTGTACGTATAACTACGAATCATGTCGAAGTTTCAAGCGGAAAAGTTGGTAGGCCTTACCTTTATACATGGTATGTACTTGAAACTTCCATTGACACTTTTCCGTGTATTATGAACACTGAAGAGTAATAATATTTAATAAATATGTAAACCAAGAAATGGAAAAGCTCTTGATAGAGAACTTGCAAAATTAAGCTTTTTCGTTATCTGGAGGTTACGTTTTATCTGAAAATATAGAGGCTGCACTACCGACCAAAAAATAGGTAATCTGTGCTGGGTCACACCGACCGATTGATTTCGGCAGGCGCTACCACCCGTCTTATGTGTGTGTAATTACGAAAATATTTTGTTGCGTTTGAAGAAAGGAAAAATAATTCCAGCTCTAAGTTTTCTAAATTTAGGCTTATTTAGTTTTAACACATGAATTTAATGGAAGATTCTATTCACTTACATCTTTAGTGTTTGGTATAAGGAGATTCATTCATTGCTTTTTAATTTTGTTTGATTTAAATGCATATGAGCAACACTTTTTAACTTGGAAGGTTTTAAAAGCACACACAGCATCTAGTGCTTCATTAAATTTGGAGGCACGTCATCTAGAGCTCAGTTTAGAACATAATGTCGTCCATATTAACCTTTTAGCGCCGAAATTATTTTTTTTTTATATCTTAGCACACTCTTTATATAAAATGTGAATAAAACAGGAACCAAATACGTTAGAATTATGAAAGAAACTGCATTTTGAAGAGAAAAAAAGGACATTACATACCATGTTTAAGATATTCAGTACCTGTATTTGTTGAATAAATATATAAAATGCAACGTTTAGAGGTTAGCGGTGCGGTACGACCACTATAGGAGTCTTTAGGCGTCAAAGGGTGAATATAATTCTCCCTTCGTCATTACGTTTAATCAGTCGGTTATTAAGTTTCAATTGCCTGTATTATTTGAAAGGGAATTGTCTCCTGGTTAAGAATACAAGGAGGTCGAATCATGCACAGGTGCACAGTATACCTAATCAAAATTTGTATATTTGGTTCTGTAGGCTTACTAGGGAATTTTATAGTTATTTGTGTGTACGAAATTGCTATGATTTACATTTGACACACAACATAATGCGTGCATTGGTCAGGAAGGTCCTAAGTTATTAAATACTTACAAACAGTTTGCATGACGTCAAGGGTCTCACGAAGGCTGTCAGTCACGTTGCCAAAACTCTGGCAGGTGAATGAGTACATTATTGAATACACCCTGACGGTAACTGAGGGATGTTTTAAACGCACTCTGTTCGGAGAATTGAATCTATTTCTGTCCCTGTGAAACAAATCTTTCCCTAGTAATTGATTGACAGCACTGGGATTAAAATTTTTTCGTCCCTTCGTGTTGCTGATTAGCACATCAGACATGGCAGGTTAAGGATATAGACATGAATCACAGGACTGCATATCACATAAAAATAAAACTCACTTCCACACGATACTAATTCGTGATTGAAAGAACAGGGGTTACCAGAAGTCCTGATATATTTTAAATGGAAGTGACGGTATCGTTAATGTTTTCTATTTATGTAAACTCTGAAGTTTTCTCAGAAGTGAATATGATTTGTAATTTTCTTTGGGATTGTAACACCTTGTAGTGTCGTTACGAACTTTTCTATGTGCAGAAGGTAACACGTACTTATAAAATATTTTTATTCGCCTTCCAGACTACACGGTGCGATATAAAAGAACACTAAAATAAAGGCATATAATTTATTTTTTGTTAAAAAATTTCATAACTCTGATAATTTCAAAATCTTCATGCTTATCGTATTGAAGGAACAGACTTTTTGTTTATTCCAAAATGTCTCAGTACAGAGACATTTGTATATTACAACTCGCAATCACTCTCCGCGTACAGCAATTCGCGTGGCGGCAGGCAAAATGTCCCTTCGCCACTATTCCAATTCCAAGTCATAGTCCACTCATTTTAGTTCAGTGTATTGCAGTTAATATCATATTATTACACATAATATTTAAAGAATGTGCTGGAAATATTTTCCTTCGTCTCACAGAAAATCCCCACATCCAGCAATACTTCGTTCTTTGCACGCGGAGTTTCAGCTGGGTTGCCGACGTTTCGGAACTCACTGTCGGTTCCATCTTCATAGGCAGGTGAATGAAGTATGTCAGTGGAAGGTTTGTGTGGGGTATTTATACCTGGTTGGGTTGGAGCGGGGAAGTGGCAGAGCCAATAGGAAGCAGTGTGCCCGTACGAGGCGGTTAGAAGTCCAGCAGGTAGTGGAGGGGGAGGGTGTATATAAGTGCGTGTGCGGGTGGGTTTACTATTGTGTATTGGATCGCTGTCTACTCTCTTTGAGTTTCTGAAGCTGTGGTTTTCATGATTTGCTGAGATTGAAGCCCCCATGTCTGTTCATGTTATTTGGATGCATCTCTATTTCTATGTCTTCTCTGATGAGACGATCCATGTAGCCGGTTTTTGTGGAAAGAAGTTTGGTTTCCTGCAATCTGATGATGTGATCTTGATTGAAGCTGTGTTCAGATACTGCCGATTTGTCAGGTTGGGCCAATCTGATTTGTCTTTCATGCTCTTTTATCCGAAGCTGGACGGACCGTCCGCTCTGTCCGATGTACACCTTGCCGCATTCACAGGGGATCTTGTATATGCTTGGTGTTCTTAATCCTGGTGCGTCCTTGGTCGGTGGCATGCAGCTGGATATATTCTTGGGTGGTATGGCGACACTCTTGATATTGTATTTAGCCAACATTCTGCTGATTCTGCCATATGTGGCTTGTGTATTTGGCAGGTATGCTGTGGAAATGGGTTTATCTTCAGTATCTTCATTTAGAACACGGCGAAAGCTTAAAAACAAGAATTCAGCTGGGTTGTATAAGTTAAATGAAGGGGCGGGAAATTATTGGTGGCAGGTGGCCGCTGTAATAATGTTAGTTTCTACAAATATTTGGTATGTTCCTATTTCTATTCCGTTATTGAGACTGCGCTTGCTCTCCAGTCTGGACCACACACAGTCCTTACAACATTATCCACTAAAAATGCCGTTCTTCTGCGGTTTTTCGAATGGATTAAACAATGTATATCTCACACTACATTTAGTCAATAAACAGAATCTTCTGCTTAAAAAGTTGATAATTATTTGATTAAGGTGAACAGTGCACAAGGAAGGAAATATCATAAATTGGTCCCAGTTCGTGTCTCTAAACTTCTCATGTCACGGCGTTTATTGTTTCAAAATTCGGTCCCTCCATGGCCTCCAAAGGAACTTTCTACGGACGATAAGTTTACCTTCCAATTGACAAATCTGAATGTTCCTATTGAACGCAAATTAATCACTTTCGTTTTTCTTTCCTGAAATTTATGTGGCTGTGAACGAAGAACAAACTACATGCACGTCCCTAGTACACATTGCCTGTTTGCCGAATGATATCTTCCTTGCTACTAAAAATGAAATGAATGAAACCTAAGTGTCACCAAGTTGTTTACAGGCTTCCTTTATTAGTGATTATCCTGATATTACGTGACTTAGCTTGCATTGTAAATGCGATTCTAATGTGTACGTTTTGTGTGAGTGAGTGTGTGTGTGTGATATTGCAATTTTTTTACCTATACTGCTCTTTGTTTTTCTCTTCGAAATGGCATTGTTTCCGGCAAGCGTACAAATTTAGCGACGGCCAAGCCGCCTCCAAACCAGTACTATGTCAGTGACAACTACAACCACGCATTTACCTGGTGGTCTCGCGACGTGATTGGTGATATTGTCGGACACTCAACAAGTTACGAATTTAATAGCTTGACTTATCCGCTATGGCTGTTGCCTTATTTATATCTTTCGTGGCGCTTTATAAGCCTCTCTAGAACTTGAAATTTTCAGCTATATGAAATTAGAATTTTAATTTACATTCATATCTGCAGGAACAGACCTCCGTTCATTGTACTATATATGTCTTGTTACCTAGTGAATTGAAATAAGGTTTGAAACAGATGGGTTTCTGCTGTTTGCAGAAGTATACATTTTGGCTTTACGCCATACTGACTGCTTCTATTCGTACCGTTTTCTTGTGTTTTAAAAACTTCAGTCTGGGCGGTGGCTGCCAAAAACGATGTCGGTAGTACATTCCTCCAAAATTTTACAACGTACTTATAAGAATACACGATGTGGTAACCTGGAAGTCTAGGCACATATTTGTTATGAAGAGAAAAAATTGCGAACGAGGAAAAAGTGACGCTTGTTTAGAAACTGATGTTAGCCAAAGATAATTACACATAATGCTGTGAGATTTTATGTTCCAGTGAAAGTAACTAGACAGAATGCTGTATTTCGAGATATGATAAAATGTAATCATCCATAGGTGTAGTGACGTCGCAGAAAAATCTTCTGCCGGTGGATGAAAAATATGAACATAGAAAAGATAATACGGTTAAATAAACTGGATGTAGTTCAGGCGAACTGCATTCTGGTGAATGAAAAGTAAGGTAGAACAAGAACCCATATATCCATTGGCTCTGGTACAACCTATGTCTTTACAAGCGTTGCATTTTCTGGGAAGTTAATTTGTGTAACCTAACATGCAGACAGAAGGTGCTCCGAAACACGATACACTGATACTAGCTCCACGTCACATCCCCGAAGATAGCAGTTTCCACAGATGTATTCTCGAAGAATATTATTTGCCTGGAGGCACGGTTGGTTGAGACTCTGCATTACAAGCCTAAAGATCGCGGGTTCGGTTCCCGATGGCGTCACTGGAATTTTTTGTTGTCGTAATCCTTTCGGCCGTACTATGGTCCTGGGATTGACTCAGCTTATAATAGAAATGGGTACTAGGAATATTTCCATGGGGTAAAGGCGGCCGGTGAATAAAGCTGAAAAACTTACCTCCTTCATGTGCCAATTTTCCTGAAATCTGGGAGCCTCAAAATCCGGACCCTCTCAGGGCCTGTCCAGGTCTGCATAGGGATTGCTTATTTTTAAGTAACTTTGCAGTTAAACGCAGCTATCCTGCTGTGATGAGCATTTACCATAATTCTATCCTGCCAGAAGGTACCAAAAGTGTAGCATATAGTCCTACCAGCAACTTTATTAGGAATGTTTAAAACAGGACAAGGTACAATACCCAACCCCAGTAACTTCCTAATTTATTGTGGATTTCGTCAGAACTATTACCTTAAAAACGCCATGAAAATTTTCTCGTATAAAAGAAAATTTTTACAAAACGTCCGGAGAATATCGACATATGCAACTTTGTCCATAGACTAGGGTATGAGACGGACGATCTAGGGTGTGATTCCCGGCAGGAACACGAGATTTGTCTGTTTTACGAAACGTCTGGACGGTTGCTGGGACTCTCTCAGCATCCTATTAAATGGACTTCTGGTGTTCTCTTACCGACAGCGGTGTGGCCGGGGCTGGATGCTGCCCACTCACCTCCATCTATTCCCGAATTTATGGGTGAGTGGAGATGTGTTCCTGCTCCTCCTGTGGCCTGCACGTGGACAGCTATTAAGTTTACCTTTAATGTCACATGCTACAGGACTAGACTCGAATAGTTTCACAATGCCTTATTTGGCATTACCTTCCATACCTGCATACGGGAGCTGATTTACGTGGTATAGTTCCGCCACTCTGTTTACTGTCACTTTTGTTGGGCATTCCTAACAATTAACACAACAATTGTAATGCGGTACCAATGCGGTTACCACACAAAGGCTCTATCATACATCAGATTGTATTTCTCTTATAAAGCTCTGGAGTACTAATCGTATACGCTAGCTTTGTTACACGGAAGCTCTTTCCCGTCACGTTGTGTGTTATTTGTTCACTTTTTCTGCAGCGGTTTCTACATCCGTAACCAATCGATAGCTGTATGGTGCACTTGTCGTATAAAGTGACTACTCGTGAAGTAAAGTGTAGGAATACAGTCACATTCAAATTAATGGGCATTCTTTTCTCTGTATTTTATATATTCCAAAATCTTTTCGACTTAGATGTTACATTCTGGAAGGCGGAAATTTTCTTGAATTTAATTTATATTGACAATTTACCTGCGAAAATAATTTTTGTTATTTTAGCGTGGTGCAAGTATAGAATTTAATCACAGTTGGCTCAGTGTTGATGGCAGATAATATATTATCAATATAAACCGATTAGTCATCAAACCGGTAACACCTTACTTTAGATAAAACTATGTACGACTATTTATTTTTCTGTTGAGGAACCATTTCCGATAATGAGGACAGGATATTACCATATTGCCATACTGCCATATTACCATATTACCATATGTGTCTGACAACTTCAGTCTCTTAAACAGAAACCAAAAGTCTTGTTTACAGTTATGTAAACAGAAATTAATTGCATTACGTTGACCGTTGAATGGAGGTTCGTGGTGAATCTTACAAGTTAAGTACGTGTTTAGGTATATTTTCATTTCCCTTACTTTTCACAAATCCTTCAGCTAATATGATATATTTTATTCAAATCTGCGCATCGGTTTAAATCTGTTTATTAGTGCGTATAACATAAAGTGTGTAATGTAGCCACTATTATTCGCGTTTCAAATTTTTGGGATTGTGAGCATTCAATCATGTGTGTTTCATCGTTTATATTATAAACGTGGCAAAACAAATGAGAATTTGTTGTATTACGGACATTTAACAGTCACGATCATTGATCGTGAGCATTTTTCGTGGTCGCTAACTCGTTCTTTTGTGTTTCCAAAAAATGTTACTTTAACAAAACTTGCACAAATTTACTCTTTTATTAGAACTTTTATTATCTGCTGGTGGCTCTGTAAATTGACTGGTGGTGCAAATGTGCTATTGTCAATAGTTTGTACAGTTGTAAGGACGAATTGAACGTCATGATCAATAGAATTTGAATAGATGCATAAGTACCTTCAGGTAGGCATGAAGTGCCGAACCATTTATTTTGCGTCCAAAATACACCTTTGTGTAAAATGTCAATCTTCGCAGTTAAATACAATAATATTTGGAAATAGCTGGTGGACAGCAAAATACCAGCTTGCCATTGACGCGTGGATAAAAGCTGTTTGCAAAGATGGCGGAAAAATATCGACTCAGTCGAAACGAAAGGAAACCACGTTGCGGTTTGTGCAGAAACGAAGAGTCACATTGCAGTGCAAAGGCGTTTCCATGAAGGTTTCAGCGCCAAGTGGGACCCAGCTATGAGCCTTTTGTATTATGCACTGACGCAGCCATTCAAAAGTCATGGTTTAGTTTTGGAACGGTAAAGCTTGCAGGCTCCAAGCGTTCGGCCTCCAAAGGGCGTGAAAGCAATGTAAGCAGGCATGGAGCCTAGCACTAGCTAAACTACGACAAAAGCCGCAAGACTACTGGGAATTTCACATCACCCAGTTCACCAAATTCTGCGCTAATTTCTGCATCGATTTCCGCACAAAATTGCAATGCTGCATGCACTTGGTCAGCGTTATAATGAAGCAAGGCTGAATTTCGCCATTCGAATATGCTTCATGAAACTAATACACGATCTGATGGGATCGCGAGTAAGCCAAACTTTTGACTCTGTGCCACAGGATACCTACGTCAGATTCTACAGAAAGACAGTTACTGTGAGGAAATTTGTGTTCCCGTTGCCGCATCAAGCCAGGTCATAACCTAAATGTTTAAATACGAAAGATGGTTAACTCATGATTGTAATTAGGCCATGTTGCGTAACGAGGTCATGGTACAATATTTCCGCTTAGAATACCAGTGAATATGGAAGAGTACACGCAATGTGCAGCCGGTCCCAGTGGCCGCGCGGTCTAAGGCGTAGTTCTGCGGCCGTTCGCCTGCTGAGATCGTGGGTTCGAATCCTACCGGGGGCATGGATGTTTGTCTGTTATGAGTGTTATGTGTTGTCAGGTAGGGGGTCTCTGCGACGAACTGATCACTCGTCCAGAGGAGTCCTACCGAATGTGATGCGTCGTTGTGTATGATCTAGAAACCTCAAGAATGAGGAGGCCATGGCTCGCGTTGGGCCGCAGCGCCACAGGGGGGGGGGATACACAGTATGAAGCCAGACATCACGCAGCTGATGTAGTCCTTGATATACTTTTGAAAATCTTGGTGACGTAGTATTGTGCTTCTTATCACTCTGAAACGAGCGCCGTCTTCCCCGTATGACATCAATCTGTCGTCCTGTAGTAGAAGAGAGTGTTATATGTCTCGAAACTTTCGCGGAGACGAAATTAGTAAAAGTCGTCTCGCGCAGACAGCCTCATCGACGTGTACATGTCTTCCGAAGTTCCAGAGACTGACTGTACCCAATTCTCATGGTGTAAACACCCTCAAACGTCGGAAGGTCTGTACACGTCAACGCGGCTGTCTGCCCGAAAAGGCTTTATTGAATCTCTATCGAATGAAAAAGCGCGTGATCGCTGTTAGGTAGGAAATGAATTTTTAAATTTATTGAGAATAATTTTGTTCTTGTTAGAACCATATCCATTTACGCCACTAAATTACAAAAGCCACTTCGCATAAGAACGCTACTAAACTTAAATATTTGAAGACTTGCACAGATTTTGATGAAAATTTATGTGCAGAGCTTGTACACTACGGAAGTTACAACTATGAATCTCATACTCTTATTGCCTTACAATTAAGACGTAATTATCTGCCATGCGCACCATTGTGTATCACTTAAAAGATTAACATTTTATGTAAGAATCCTGTTGTATCCGTGAGTTTTATCAGGCGTTAAAATCGACATACCTGCTGCCGTCAAACAAAAAAGTTTTATTACTTTCGTCAAATATGATACGTGTTGTGGTCGTAGGACCATTTCCTCAAGCATTTAATATATATCATTAAAACTCAAAATAGAATTGTGTGTGTGTATGTGTATATGTGTGTATGTATGTATATATATACATACACATATATGCACACTAAATGTGTGATATCTCACAAACTGTAGTCATTAGGACTGAAACGTGTATTACATGTTGACGAAACTAATCAAATTTTTTGTGGTTTATGACAGCACATATGTCAGTTCCGCAAGATATACCAGAACGGGATGAGTTCCACAAAAAATAAATTTATTGAGAGCTGGTTGAATTATCTTTGTTCAATTTTAGACGTTGTTTTGCTGAAGGTCTGAAGGCCTGTTCTGTCCTTTGACATATTATGTTGGGTCTCGATATATTACATTCAAGGGAGTATGCAGTTTACGCTCGTTCTCTGTCCTTTGAGCTGTTCATTGTTACTAAAAGCATTGACAGAACATAAATCTTACCACTTACAAGCTCCACAAGGAAACGACGAGGGCGGTATTACCTGCAAATCTCATTGGCCAGGCATTTGACTTATTCAAGAACGAAGTCACCGCATTGTGGAAGATGGTGGTGAGCCGTCATATCGATGAACAATGTTTTGTTTCTCTTCAGGTACGTAGGGCATTGACAACTCCACGGTGTCACAAGCGTTAATTACATCGTGATATCCCGCGAAAAAAAGGTCCGTTTTATCTTCATGTCTCAGACCACAAAGAAAATTTTCCTTCAGACTGCCCCTTCTGTGTTCAGAAACGGCGTGAAAATTTTCACTTCCCCATACACGGTTGTCACTTCTGTTGTTCTTCGCACAAAGACGAAATGCTGTTTCGTCGGTGAACCAGATTTGACGTGGATGTTTTCATCTTCAGTAACACGGGACATAATATTCATTTGGAATTCCAAAACTACCACCCCGTTTTTAGTGTCAGATGTTACAATATTTGCAGTTTTGGGGGCCGGAGAACAAAGTGTTCTATTTAATTTGGCCCAGGTTTGGATGCGTTAGATTTAACTCGCTTGTGCCTCCATATGTTGACTTACTTGGACTTGGCGGATTAGCAAGTCGAGAAAGATTGTTTTTTTTCCACACACACATATTCCGTCATTTTGAAATCTTCCCCTTGCAAATGCAACGAGTTCACAAATTCTTCTTAAAACTCTTAATAATCAAACCAAAAATACACTTGAACCGGAAGTAAACCTGTAATTGTCTACAATTTCCTTCTTGCTTGTTTCAACCAAAGACACTATGTCACATTTACCATAAATTAAGTCATGCAATTACAAGTGGACTGCACGGACCAGGGGATCATATTCCGGCGGGGACGAAATTATCCGCACCCTGGGGCCCACCCTGCCTACTGTCAATGGGTACCAGGTCTCTTTCCCGGGGGTAAAGAGCTCGGGGCACGGCGTTGACCATTTACCCATATCTAAAGCCCAGATTAAAGACAGAGTAGAGCCATACCTCTTCTCCCCCTCTGGGTCTATATGATCTCTTCTAGAGCGAACTCTACCTTAACTTTTACGCACTTTCAAGTGTAAAGTATAACGATTTAAAATGTACAGTAGAAATCTAATATATATATATATATATATATATATATATATACATACATACAAACACACAGGGTGATTATAAAAGATGGACTCAACTGAACAGTAAAGGCACCTCAACACACGCCAGACAACTGTTGCGGTATTCGAAGTTCTGTGCTGGCTCTACGGGTTGACTTGCGTGGACTATGCTTAAAACTCTCTTGAATTCGTCTCACATTCTCCTCTGATACACGTGGTTGGCCGGAGCATTTGCCTTTGCACAGACAGCCTATTTGCTCAAATTGGTGATTCCGAATACAAATGCTCTTCCTCGTTGGAGGTTGAATGTTGAAACGAAGACGAAACGTAAGCTGCATAGCAGTCACCGACTCAGTTTTAATGAACTCACGAAAGCAAAATTCTTGTGCTGCATAGTAGCCATTTTGATCTCAACTGATCCTGCTGCATGACTGTGCACTAGAAGAGCGCTCTAGAGGTAGCATTTGAAAACTTAGAATCTTCTCTTTCAAATGTTATGTAGATCATTCACATACCATGTATAGTTCGGGAAATATAGACGTATGAAATTGAGTCAATTTTTGTGAATCACGCTGTGTGTGTGTGTGTGTGTGTGTGTGTTTGTGTGTGTGTGTTTGTGTTTGTGTGTGTGTGTGCGTTTGTGTGTGTGTATACCCAAACACACAGATTCCGGTGGCGAATAATTAATTGCAACATTTGTGTCTCTTTCTTTACAAAATTAATTTATTTGAATCTTGTTTTAGTAAATACATACCGGCAGAAGTGAAACAAAAGTGAAAGTATATAAACAAAACTATGAATTTATTGCTCTCCGAAGGACATAAAGTATGAATATAATGACATCAGTGGCCGCAGCTACGCCTATGTTTTCCATAAATTTTCTTCGTCTGTTTTGTTCGGTTTCAGTATCAGTATCTGCCTTGAACCAGCCATATTTTACGAGCAGTTTTTTATTCACCCGATGTGTACATTAGAATTCTCTGTCACATGTATAGGTCTACCACAGTCAGGGCAAAAATACTGCCGGGTGTGAATGCACAATTTACTGATCGGTATCACAAGTTGTTTCGGTTACAAACACCACAAATGCCAATAACCATACATAAGGTAATATTGTACTGCTGTCCGTTTACTGGGAAAGGGTTTAGGGTGAGAAAAAAGAGAAGATAGTGATGTTGTAAAACTTTAATATTTGGCTCTTCTAATTTTGTTAGGTGTTTTATATCGTTTTTATATCGGGGTTTACTAGTTGCGTCCTGCGGTCACCTTTCATATAGACTGTTGTGTCCCACGCTGCTGAGGTTCTGGTTATTATTTGCGTCCCACGCTCATTTTTCGTGTATAATATTTGTGTGTAATGCTGTTTAGGGAAAATCAAACTGCTATCATGTCAAATACGGTCCAGGCACTTTGGCTCGGCTCACTGTCTGTTTACGGCACTCCACAGTGGGCCAAAACAAGCTAGACATGGCCAAAATTCAACTTCTTCAACTTCCACAAAATTCTCAAAATCTACTTGAGAGGGAAAAATAAAGTTCTTAGGATAACGACAGTTTACGTCTTATGACAACTGGGGTGGATCTGTTTGTGTTACAGGCAAACGAGCAGGGCGTTTTGTAATGGAAACAACATTTGGAAATCATTTGGCCTCTTTGTAAAAACTGGAATGTGCTGTAACGAAACTATGGCTGATGAAACTGGGAAATGTCTGGCAACTAACCTCATAACTGTTTGTTGAGAAGGGTATGCGCGTCCTAGTTAAATGATATAAGTATATAGAAAAATTCGTCTATCGGCACAACGCCATTATAAAATCCCAAGGAAATTAGGTTAACGTAAGACTCGTAGAAGACTTGCAAGATTGCACTCAAGAGAAGATTTACTGAAGCTTTGGTCTACGTATTTTTGCTATCCAGCGTAACTAACGGTCCTGAGAAAACTTGTATAACTCACATGTATATTAATGTATATATTAGACAGTAGACTTAAATTTTAAGTTAGTTACGCAGTTCGTCACTCACTGAACCCAAAGGAGTCCTTTAGCTCCCGAGATACCTAGGTAACCGCGAAGCCTCCGACTTTGGCTATCGCTACCGTTCTTTCCCTGTCCCCGTGGGAATTCCAGGATAGGCCTCACACCGGCCACAGTAGGCTCGCCCAAGCTCACCGCTCGGCTTGGGGCACTACATTATTAATAGCTGCGTTCTGGAAAGGTGCTCTATATGCATTATTAATTTTTTACAGTGCTAATTTGATTTATTAAGTGATTAAGTGATTATGGCGCAGTGAAATAAAGTTACGCAACGTACTTGTATGAAATAATTAAAAACGTAATACTTCATGAAAAATATCAATTTATATTACGATAATTCTTTGTTGCATAAAATTTGAAGTCCATTATTTACAAAGAGCTGAAAATTTGATTTGAGCCGAACTAGGTCCGTTTGTTTGTTGTTGTATAGCTTTGAACCTTATTACTATTTTTTATTATTATTATTACTGTTACTACATTACAAAAAATTAGCTGCTAATACAGGCTACTGGACAAGTTGATAACAACCTCTTAAGTTTGTGTCATGTACCTACAGAACTTGATCACGCCACTGGACATGTCATCTACCATTCTGAGTGCCCACCGTCGATTCTAATAAAATTTAGTGGTTTGTGTGGATGACTAACCAAGCTTTCATATTACGTAAGGTATGCTTATAAATATATACTTTATATTTCTATACATGATCGTATATTATTATTATTATTATTATGTATATTATAATAAAATATGAAATCCTTCGCACATTAATTTAGAGGTAAATACAAAATTAAAGCACAAGGAGTTGTTCAAGGTTTCACACAAAAGAAAAAAAAGCATAACAATACCAAGAGTGAATATATTCAGAATAGTGCCATAGGCATGTACAGATACAGGCTTATACACTTATTTTATAAAAAGTAAACCGATATTAATTAAACAGTAATTGCATTTTTCCACATTTCAATCGGTTTTTTATTCTCAATTTTGTTAGTATAAACATAAGTACTGTTTATTGCGGGCTTTGTTTGTGAATAGGTTCGAGTGCATTAAGGAAAATTCGTCACAATATATCTCTTGTTTATAGTGGATTTTTGTAAAGATGGATTGAAGCAAGAAGAATCGAACAGTGTTTGGGACGAAAATGGCGGAATGCTTGCAGCAAGAAATAAATTTACACTTTAAAATGATAGACAAAACATATGAAACAGAGTTCGAAGTGCCATGCACTTCAGGTGCACGTGGTTACCTTAAATGTCGAAACTTAGACGTTATAGACGTTAGGCGGTAACTTAGACGTTATTGTCGTTAGGCGTTAACTTAAACGTTATAGACGTTAGGCGGTAACTTAGACGTTATAGACGTTAGGCGTAACTTAGACGTTATTGTCGTTAGGCGTTAACTTAAACGTTATAGACGTTAGGCGGTAACTTAGACGTTATAGACGTTAGGCGGTAACTTAGACGTTATAGACGTTAGGCGGTAACTTAGACATTATAGACGTTAGGCGGTAACTCTATATTTATTTGTGTGTGTGTCTCTCTCTCTCACTCTCACTCCCCCCCCCGTCAACCCTTCCGCCTTGTTGCGCTGCGGGTTTGCTTCCCGGTCTGTGCGGTAAGTCTGTTTGTATCACTGTATGATGCACATGAAACGGAGACTTTGGGACAGTTTCTTGACCTTGGGACTCAACTCGTACCTCCATATTTCTATAGACCTAACCACCACTTCGTTTAAGCTTATAATAACTTTAACTGCTATATATATAGGGTGTCCCAAAACCTATGTCACAAACTTCGCCTGGTTATTCCCCATCCCTAATTAAGCAAAAAAGTTCCTATCAATATGTGTCCAAAAGTAAACAGGTTCCGAGATATCCACTGCTGTGTAGAAATCCGAGAAATGCTGTGATCAACAAGAAACACGCTACTAGCGTATGGAAGGGTATGCAATAACTCGCATCCAGTGAGTACAGTAGTGCGTAAGCAGTGTCACGTGAACAGACAACGACACCATAAAGGCCGTCGCTAGATGTACTCAACTCGGAAGAATTAAAGTGGTTACTTGTGTTTGATTCATGATGGAGGCCAAAGACTACACGTTTGCTGAGATGGCAGACATTCACTTCTTCTACGGTTGTGCCAACAGCAATGCACATGAGACAAGGAGTCTGTATCAAGAAACTTTTCCGAATCGTCGACTTCCATGTAGCCGAACATTTTCACGCATAGCGCGTCTGCGGGAAAGAGGCAAATTCATTCCCACAATTGAAGGAGGAAGGCCTTGGACTGCCAGAACCGTACAGCAGGAGCAACGAATTCTTGCCCACGTAGCAGCTAACCCTGGAACTAGTACCCGTAGGATATCTTCAGGGGAGGGTATTCACTGCCATACTGTTTGGAGGATACTACATGAAGTTCGGCTGTATCCATATCATCTGAAACGTGTACAGGATCTTAAACTGGAGGATTTGCCTCGCCGTGTAAGATTTTGCCAGTGGTGTTTGGAGCAATGCATCCGGCACCCACAGTTTCTGTGGAAGCTATTATTCACCAATGAGGTAATGTTTACACGGGATGGAATTTGTAATTTCCATAACGTGCATATCTGGGCACATGAAAACCCACA
>Ga0123355_10007505_pt1 | contig 16355 bp, 15 predicted proteins | sample TergutEmb28metaG_3_FD_89872 | JGI IMG/M metagenome (GOLD analysis project Ga0123355, IMG submission 89872) | Embiratermes neotenicus P1 segment gut microbial communities from Petit-Saut dam, French Guiana - Emb289 P1 | ecosystem: Host-associated > Arthropoda: Insects > Digestive system > Gut ...
AGACAATGTACGACTTTTTTTGTTAAAAAAAGTGGTTTCCCGGATTAATCGTTTTCCCGCATTCATCGTTTGTTTTCTCCAACCCCTTGAAAAACGATAAATCGAGGTTCTACTGTACTTCATTCGCATATTGTATGTGACACATTTAGTTTATACATCAGGCAACAGGTATTTCAGCCCAACTGATGCTGCCACATGCACCAAAACACGACACTGAGTTGGGTACCTCTGTCAACTTGTATCTTGAGTTGTGTGACAGCATAACATAAATTTGGTTTCTAACTAAATACACAGTACAGTGCAGAAGCACCAATAAGAACGATGCAGTGCTGTGAAACAGGAGATTATTATTCTCTGGGTTTAACTAAATAGAATTCATCCCACTGTGTGTTTAGAAAAACATTCAAAACAATATTAAATACTCAGTCTAACACAACTACATTTTTGTTTAAAAGCATATGTTTGGTCTGTATACTGACCCTCATCAGGCTAAACAATACAATCATTACAAGGCAGATAATATATGCAATATACAAAACATCATCATGTTTTATATGGGATCCCATATTTTTACAATATTTTTGTTTTAAAATAAAACTGTAAAATTATATATGGTCAATTGTAAGTGAACAGTAATAGTGGGAATATACTACTAATATTCCCTTTTACAATCTCCTAAAAACAAATGGGTGAAGGGGGTAATGTAATATTTAGAGATATTAAAATATTGAAACTATGCAGAGTATTAGGTGTTGGTTGTAAGATGCAGACTCCTTGATTTTTCGTATATGTCACGCCAAGTTCAGAAAGTACACAGCAGAATGTCGTATTTTTAATTGTTCCTGTTGCTTGTATTTTGTTAGTTTTCCAATCACTCAAAATTTTATAAAATATACTTTCAAGATTAATAAATATTGGTGAAATTTTAAAAACTAACAGAATACTACCAACAAGAGCAACCAAACATACAACACTCTGCTATATACAGTAATCTCCAAACTTGGTATGACATATATGAAAAATCAACCAGTCTAAACCTTACAACCAACACCTAAGACTCTATGTACTTTAACACCTTAATATCTATAAATATATCATTTCCACTATGACTGTTCAGCTACCATTGACCATGTGTAATTTTACAATTTACCTTTAAAACAAAAATATTGTACAACTGTGGAACCCCACAAAAAACATGTTGATGTTTTGTATTCTGCACCTTTCACCCGCCTTTTAATGGCTGTATTTTTTAGCCTGATGGAGTTCAATGTCTAGACCAAAACATGTAGCTTTCAAATAAAAATGCAGGTGCATTAGACTGACTATTTAATATTGTAATTGAGTTTAATAAATTTGGTTTCCCTACAGACAGTTATCAATTTAATCAAGCCATATCAGATGGAGAAGCTGTATCAGGAACACAAAAATAAGCACACATACCTTCTCAGTTCTCTGGGCAGCAATACTTCCACTGTCATCATTATCAGTGATGCTCACCTCACTTGCACAAATATCACCATCTTTATCGCACGTCTCTCCATTTTTTATAACTAAAGACTGAGCAAGATACGCCATTCCGTACGGACTGCAAATACATAAGACAATTAACACTGCATACACTACATCAACCTGCCATAAAACCTGTACCAAATATTCAGGTAAACAATAAAAGTAACAATAAAATGGTTGGCATGAAAAAATGGTTAATTTTTCTTTGCACTATCACATTAGAACTCATACAAAAATTCTTGCACCAAGAGTCTGCCACTTGTCACCTTTTGGTCTTTTTTGTATATAGTGGCTGTTTTAACACCTGTGATCTTGAATTCTGTATTTAGTGAAATCTGTACTTCATATAAATCAAGAAGCAGTGCACATATAACTGGCCAGACTAATAGCTAACATAGAAACCCCATCCTGCAAGCAAATATAATAAATGGAAGAATATGGGCAGTAAATGATTTTAAATGGAGTGACTGGCTTTTAACATACCACTCACATATGCTGCTCTTGCACCCAGAAACAGACAGTGACACAGTTTAACTAAACACAGTTACATAAAATGAGAAGACTTATATATAATAAATGGAAGAATATGGGCAGTAACTGATTTTAAATGGAGTGACTGGCTTTTAACATAACACTCACATATGCTGCTCTTGCACCCAGAAACAGTGACACAGTTTAACTAAACACAATTACATAAAATGAGAAGACTTATATACAATAAATGGAAGAATGTGGGCAGTCACTGATTGTAAATGGATTGATTGTTTTTTGACATGCCACTCACCCAAGATCTTCACCCAAAAAGAGTGACACACTTTAACTAAACACATTTAATAAAATGTGAAGACCTTGTATGTTACTGACCTTAATTAACAGACAAGACTAAGTCTACTGACTTAGCATGTGTGGTGCAAAGAGAAACAAATGAACATGTGGTACAAAAATCTCATCACAGTTACACTCTTGACATTTGGAATTCCAGCAGTGGGAAAGAAGTGGTATTTCTGGATCATTTGGCAACTGAAAAAAAAAAAACAAAAACTTTTTGATAAAAAATGTAACAGGAAAGAAAGCATGACTTAAGAGACGTTAAAAAGGGCACAGCACACTGCTGTCAGTATTGTGACATGGAGCTGTACCCAGAATGATGTTTCAGAGTAATAATTTTTCAGGTTTTCACCGCAGTTGTTGATCAGACAGTAGTCTTCTTTTGGGTTTTGCACCGTGTAGTGGTTGAATGTTCAACACTTCGGAGGACTGTAGGAACACTTAACAATTACACAGAGAAGAACCCCAAAAATGCCCATCAACTCACGCTTCAAGCTGACAGCACTACACCTACATTAAATTTACAGTATTATACAATGAATAATTCAAACTACTGTGCCTTATACAACAAAGTATTTTTAAAACAAAAGTCAATTTTTTATATTAAGATTTATGTCTATTTATTTGAGGTGCCGCAATTTATTCATCTGCGATTTCAATGACGTACGGAACTGTTCTAGAATTTCATTTAAATACTCTCCGTCTCCAAGACATCAACATACTTATCCATCTAATTGAGTATAACATGCACATAACCGTTGTTCACACTTAACTGTTCGGTGAACCACAAATTTCATTGCATGAATAACCCAAGACACTTCTGCAGTCTCTTGCGTGGTCACAGACTGGGTTAGGTTACCAATAATTTGAACCTCATATTGAAACGGACACTTCATGAGCCACTTCGTTCACCAGGATGTCTAGTCAGTATCGTTCCTGCAAATAACGTATGATTTTACGAACAGCAACATACTGATACAAATTACATTCCTATCAAGGACGTCCCTAACCTATTTTTAAAACACTGGAGTCATGCGACTTAGAATTTAGAATTATCGCGTACTAACTCAACAGGGAAAGCAAACCGCCGTTTCAACACTGAATATAAATAATATAAGAAATTAAACTCAACATACATATCTACAACTGCCGTAACCGTTAACATCACTCATCGCAGGAACCAAAGAATATGTGCAAAGAACTTAAGACTCAATACTACCATGGATCAACAATGCAGCCATTGCCACAAACGTCAACGTTCGTGGCCACTGAATTATGAAATTGATTGTATATTGCTTTTGGCAGTAAACGCTTACACTGTATTTACATATTCCATTTTCGTATAGGCTTTACCGCCCTACCAGCATTTAATTATCACGTTTGGTTACTATGAACATTTTGACCTTGACACAGAATAATGCTACAGTTACAATTAACAAAAAAAAATTCAATATGCCCGTGCTTCACTTATCACACACACGTGAGAAAAAAATACGGAATGTTAATTGGGTCTCTCGTGAGTTAGACTAATCAAAAAAACCAAGTCAATGATGTAATTGAGACTTGTAAATATTTCAAGGCCATGATGATTCACAATTTTCTCTCTGTGCATATTTCTTGGAACAATTAGAGTTCCTTGTGTGGGGGTCAAAAAGGAAAGCTAAAATGGCTGTTTATTAAACAAGGCTTAACTTTCCCTCTTATTTGGTTTATTGTAAGTTCTTGTACCTAGTGGTTAGTTATCCACAACCTACTAGATGGGTGCTGCACCAGCACACACAGTGTCAATAATCCTGTTATGTTCAAATTCCTGCGAAAATGATCAGGCAATAAGAAATCATTACATTCTGACACCCATGCATGTGGACTAGTTTAAAATAAAAACTGCAACACCTATGAAAAAACTATTGTTTGTATCTATACTGGTGAAGAATACTGGCATTGGTTTTCCACCTGTCACCACCCAAGTGGACACAGAACATCTACACATGAGCATATATCAGTGTTTTCTAGATGAACTTATTCACAACAGAATCATAACCTGTAAGAGATACTGTGAAGCATCCAGCACAGTCCATTGCAGTATCTTGTGTGGAGCATGTAATGGATTTGCTCACAAAGGCACACATGACTGCCAACATAAGCTCTCCGAACCAAGATGTGTTACAGCTGGAGAATACTTATATCACTGTACTGTGGTATGGCATCAGCTTGTGAGACATGTTTGGTGCTGTGACGAGAATTCATGTCACAAGCATTAACCAGTTTCCACAACACCAGTGATAACATATAGCATCCCGGCATACCACCGCCTCTACCCTTCCCCCAACCAGCAGTTCTCACCATTTCATTGCATATGATGTCTAACCCTGCTTTCTAGTGAACATGTGGCGCAATCTTATTAACCCTTAGCCGCTGAACGATATATATATATATATATATATGTCGCGCAGTGAGCCCTTTAAATAGCCAAACGGTCACCGAAGTGGCCGGGAGGGGAATTTAATTCCAGCGTCAAAGATTTAATTCCGGTGTCAAAGGGTTAACAACCTGTTAACAAAACCATTCATACTTGTTGCAGTGCATTTCACAGCATACTGATACATTCAACATGAAAGTCAAGCAGAGTTGTCCCTGTACATGCCATTAAGACATTCATTGGGAGTGAAGGCATAATTCTGCTCATTCTCAACCTCAGCACTAGATAAAGATCAGCCTCACACCTTAGCCAATTTATCACCAGGAAAAGAGTCACTAGTACCCACTGAATGGGAGGATGTGTGGGCCAGAACTGGTCTGGACATACTGAAAACCAAAAATCTCATTCTCCTGTCTTGATTTGAACCCCAGAATGTCCAGCCCATATTCTAGTCACTATACAAACTACACTACCCCTTACCACCACTTTAAACATTCATAAATGAAATTACACACAGTACTTTTCCTACTGTTGCACGTTTACATGGAATTTGGTCCCATGCTAAGAAATGATCACGCCTGCACACATTCCAGCTAGATGAAGGGTCAAAGAAAATTACATAATTAACAAAGTCAATTTTTTTGTTTACTTAACACTTCCACACTGTTACAGCAACACAATGGGGTGTATTCCGCATATGTTGCATACATACAAGCAGGGAAATAGCTTAGTGGAAAGGGGGGCAAACAGCCACCAGAGTCCAAGGTCCAAGGGGCAATAACATAAATATTATAAATGTAAAAATTTAACCTTGTCAGCTCAACAATTTTAAAATTATTGAGCCAAATAAAGTAAATTCAGTAACTGAGTGTGACTTTTTAATGTTCATAATTTTTGTTATGCATAGCCATTGTGGTTTCTGTCCATGTGCACCAAAAAAACCCTAGCTATAGTAATGCATATGAGATCTTGCCATAAATGAATGAATAACATGAGTTCAGCAAGACAATGTAAATATGAACATAGCATTGAGGCACATTCGTGTAATACCTGTTGCCATGGAAAACAAAATATATATTGTATTCTGAATGAGTCTTTAGCCTTATGCAGCACACAATGCACATGTGCCATATTGCCATCTGCAGCCTGTCTGGCTGTACCATATTTTTCCACATCATCTCATAAATTGGTAAGATTTTTTAGAAAAAAAATTATTCAACATAAAATGTGTGTACTGATTTTCTCTACAACTTTTGTCCGAAATATTTCTGATTCTAAAATGAAATGAACAAGATACTGCCAAAAATGTACTTAGGTCTACATGTGAAGTACGCATTATTCTTGTCAGATGTTAATAAAACTTGAATTTATTCAACAGAGTTTTGAAAAATACTCAGATATCAAATTCCATGAAAATTGGTTCAGTGGGAGCCGAGTTGTTCCAAGCGGACAGATAGGCGGATGTTATGAAGCTATTAATTGTTTTACACAATTTTGTGAATGCACCTAAAAGCAGACCTAAGACATAGGATTTGAATATGTGAACTGTATTTTGAAAAGGGTAGTGTCCAGTAAGAGATATTCATTGTGTTTTCGTGTAGTTTTCAAGAATCTTAACGTGTAAAGTAAGGTGCAATGGGCTGACAGACTAGGGTTCAATTCCTGGCAGAGACAGAGATCTTCTTGTTATGCAGGGTTTTATTCATGGTATATTTTACATGTAGGATTACATTGTTTCTGGAACTTGTCCATCATCCAATATTGAAAACACACAGAATTTCTGAAACTGAACCTGTTTCCATTCAGAGAGGTTGAGAACAGCTCAGTCATGATATAACTGAGAAGGTGGATCCCCACCATTTTACTTCAGGATAGCAACATATCCAGTTTTCAAAATTCTATGTACCAACATGGCACCAGATAATCAATAAAATCCAGAAAAATCAAGTAATCCCATTGAATTCTTGATGACATTCTGCCTACATGGGGCCCATTCAAAACACTTAAGCAAATTTTATCACAGAAATTTCTGTGACCAGAACATGAACTTTGGAACTTTACCTACATGGTGTGCATCTTAGGCAAAGGGGCAACTATTTTGACCATGTCTGTGTATCTGTGTTATTTGTCTGAGCCTGCATACATGTATGTGCACATGCATGTGTGTGTGTGCATGTATGGATGGGCAAGTGTAGACACACCTTTGTAAAATTCTGAAACAAAAAATAAAACCTTTAAAATGTGGATTACAGACAATAGTGTTATACATCAGTACACACTCACTTTCACAAAATTTAAAGGTTTTTATTTGTATTTTATGAAGTACAGCACCAGGATATATGTTTTCTTATATAGAACATCCCATCTCTCATTAAACCCAAAAGACCGCACACTGTCAAGACTCTAAAATATTGGCAGTATGTGCAATACAATTATTTATTCACTAATATAAATCACTGCATATTATAACAGGTGCTGGAAATGACAAATTTCAGTTGTCAGCATGCTTTTTACATCTAGTGAAGACGTTTTTGATAACTTCTTTAAAACATCGCTAAGTGCAATGTCTTGGTTTTCCTTTGTTGATATACACACATGCATGTCTAATTTACCATCCTGAAAAAATAATAATAGAAATCAAAATAAAAAGGGTCTGATAGTTCAGACTCCACTTACACCACACAATGAACAAACTGCATATAATGAAGTTACATGGCATGCATCAGATTTTTGATAATTAGTATGTTATTTGGGGTATTTACTTACCTGTACAACAATATCCCACCTTTAAAAAAATTTACATTTGCTTGACTTCATCATCAAACCTTACTCAAAAAAGCAGCTTTAAAAGTGTGCTATAGTACAAAACTCCAATATTGAGTATGTTTTGCCCATTATGCCAACTTAAATAAAACTTTAGTTATCCATAATGTTGCTCCATATTTACTGCATGAAGCACACTGAGTAAAAAACAGTAACAGTTGTCAATGCTAACTATATTTTCAGTTAAAATGCCCTCATTATTTTTAATCAGAACATAGAGTAACTACAGCATGTAGCTGTTTATTTTTTGTACGGTGATTACGTGTTATGTATATATCATGCACATTCCAAGTCAAGCTATTAAAAATTTTAGTAATATAGTTTGTAGCCCTAAATAGACTGTTTGACTATAATTTCGTAATCTCTCTGATCCTTTGAAACATCAATTGCAAAATGTGAATGAATGGGAGAAGTAGGAAAAAGGACTCTCTTTCTGGAAGTTTAAACCCTTAAAACGTTTGGGACAGAACAAGGGATGATGGTATGTGAAACAGCAGCCAGAATAATCAAGCAATCTTTTATCATTCCTTCTTCTCAAATACAAATAGTTCCTCCAATAAAGAGTAATACATTAATCCAGTTTTCTGTTCTTGTTTGTTAACAGTAAGCCACTGTCAAAAATCAGTAAGAGTAATTTGGCAAAACATTAATATTCATAAGAAACAACATACAATATGTGATTTCTCTAATATGAGAGCATGTGTTTACATATGTGTAAATAAACATATATTTACCTATATATACCATATCTTTATACAACTCAATATACAAGTTTTGAGGCATTTATAAAATATCACAGATGATTCAGTCTCCAAATACCTTACTCTATCAGCAAATAAATAAAATATATTAGACATGTAAATGTTAAGTATGTAAATATCCATAAACACATAAATGTCTGCAATACATGTTCAACTGGCCAGTCTGTAACAGTCAAAAATAGTTTATGATGCCACTAAGAGTCAAAAGTATCTGTGTCAGGAATAAGTGGTACTTTCATTATGTCTTTCTTTTTAGGTACAAAGTTAAGGTTTGCGACATCTTCCAGCTCTGTAGGAGCAGCAGACCGATGCAAAATCGGCAGACTCATTGAAACTTGATCTTCTTCCTCATGTGATTGTACCATAGCAGCAAGCTTTAAATAAAAAAAAATTAATACTTAAAAGACTGTAAAAGAAACAGCATTATTAAGATTTCTATAAAAGACACATACTGGGAAGACACAGGTTTATCAGTACAAATGAAGTGCATATTATGAATTGTCAAATAATACAGAAAAAAACAGTCAATTTACAACTTGGCTATTCCCAAAAATAAAAACTTTTACCCAGGAATTATGCATAATATAATTTGGATGTTATCTGATAAATTTACAAAGGTGATAAATACATAACCATATATTTATGAACGTTAAGACTTCTCAAGTTAAATGGTATATCTGTGTGACTTCCCAGCATTATTTTGGCAACAATTCTCACTGGAATAAAATCCATCCACAACATATGAGAAGTCAATGTGTACAGTGATGCACTGAGTTAACGCACATGTTCCTTATGTTTAAATCCATGTACAGTACTACTGTGAACACAAATTCAGATTTCATTCCTCATGAACAAGTAATCCTTTCTGCATGGAGTATTTCAACAGAATATTTTTTAATTTGCTGTATTTGTTTTTTAATGGAATTTTGATTAAATTCCACAAATTTTGGGGTTTTACAACTGAAGACAAAGTTCATTCTTTGATGCAAATCCTCATGTTCTGTGGCAATTACAATATAATTAAGTCTGAAAATATAGAATTATGTATCTGCAGCTGTACATGAACCCATAATATTATGGTACATAATTTTTTTAACCATTACCTCTCTTACATAAGGTCAGATTTTGAAAATTTGATTACTAAGTCTCAAGTTATCAACCAAGACCTCATTTTAGTATCTTCAGTTTCGAATGCAGGATCTCTTACCAACTACACGTTTCAGATATGTTATTTTCCATTTATATTTACTTATGCCAAATACAGAATGTTTTCAGTATGTGTGGTTCCATACATAGAAAGAGTGGTGGATTCTGCAACAAGAGATCCACAGTTACTGGAGACGGGATTGTAATGGCTACTGAAACAACCTTTCAAGCTTCCACATTACTAGGGTGCTATTTATGCTTGATATTTCTTGTTTGTATTTTGCGTCACTTATTCCATACGCTTAATATACTTCATGTAACATGTAAAAATAGGCTTTTGAGTGAGTGTGTGTGTGTGCATGTGCATGTGGGAGTGTATGCACATGCATGTATGCATACACAGCCACACCTGTCTCTCCCCATCTGAACTTTTGAACCAGATGACTGATTTTCACAAAAGTTTATATAAACAGCATGTCACTGGAGCCTACCCCATTGTCGTATCCTTCGATATCCTACTACAGTTATAAGGACATGCAGGATTCATGTACTTGTGTAGGTAGGAAATAGGTTGTATTAATTCTACGTGAAGAGAAATGAAACAAGCACCACAGAGAAAACCAATACAGACAATTCTTATCTTGCCCAAAACACAATGCTTTACTGTAGTGTTGTTTCTAGGATTTGTGGATGCCACAAAGTAAGTCAATGCAGGTTTTTCAAGACATGCAAGCTAGCAAACAAACTCAGCTTTTCTTGGTCACTTCTGTTATGAAAAAGTGACTGTGTATGCTAATGTTGCTTGAAATTAATCATCCCAGTATCCCAAAGGTGAAAGAGATTTATTATATTTTTTCCAGCAGAATTGTAATTTATAACTGCAACTGCTTACTTGTGTTTAGTGAAGGAATAGGCAGCTTATTTAACAATGATAAATCATAACAGCAGCTCTTACCCAAACCCTCATTATCCACTAACTGTTTGGCCTTGTGAATGTAGTTGTTTTCAGCAAGGCAACCCTTGCACAGTCAGTTACACTGTAACTCATTAACAAAGCCTCTCTACCCTATGTAAAACTCAGTTTGTTCCAGTGAAGTTTGTATGCAGTGTTTGATACTGTCACAGTATTTGTGGGTTTTATTATCCCAGTGCCTGTTCACATAATTTTATTTCTGTGCAAGCATGGTGAAATGACGATAGAGTTCTGATGCAGTATTTTTTAGTTTTACAAAATATTTTTTGTTTGTTGAGCTCCTTAAACAAAACTTACTACAGGTCACTTCAATAGGAAATTGTACTCTACAGATATTCAAATATAATAATAAATACTTCATTTCTTTTTTACATGCATGTTCAGATTAATAAATAACACTTGAGCATCACAAACCCAGGTGTTTATACTGAAGTATGTACTAACAAACACTGCATACCTACAAGCAGTTAGTAATGGAATAAGTGTTACATTGGGGTTGCCAGTTTTCTGCATTAACATAGAACATTACACAGAAAGCACTGTAAACAAAGACAGGAATGCTACAGACAAAACACCAGTTTCCCACATGGTACAGCAAAAGGAGACGGAAAAATGATTTCTGCATGCTTGCTCTGAATTGTTGAGAAACTAAAAGATTGATAATTTTGATATGAAATAGACAAACAGACTGAGTTCACCTTATGTTATGTAGAGATGTTAGATCTGAACTTACGTCATTAGCTCCAGAACTCTCAATTGGGTTTGTGTACTGATGCTGTCCAGGAATCAGAACTGGTGGAGGTGCAGGTGAACTAGGTCCCTCTTCTGTATGCAAACCAAATGATGGATTGTGGAAATGCAGCCTGAAATGAATACAAATATTCAGCACAAAATGGTGTGTTACTATATTTATACTTCAGAACAAGCCTGAATACACATTCAGCTCTAAAGATCCTGAAGTCCTCATAACAGCATCACAGTTCAATTCTATATTTTAACTGGTAACAGAAAGTAAACTGCCACTGTGATAACAGAGCAGAAGTTTCTTTCTGTTGAGTGTTATTCACATTCCAAATTAAGCATCTTATAATTACAGTATATACCATATAGCTGAACTTAATAGTAATATATGCAAAAATGTGTCCCACAAAACACCTACCAAATTTAGGGTGGTTATTCATCAAGTTGTTTGAGTGATCGATGTTGTGGTGTCAAAATCCCAACTACTACACAGTTACTGTCTGTTTCAGTAGACTTCCTCAATTGATTCTGAGACAGTGTACTTAAACTTGTACCTTGTTTACAAGCCTACTAGTTTGCAGGTAGTTTTTATTCAATAGTTTTTAAAAGGAGGTTGGTTCTGTGTCTGGTTCAAAGGAAAAAGTGTGTTATGAGCATTAATGTAATTATAGTTCATAAATGAAAAATACACAGATATTTTGTTTTCGTACTCTGTGATAGGAATGCCTGGGCAAAATTTGAAGAATACATTCGTCAGTTACCCAACTGTCATGACTCAAGCAAGTGTTCAGCACAGTAAACAACAGGTGGAAGATGGGACCACTCATCAGAAGTATTAAGGAACATGACATAAAACAACACAGTCATGATGAAGAAGAGACACTGTATGGGATCTAACACAGTTTGAGAGCAAGTGTTCAGGAAACTGCTCATCAAATGCACACTCCTCACTGTACAAATGGCAGACTTTATATGAGAGAGGCTTGTACCCATACCTGTGTCAACATATGCTAAGTTCTTAATGTCAAGACCTACACAGTTTCAGTAGATTTCTATTGGACAGTTAAGAAGTAAAGCCTCATTAAACACAGCTTTTCTTTTTATGAGGCCCAATTTATACAAAATGGCTTAACCAGCTGCCATAATGTTCACATGTGGTCCTCCAAAGTTTTTCACCTTTCAGCTTGTTTATCCTTTTCAGTGAACATGCCATGCTGCTTCATCAGCAGCCACCGCCACCTCATTTGGTTTGCATTTCCTACAAGATGAGCTACCACTCACCTAGAAGACTCTCCAGGTCATATGAAGCATGTAGTCGCAAAAAAAAATATATTGCACCATGTCAGTTAAAGTTACAGATAATTTGGACTGGTTGGTTCAAAATTGTGCATTTCTGTCCTGACCAATTTGCCAGACTGGGCACTCCTTGATATTTTTACTTGCACAGTTGGTGTCTCCAGAGAAATCAAAAGTATGGAGTGAGTTCATATGCTTTATCATGAATGACAATGATCTCACACAGAAGAATTGTGAAAGCACACAGAAAGTAAAACATGCTATTTCAAAAGGCTTGCTTGCTAGCACTCACTGTAGCTGGTGATTTTGATCAGAAAGCCACTTAATTACATATATCACAATTCACGTTACATAGAACTACATAACAGTTGAAATTATGACACATGCTCATCTAACATTTTTACTCAAAAGCAGTCCACGAATATTAACGTAAAGCTTCGTAGACTTCCACAGGACACAATGTACACAGAACTGAAAATTCTGACTTTTAAGAAACAAGAAGTTTTGTAGGAATAAAAATGTAAGATAAAGACACTAACATAAAAATATTTTGAAACAATCAAGCCATTTTAATTTTGCCTCAAGAAAAATGAGCAAATGAAGCACAATGTAGACAAAGTTACTTAAATTTCAGAAAATATGTGGCACTGTTAAAAGGTCATTTAAATACAGTGGAATACAGAAAACAGGGTTACAGTACTCTTCAAACTTCTGACAAGTTCTATGTCAAAATATCATGTCATGCTATTATGGACCCTGAATCTGAGCAAAAGAAAACTCAGGCTGTTAATTTTAAAAATCTTTAACAGATAGGGTGAAGACTTTCAAGACATTATAAACAACATCTGTAAAGTGGATGCAAAACTGTCTTATCTACTTCATTCTTGCTAATGTTCAAACCTTGTGCCTACAATATGACAATATGACACTCAAGCACGAACAGCAGATTGTTTGTGTGTTTCCACGGTGGTGCAAATGAGGTCTCTGTTCTTCTGGTTTGTAGTGCCACGTCACTAGATGATTGGTGCCCGAAGCTTCAAACTCATATTCAATGGCCAAAAATGTTAATTCTTCATGGGCTTCTGACCTTTCAAGATGTGACCAACATGCTGTCTCAAAATATTTGGCACTAATCATCCATCATGCAGCACTACCTTCCAGAAGAAAAGACTTCCATCTGTAACATTCTGCAAAAGCTCTATCACAATGGGTGTAATATTGTAGTCCTTTCATGTGCAGGGATAATATGTAAAAATATATTCCTAACGGACAACATAAAACATTTTGCTACTTGCACCATATTTCCTATCCTTTTTCCATACCGCTTGTCATTTTATGCACATAATTAAACATTCAACAGGTGATTTGTGTTAAATTTTAAGCAACAGAGACAGCCATGACACAAACTAAAGAACATCCTACAAATTAAGTCCTGTAATACTTCAGCACCTTACAGGAACAACTTACATGCAGGGCAGCTATTTTTTAAGAAGACCAATAACAGTAGTATGAATGTAACACTTGTTCACTTCGTACTGAGTGTCCTATAACTTCACAAACATAAGTGTGTTACTTTAAGTAGCAGACATTTACATTACATTACATTTAAATTTACATTTCATAAACAGACAATCTTCTTTTAGAAACATCCATATTTTGGGGTCTTTTTGAACAAAAAATCACTGTTTTACCCAAAGTGCATGTAATATGAAATAAATATTACCTTAAGTTCAGGGGATTCCCTCTGTATGATGATTTTCTGTAGTAGTAATAGCCTGTTAAAATGGTACCAATAACTAGACCAATAACCAAAAGCACTATAATGGCTCTAACCCTTAAATTGGGTTTATTTGCTGCTTGTCCATCCAGATTGTCAGTGTGTTCAGTGTCATCATGGAACCTGGGTTCTCCTGCATCATCACCTTCCTGTGACATAACAAAAACGTTGAAATAGTAACAGCAAGATCAAAATTCTGAAGACTCTTTGCATTAAGAAGACATCAAGTTCTTGACACTTTTATTACTGGGTCTCATTCTGCCTTTGACAGAGAATCAAGGAGGAGAGGAATATCCTACAAACAGAAAGAAGGCTCAACGGATTGGTCACATTTTGCATAGGAGCTGCTTTCTAAAACTCGTTACTGAAGGAAAAATAGAGGAAAAGATAGAAGTGATGGGAAGATGCGGAAGAAGATGCAAGAAGCTACTGGATGACCTTCAGGAAAAAGAGCAGATACTGGAAACTGAAAGACAAAGCACAAGATCCCACTCTGTCAAGAACTCACTCTATAAGAGGCAATGGACATTTCACAAGACAGATTACAGAATGAATGAGGGATACACAAAATTATATTATCAGAAGTTCCTGCATAATATTTTGTTCCCTGTGTATGTACAGGCATGGATCAAATTTGTGTCACTACTTCAGAATACATGCAGTGTTAAGTTGGAGAGTTGTAGCTTATTGCAGGAACGTTTTATTTTAAAAATTACAAATGGAAATCCTTCAAGTTATAACAAGATGTTGCACTGCCATACAACACATCTTAACAAATCAACAGTGCCAACATCGATTTCACAAAACTTCAAACAGCCTGAAAACTGAAGATTTAAAACTACTATGAAGTCACATCATGTCCACCAGTAAATAGTTTCTACAATTCAAAGAAGTGTAATATTCAAGAAGACCTGAACTTTTAATATCACTGTGAGAACCTCAAATCTCACAGGTGCAACTTTTAGTTCTGAGGAACCACAAACAAAATACAAGGACATCTGAATTTTAATTTTGTAACAAAACTTTCACATAATACTCAGCTAATTACAATAAACTGGGAGCCAAAGGAGTAGGATGGCCTTAAGGGTGTGCACCTTGCTGACAGGTACATACTAATAAAAGTCGAGTAAAGCCGGATATTCCTACTAAGTCCTATACATACGTGTCCAAGTCATGGCTCCTGGGCAATGTGTACATGGCTAAGTCATGTAAGGGCGAAAAGCAAATTCCCAACACTTTAAAATTGGGACTGGTCAGCTAAGGGAGACAATGCTGACAGAAAACATCGGTCCTCCAGGATAGCTGGGGGTTGGGAATGGGGCTGACAATCCCATCCTACAAAATTTATTGTTCAGAAACCATGTAAAGGATGCTGGACAGATTTAGGAAGATAACCATGCAAACGAAATAAGGATAAGGATATGGTGTTAGACACCTGGAATGTTCGAAATTTATACAGACCTGGAGCCCTAGCCAAGTTAAAGGAAGAGTTAAATAAATATGGGATTGCCATAACTGCAGTTTAAGAAATTAGGTGGAGCGGAAGTGAAATCTTTGATTCTGGAGATTTTATAGTATGCTACAGTGGTAATAGAGGAGGCAATTTGGAACTGGATTCCTAATAAGTAAAAAATAAACATCTTATTATGGGCATTAGCCCAGAAACAGACCGTATATGTACTTTACGGATAAGAGGTGTATTCTTTAACACAACAATAATACATGTTAACGCCCCAATGGAAGAGAAAGATGAAGTGCAGAAAGATGACTTTTATGAGGACTTGGAAAGAATATAGATGAAAGCACCCAAACATGATATAAAAATCATGATGGGAGATTTTAATGCCAAAGTGGGTAAAGAATTAGGTTTAGCTCCAAATGTACGAAAATATAGCCTCCATGAAGAAACAAACAATAATGGATTTTGCTATAACAAAGAATATGGCAACAAGTAGCACATTGTTCCAGCATAAAAGAATTCACAAAGAAACATGGAGATAAGAGATGAAACTAAATCAAATCAGACTGATTATGTGATGATTGACTCCCAACATGCTACAGATATACTAGATGTGAAATACT